>JACCDO010358032.1_pt1 | contig 18446 bp, 36 predicted proteins | sample 7446101 | NCBI WGS metagenome assembly JACCDO01 (sample SAMN15323440, study PRJNA562643) | freshwater metagenome | isolation source: river surface water | place: USA:Blue River Watershed | collected 2017-08-16 | reverse complement strand
CCAAAGTCTTGACCGAATGAAGTTTGTAAACCATCCGGGTTAAAATCCCCAAAGCTCCAATTAGTAAATACCACACCTTCTGCTTTGTCTAACCATCCTCCTAAAATCGTATGCTCGTACTTACGCTTGTTGTTACGCTCTAAGGCTTCGATTTGATTTAAGAACGATTCACTTAGGTACTCAATATTGTCCTTGTATGTCGTATGTATGTAAGTCGTATCGCCCTTAGATAGAGAGCTACCTTCTTGTACTCCTTTCTCTTCAAAGAATCTATTATAAATAAAGTGCTCTTTGGTTGTCGGGTTAAGAATAAGTATAACTCTATTCTGCCTATAGCTATTACGAATTGAGAAGTCTATCTTGTCAAATACGTCCTCGTCTACTAATTCTTCTGCCTCGTCAAGCACGAACGTAGTAACACCCGATAAAGACTTCAAGTTTGCGGTTTGCGTTCCGCTAGAGGTCTTAATTCCCTTAAATAAAATCTTTGAATTTGTGCGAGTGTTAATAATCTCGTCTTTGGTAATGTAGAAGTCGGCTTCTAGCCCTGCCATTTCTATCTTTTCTACAAACTCTGGTATAATTGAGATATGAGCCGAAACTAAAGTGTAACGAGTAAATAGTATTACGTGTCCAACTTCGTACGTTAGAAGCAAAAGAAATGAGTTCAAGGCGAATGATTTACCAGACCCACTTATCGACCCCCTGTAATAACGAAGTATCTACTAGCCTCGTTAAACAGGGGAACATATTTTTTATTTAGTTCTATCACTTGAATTTAACAATATCCTTTATATCGAAGTCGTTAATCGTGTGCGTATTGTTTTGGTCTACCACTTGCTTAGGCATTCCGTATTGGTATTGAAAGAATAGTTTAACCGCCCAGTCTTTGTGGTCTTCTAATGCTTGAGCTAAAACCGCAAAGGCTTTAGGCTCTAACGGTGTAAGTTTTTCTACTAAAGATTGCTCTTCAGCTTTAGACTTACGACCTGCGCCTTCTCTAGCCCCTCCTCTTTTATCAATCTTATCCATTGTTCTCTTCTTCAAATACGTTGTAAACCTGTCTAATTTGTGAGATGTAATCTCTCCAACAAGATGCACAAGATGATTGCTCCAAGCGGATGTTAAAGATTCTATAATAGATATCTGTTAAATCCCATTGCACCTTAGGTACTATCTCGTTTTGTGGCTTAGAGAAAAAATCTTTTAAGTATTCATAGTCTTCTTGTACTAAGCAATTAGGCTTACGATACGACCATAATTTATTTAGCTTCTCTTTGCGTTCATCGCAACCGCAATCCCAGTCTAAGGCTTTGGAAAGTAACTCTACTCCTTTCTTAATTCCTGTAACCGTTGTAAATGCTTCGATAGTATCGCCCAACCCTTGAGCGTTCTCGAATGTAGCAACCTCTTTAGGCTCTACAATAATTTTTCTTTTAATTGGTCTTTTTGCCATTCCTTTAATCGTTGTTTACATTTCTTAATTGTATTATAAACGCTCATAAATCCTATGTTCGTTTCTCTAGATAGCTTACGAATTGAGATGCGATTATTAACCCATAGCATAAATAGCTTTTTGTCATACCAATCCCATGTATCAATAAACTCTATATAAGGTTGAGCTAACTCTTCAGCTAACTCGTTACTCTCATCTTCTCTTAGTGAATATTCTACCTCTTTTGTTATTTCGGTTTTGATAACCTTCTTAGAATGTAAGTCCATCGTAAGACTTCTAAGCGTATAGTAAAAATAAGCCTCGTTAATATCTTTGCCATAAACTTTTATATAAGCTTCTTGTACCACATCTTCTGCATAATTAACCTCCCCAAATTTCTTTACAATTGAAACCCAATGCTTATGCCTTGAATAGATATGCTCCATTAGAGTAGATAAATGTTTTCAGCTACAAGCTTCCAGTAAATTTTATCGTCTACTTTATTGCAGTACTCGCCAAATAATTCGCACATCCAAAGCGAAAGCTCTTTAGCTAGATTCTTATTACCTGTAAAGTAATATGCGTTGTTTAAAATCGATTTAGCTCTTTCGTCGGGCTTCATTTCTTTTTTGATTCTTGAACTATCATAAAGCTCATATAAATAATAAAAGCTATCTCGGCAACTCCTACCCAAATAGCTTGTAAAACTAGTCCATCCATTTCCCGTGCTTAAATAAGTGCCAAGTTCTATGCTTTAAAACTTCAATTATTAATTGCCATAAGGTCTCAGCCTCATAGCTTCCTGCTCCTTTTACGATTAATTTCATCCTTTAAATTTGTTTAGCTCGTTGTTAAGATACCAAATAGCTTTTTCTAAGTCTTGCTTCTTGTTGCCTTTCTTATCAGCTCTTAAAATGTACTTGATTGAGTTACCTAGTGAGAAGTTTAAATCGAATGCCTCAATAATATCTATAACTTCAATTCCTTTGCCTTGATAGTGTTGAGGATGATTAACTAAACTAAGTCTTTCGTGAGGTTCTACGTAGTTCATATCGTTTGAGTTTCGCAAAGTTTAATGAAAAAAAATGATTATTCAAAATTTTTAAACATTTATTTTATAAGATTTTAGCAAAATATTCATCTGAGTATTCAAAGTTTCTCGCTTTGTATCGTCAAGCCTTGCCATTTGAATACCAATCTTATAAAAGTATAGCATTGCCTCCGCAGCATCTACGAACTGTTCGGTAGCTCTCATGCCTTCCTCGCTATAATCCCCTCTAGGTAAAAGTATTTCTATTACCTTATTAAGCTCGCTTAGTTGCTGATTCGTTATAGATTTTACCCTTTGTCGATTAGCTGGGTTTCCTATCCATTCATCCTCGATAATATGTATTAACGCTTGGCACATTGTAAAATAGGTTAGTGCTTTGTCTTTGTCTTCTTGGCTTAGATTCATCGGTTTGTATTTTTATTGTTTAACCTCTTTTATTGGTTTGTATTTTTAATATTTTATAAAGTCGCATACGAGTTTTACTTAAATACCACATAAAATTTTTGAAGCTTAATGTCTTTTTCATTTGTATTGTTCGTTTAAATAATTCTTAATTTCTCTTACTCTTAAAAATGCTAATCTTCTTAGCGGGTCTATTCCAAATAAGATGCGTTCTTTTTGCGCTCTAAGGCACGAATGCAGGTCGTTAATATAAATCCCTTCTTTAAGTATAAATTGCTCGTTAGGTTTAAGCAATTGAGCCTCTATCCATTCGATAGCTTTAGTTTGGTTAGTCGTTAGCATATTAAATCGTTTAGTTTACATAAAATACCTCTACTTGTGTTATTGTCTCCTCCTTTAACATCCATTCTAGCCCTACCTTGTTCTATTAATTGCTTGAGTCGTTTCTTTAGTTGCTCGGTAGATATAATAAAAGCGGTGTCTTCAGCTATCTTATAAACGTAGTAGTCGGCTTGTGTCGTTGATATTCCGCTAGGTTTACCTCTTGACCAGTACTCAATATAAACGTTACCTGTTTCGCTTGTTCTTCTATCGCTTTTAACTTCTACTTTCTTATTGGTTACTAATTCATGAAACCATGTCTCGCCATCTAATACACCAAACTCTAAATCAAATTTAAAATCGTTGTTGTGTATCATAGCTTAGTCTGTGCAAAATCCTGCTTGACATCCTGAGCCAGTGCCGAAATGGAAATCCATTTGCAATCCTATTTCTTTAAACTGAAAGTAAGTGCCTTCTTTTTTCCATCTAGCGTGCTTTTCTTGCTCTGCAAACCATTGCATCTTATTTGGCTCTAAATCCCAGTTTTTACGCAGTTGTTGCATGGGTTTATGAAAGCATCCTACACAATTGGAGTCTGCTGGGAAAATTAAAGGAGTTGAGTCTGCCCATTTCTTTACATCGTAGTGAGTAATTCTATTCTCTATCAAAGGAAAATATCCTTCTCGCCATTCTATCTCTTCCCATTTATTCCTTCCGTTTGCAGATTGTCCTACAATTCCCTTGAATGTAGTCGATAATCTTTCAGCTCTTTCCATCTCGTCGTATCTAAACCCGATGCCCATCTTTACTTTTTCGTTGATGTTTTTGTACCACCAATCCCAAATTGGTCGCATCTTCATTTCGGTAGTACAGAATCTCCATTGCTGATTTGGCAATCCTTTGCCTCCTGTTGCCTTTCGATTTACTTGCTCGAATGTTTTTCCAGTTAGCCAAATTATCTCTTGTCCTATCAATTGTTCTAAGTCAATGACTGCTTTTAAAGTAATATCAGATTCAGCAGTTGCTATAAATTCTTGACCTATTTTATCGGAAACAAACTGAACTAGCTTTGAATCCTTGGGAGTGCATCGTTTATCTTCAATACGAATTAAAGAAAATAGATTATAATCGGCAGGAAAATGTTTAGCAAGATAGCTTGATGTTTTGCCTCCGCTTAGTGAGTTTATTGTTTTCATAAGGTTTTTATTTCAAATTCTATTCTAGGATTTAGTTTGTCTACAAATTTATACATAAATAATTGATGGCAAAGCCTATCGTTCTCAATTACATTACAATTTTGTAGGCAGTCTAGTATTATTTTGGCTGCGTTATCTAAATCGCTTCTGTTAGATTGAAAATAAACGTTAATCTCAATGCTAAAAGCTTTTCTTAAAGGCTCGCTCGGTTTTCCTTTAGCTAAAGCTAGTAACCAAGTAAATCGCTTTTCGTATTCTATAAGCTCTTTAGATTTATAAAGCCTGTTATTTCCAATCTTGTAGCCGTTTGATTTGCTTGGTACTTGACCTAGTATAGTTATCATAAGCTTAAAATATATTTACCCCATTGATTAGCCATTGCATCTGCAATGCCGGGAAATGTTTTGGAGCGCAATTTACTTCTTTCTTCTTTTGTTTTTGCATTCTGTAAAGCATCGTAATACCATTTAGCCATACTTTTTTGCTTTCCTGTTTTTTTATCTGTAAAATAAATAAAATCTCCTTTGTTTTTTGTTCCAGTAACATCTTGGCTAAATAAGTCTGGCTCTAACTGATAAATTAACTGTGGAAGATTCTTTAACCACAAACAAGTAGTTTTTTGAAATGGGTCTCCAAAGTAATATGGCTGAATAATTTGGTCAGGCTTTCTAAATTCATTGCTCATTATTCCAATAGGATTCTCAACTGCAATGTGTTCAATAGGAGCGTTAATCATTGCCATAAAAAAGTCTATACCTTGTTGTTGTCTACCATCTAAACGCTTTTGCTCAAAATGTCTAGCACCCGAAACGGTTAAATGAGTGCAAGGTGGGAATGCTATCATCATATCCCATCCTAAATCCATAACTTCAAATATATCTTTCTGATAATGCCATTCGGGATGGCCTCCGCTTTCTTCTTGTATGTCACAAGAAAATGCTTCTATACCTAATTTTCGCAATCTTATCGTTACTGCTTGGCTTTCTTCACAAGCGACTAAAACTCTTTTCATTATTCGCAAGGTTTAATTTGTCCGTTCTCATCTAGGTAAGCCTTGAAGTCTGCTAAGTTTTCTATAAACTCCCTGTAACATTGCGCTTTACAAGCCATTACAAGCTCGTCTTTGTCTTGGTACTTAGCTAAATTGCTTGCGTAAATCCTTTGTTTATCTTCTAAACTAGCTTCGTAGATTCCAAACTTTACAATATAATCGTAAAGTACGTGTAAGCCTCCTGCAATCCAGTTCATTTTAATGTTGCGCTCTTGACATCTCATCATTTCTTGAGAATACATATTAGCCGAATTAATCGCTGCCATTTTTAAATCTGCATCGCTAGGAATTTCTTTAGGAGCTTCTATTTCTTTTACTACCGTTATAGTCTCTTGCCTAGCGTAATCGATATAAGCATTCATAATTCTACCAAAATATTCACAAGAGAAGTTTTCATAGCATTTAGCATCAATATTAAACTTGCCACTAATTGCAAACTCAAAAGCTAGTTTTATCTCTTCTGGTGTTTGATTCCCAAAGTTTGAGCTAATAAAATTAAGTAAGACATATTTTTCTTCTTCAGTAGGCATATTGTTTCCTCTAAGCCCTACTAAAACCATTGCGTATCGAAGTACTTCTTTTAAATCTTCGATGTGCCTTTTTCTAATTGGTATTTTTTTCTGTGCTTTTAAGATGCTTACTACACTACCAGTTTCGTAGTGCTTCCATCCTTGCGGCACTAGTTCCGAGCGGTTGTTTGTCGTTAGTTCCATTGAATTGTTTTTTAGGTTCAAATATTCCTTGATAGTTATTTGCGATAGAATTGTTTATAGCTTCTTCTAACTCTTGGTCTGATTTATTTTCCCAAGTTCGATATAATTGTTTAATTCCTGTAGGTGTGTATTTAGATTTTTTTTCTTTCTTATAAGCAAACCATTTATTAAACAACTCATCCCTAAAAGTTAAAACTTTTTCTTCTTGGTATTCTTTTTCTTCTTCTTCTTCTTTTTCTTCTTCTTCTTGTGGATGTGTATCCATACTGTATAGATACTGTATCAATACTCTATTCTTAACGTTCTTTAGCTCTTTTTCTACACAAGCTAAAACTTTAGGAGAATTTGAGTCATTGAACTTAACCCAGTTTAAAAGTGCTATCTCATTTGTTTCTTTCGAGAATCTAATCTTATTTTTTTCTTCAAAAAAATCCAATAGCTTATTAACCGTCTCGGAGTTGTATCCTGTATCAAAGCAAATCTTTCTTATTGATGTTTCATAGATTCCGCATTGCGTTGTCTTGTCGTTAGTCATCAAGTATAAATAAAAATACTTTTGCTCAGGAGTCAATTCGCCTACAAATGAATCCGCCCAAAATGTTACGGATATTTTACGAAATGCTGCCATATTAATTAAAAAAATAAAAGCCAGACAATGCGTGGTAGAGCAAAGCTGGCTTTAGGTTGTTTTAACCCTTAAAATAACCCGAGTGCTACCACCCGCTCGGCTTATTATTTTGCAATTTAAAACTAATTTCTAGATAGTAAAACTTTTTTTACTTCTTTTTTATTAGAATACTTAGCCGAATAGTAAAGCTTTTTGTAATCCTTACTTAGCTCTTTTGCTATATGTTCTTGCCACTTATTAAACGTTAAATCTTTCATATTTTTTGTTGTTTAGCTAATTCTATTAATTTATTAATACAATCATCTTCCGCTTCTTCAAAGCTATAATATCCTAATAAAGAATCATCATTTTCTAACCATTCTGGAGTATAATTATATATTTCCCAAGAAAATCTATATCCAGTTTTTGTTGAAGCTGAAATTTGCAATGGGAATATATTGTATAAAAAATTATACTTCTCCCTAAACCATCTAAATACTTGTTGTTTAAGTGGAGAAAGTAATTCATCATCATTTAGTTTTTCACTATCTAACACAAACACTATACTTTTCTCGTGGATTTCTCCTACCCAATACTTAATACACTTATCATTAAACCCTAATTCCTTTAAGGCTAATGCTTGCTCGTAGGTGACAAACTCTTTTTCCATTTTAGTTAGTGTTTATAAGTGCATCTTGCACCGCTTCCCAGTAATCTATGTCTTCGCCTAATGTAACTCCTACAAGTAAATCTATATGTAGTATAGCGGATGCTATTGCCTCCTCTTTGCTTTTCTTAGTCCTTACCTGAGCGTTCATAAAATGCTTAATTAGCTCGGTTGATTTTTGCTTAGGTGTCATAGCTTATAAGTCTTCGTTAAATCTATCAGCTCTTGCTTCGTGGTTGCCTGTGCGCATATAAGCTAACTCCATTCGTACTTCTTGCCAGTACTCGCAATCTAGTTCGGCATCTATTCTATTTTGAATTATTTCATAAACGCAAATTAAAGCTGCTTGTCTGCTTAAATCAAAATCCATTGTAAAATCTAGCGTATATCTTCTTATTAGCTGATTTGCTTTTTCTTTAGGTGTCATAGTCTTGTAAGTTTATTAATGTTCCAATTAGGTATACCGATTGTTTTATTTACTAGTACAGGATGATTAAAGATAAGTGTTCTTTCATCTGCAGTTGTAGCCACTAAGCGACTTTCAAACTCATCGCTTAAATTACCAAGTTTATAATCTACGTGGTACATTTCTCCTATTGATAGCTTATAACGCTTTACTTCGTAAATGTTAATCGCTCTGCCGCTTTCGGCTTTTAATACTTCTACTATATTTCTCATGTTTTTTAAGATTTGCCTTCAGCGTAATATTCATCCATTACGGTGCGAAGAGTGTTACGAACTAATTTAATTGCTTCTTCATTTTTAATTTTGCCATAAACAACCGCTTGTACCATTGCTTGCGACCATTGCCGAGCCGAGTAGGGAACTATTCCCATTTCATTAAGTCTATCGGCTACTACTTTGTAAACTACTAATTTTTGTATTTTCATTTTAAAAATCTTTATAAGGTGTTGAGCCTATTACTTTAAGACCTTCCATTAAACGCTCGTCACAATACTTTTTATAATCTTGACTAGATTCAAATCTTTGAACGTTTGAGTAGTACCCACCTCGTTCGCCTTTTAAATCTAGCTTTAATATCTGTGGGTATTCGTTTTCTGGGTGCTTAAATAACTCCTCGCTTATTAGCTCGAATCCGTCTTTTATCCATTGCTCAATAAATGAATTGTAATCCGATTCAGTTTCTAAGCTCCTAGTAACCTTCCAAGTATTAGAAGGTGCTTTGAAGAACGTAAATGTAAGGTCTTGCTTGTACATATTTAAAAAGGTAAGTCTTGTGGAGAAGTTGGAGCTTCTTTAGGAAACTCGGGTGCGTTTTGACGAGGCATATTAGAATCGTAAATAACTTTTCCGTTACCTAAGTAAACCTTAGGAGCTTTTGCATCTCGCTCTTCTTTGGTTTGAGAAATCCAGATAGATGCATTGTTACCGTACTGGTCTGGTGTGTCGTTTAGCGAGATGGTAATGTTTACCGATTCTTCGCCTGTGCGTTTGTTTGTGTAGTGAACTAAGCCTTGTAGTTTTGACTTGTTTACTTGTGCGTTGATTAACTGTCCCATTGTTATTTATTTATTTGTTGTTTACGAGTTTTGAATGCCTCTAAATCGCTAGGAGTTAAAGAGCTTTTAAATGAATTGTAAAGTAATGCTAGTTCGTCTTCTGTATGCACGTTAGAGAGCATATCTAAGCGGAACTTTGGAGATTGTGCAACCGGTGCGCCAGCTGCATCCGTATCTTTGTCGGTAACTAAACCAAGCATCGAACTAAGAGCGTATCTCCTGTAATAGGTAACACCGCTACCGTAGCTTTGATATTCGTTCATAGCGCCTAGTTTTACAAGCGGAATGATAGTAAAGCTTTCTAGTTGTTCTCCACTCTCTACGTGGAAAAGAATAGTCTTAATGCCATTGTCTTGAAGTAGCTGGGTAAAGCAAAGTTTGTGCTTTTTAAGTAGCGGATTAATTACGCTAAATATTTGAGGTAAATCTGCATACGTGTAGTTATGCCCTTTGGTATCCTTGTGTATAATAGGGCAATCGTTTTGGAAGTCGCTAAGCGCTTTTATTAAGTTTTTCATTTGAGATAATGTTTACAAGTTTAGAATTAGATTTTTTTTGTTCGTGAGCTAGCAAATCTTTTGCTTCCCACAAGTCTGAATTATACGACCAAGTCATTGTATAGAATCCAGCTTTATCTTTGAACTGCGCTTTTAAGACTAGCATAATACAACTTGAAATTCTGTTTCGTATTGAGTAAAAGTAAACTTGATGAATCCAGTTTCTTCTAGCTTGCCTTCAGCTAATGACGAAAGCGTTTTGGCTAATGCTGAATCGTAATACGCAAACATGGTTATACTGTTTTGCGATATTCCTACGTGAATACTCCAAAATTTTTTAGAGCTGATGCCAGTATCTGATAATAGCATTTCGACTTTTTTGAATAAATCTTCCATTGGTTTAGATGTTTTGGATAAAGTAAATAATGTAGTAGGTTAAGTAAACGACTGTAGAAATCATGATAGCTCCAGCTATGTCGTTTTTGTCTAGGTTTTTTAATGATTCTCTCATTTTTTTATTGGTTTAGAAATAGCTTCGTTGCTATTGTGATTCAAATATAGAGGATTGATTTGGAATAAAAAAATCTTTTTTTAATTATTTGTTCAATTATTTATCTAACGGTCAATTATTTAACAAAAATGCCCCTAGACAATATCTAGAGGCATTCAATAAACAATTCTAAACCTATAATTTAACCTATTATGAAAACAAATCTTACAAATCTAAACAATTTTTCCGTCTTTAATCATAATGTTATTAACTTTTGTTTTACCATCTATGATTTCTACTACCGCCATTCCGTGATTGTGTTGTGCAAAAGGATAATACTTGGGAGATAACTGGGTTAAGCACCCTGTAGAATAGGTATTAAAGAACTCTTTAAACCCATTCTTTTTGATTGTGCTAGTCGTTCTATGCACGTGACCTATGATTGTATTACAAAACGTTTTATTGAACGTAGATTGCGAAGGATTCATACCGCCTGCCATTAACTCATGTCCGTGAAGTACCAATAAATTAGCTACTTCTATTCCTTGCCAATCAGGAACGTATATCATTCCTAGCTTATCAAGTCTAAAGAATTGCTCGAATTGCATTTCGTGTAACTGAGCGAACTCTTCTGCTTGCTCGTTTAAGTACCTTTGCCACCTGTTCTCGTGGTTACCCATCTTGTAATAGATAGGTATTGTAGGAAATAGGTCTCTTATCTTTTGTAAGAAGTTGCGCCCCATTTCAATCTCTTTAGCAAAGTCTCTTAAATCCTTTTCCTTTTCGTGTCTAGAGATAGCGTAGAAGTCCATTATATCGCCGTTAAGAATCAGGCAATCTATTTGTTCTTCTCTTAAATGTTTAATGGCACAAGTCAAAGCACTCATAGAATGAAACGGTACGTGGATATCGCTCATAATGCCTACCTTCTTAAACTTGTTTTCTAGTCGTAGGCTTGTATATTCTTTACCAATACTCTCTTCTATGCCGAAATTATCTAGCTCATCTACATCAAAAGATTCTATGATAGCTTGAGGTCTATTCTTCTTAAAGTGTTCGCTTCTTTTTATAACACTAATGTCATATCTAGACATTTGACCGTGAAATACTTTTTGAGATGCAAAGCCGTACGTTTGCCAGTTCTCTCGCTCAAAGTCTACTCTCGTTAAATTAGTTGAGTAAAAATGCTCTTTGATAGCTTGCCACTTCTTATTTAATTGCATTCAATCCGAATTTAAGATATAAGTAAACTACTAAGGCTACAAACTCTATAAGCAAAAGCCAAACTACCCAAGTAGGAACTCTATATTTAATTACTTCTTTATCTCGGTATTCTATAATTCTACCAAGCGAAGACTTGTAATTATTCTCTATCTCGGTACGCATTGAGTCTAAATCTATTTGAGCTTGAATATCGCCACCTACCGAACGAATTACAACCTTGCCTTGTGGTAGTATCAATTTGCTATAAAAGTTGCTTAAAACCCCACTAGAGTCGCAAGGGTTTACAATGGTCATAGTATCGTGAATAGCTCTAAACTTTTCTACTATTTTAACGCTTTGTATAGTATCGATTCTAAGCGTTTCTTTATACTCGGTTATAGTCTTAGTAGGCTTGCACGATATAAACGCAACACAAGCCAAAAGAATAGCTAATTTTTTCATATTTAAGAGAAGTAAAGGTTAGCTTCTGCGGTACGTCTTCTTGTTAATCCGGTAAGCACTCGCCCAGCAGCTTTGTTCCACTTCATAAACTCGGCTCTAATAGTCGGGTCTTGTGGGTTAGCATTTACTTTTTTGATTAACGTAGACTTTTGCAAGTTCCCTACACCTACATTATAAGCGAAAGAAACCAAAGCATCGAATTGATTTTGTGAGATGTCGTCACGGCAAAAAGAATCAACCGCTTTTTCATAAGAGACAACTAAGTGTTTTAATAGTTCTTCGGCTTCTTGTTTTGTAATAGCCGGGTCGCTTAACTTAACTTTTTTACCGTTCGTATAATACGTGTTGCCGTATCCAATCGTATTTATACCCCCAGCGCAAACATAAGGGGTAAGCTTCAAGCCTTCAAACTGCTTTATTAGCTCTAACCCTTTTTGGCTTAACTTGGTTATTTTCATCTATTAAGTTGAGTTTTGATTTAAGCGTTGAGTTTTCGCTTTTAAGACTATGTACTTCAGCGGTCAAGATGTCAATTTTATCGCTCAATTCTTTTACTTTATCACTCATATCTTGCGCAAGTTCTCTCCAGATTTTAACCGCTTCTTGTGTATTTGATAACTCCCCTCCTTGTATGTCTACATTCTCTTTTTTGCGAGTGCTAAAATAAGTTGCAAGTGATGCAATAGTAGCCGTTAGAATATTTGTAAACCAGTCGGGAAGGGAGTTTAACACGTTAGTCTTTTTTTAGTTTGTGTAAAATTTGTGCCTTTGTTAAAATAGGTAATCTTTCATTATCCTTAACAAAGTTTTTAAACGTTTCTTGGTCGCTAGTATCTAAGTCTAGTATCTCTCCTTTGTTAAGAGCTACCGCCCAATCCCAGAATTTAAGGGCATCGCCTTTTGTTTGTCCTACTAAAGATTCTGCAATTAATTTTCCAGCATTTGCTAGTTGTCCATTTTGGTCTAATAGTTCTACACCATCAAGACCAAGTAAATTAAAGTTTAAATCAATTTTCATTTTTTTGTTGTTTGTTTGCTTATAAACGTTATTAACTATTTTTTGTTTCTAATTACCCCATGGAAGTCCGTAGTTCACAATCGGAGGATTCAAAAAGTTTTCAATTTGACTATCCAAGTTCGCCTCGATTGCCTCGCAGTCTAGACCAGCCTCTAGCCATCCTTCGACCATTTCCTTAGTGACTTCATCGTAAGGAGTGAAGCTCGCTTCGTGTGGTGCATCTACTGCTAAAGCTCCGTAAGTGTCGGCATAAAATTCCTTTTCTATTGGCTCTTTATCTATGCCTTCAAAAGATAAAGCATTATAACCTTTCTGCGCTCTGTAATGAATTACGCTAATTACTTTGTCCATTCCGTCAAGGGAAGGGATAGAGTCTAATTGAGATATTACCCAGTTGAATGCCATATTATTTTTTGTTTATTGCTATAAATATAAGTGATAAATAAAGTAAAGTCTGAAAAGCAAATAATACTATTATCATTGATTTATAAAATAGCATTTCTTTATTGCTTGCCATATTATTTATTTTTTAATGTGTCTAATTCTTGCTTTAAATCTTTGATAGCTTGCACCATTACTGGAACAATTTTAGAATAATCTACGCTTTGCATTTCTGCACCGTCTTTAATTCCACTAACTGCGTAAGGTAAAACCTCAGCAAGCTCGTGAGCTAAAACTCCGTCCATTCTCGAGCCGTTTGATTTCCATTCGTAGTCGTAAACTTTAATTTTATTTACAATTTCAAGACCTTTAATAGGCTTTAAATCTTCCTTTAGTCGATAGTCAGAGGTTGTATTGTATGCTACAGAAGTTCCGTTTGTAGTTATTGAGCCTCTAACATTACCACCAGTTAAAAATTCTATTAAGTTAGCCGCTCCACCATCTGAAGCATCCATTTTAATACCCCATTTCCCAGCTCCTCCAGCCCAGTCAATACGCATTCTTTGACCTACATTTGTTGTAGTTCCTATTAATAAATCCCCACCGCTAGTAATTCGAGCAAATCCATTTGTATTATTAGCACCTAAAATTAAATCTCCACCGCTTCCAGCTCTAACAAATAAAGCACCAGCTCCTGAAAATATAGTACCCCCTCCAGCTACTAATATGTTTCCAGTTCCTCCAATTTCTAATGGCTGACTTGGCGAAGTCGTTCCGATGCCGACTGAGCCAGCGTTCGTAATAGTAAATAAATCTGCTAAATCTGTATTATTTGTAATTCTTAAACTATCTGAATTAGCACCTAATTTAATATATGAGTTAGAAGCTCCGCTTGAATAGCGACCAATTTCAAATTTGGCATTATTATCGTTTAAGATACTAATTCCTCCAGCTACTGAAAGTCTGCCGTAAGTTCCCGTTGGCGCCGTCGTTCCGATGCCTACGTTTCCAGAGGCATTTAAAGTCATCACATCCGTGCCATTAACTCCCATTGATGAAGCACTTGGACTACCGCCCGGTGCTTTAATAAAAAAATAGGTGCTTGAGCTTACCGTTCTACTGATTCTAAAATCTGATGTTGCAGAAGTTCCAGCTACTTCTAAAACTGCATTTGGCGAAGTCGTTCCGATGCCGACGTTGCCAGCAAAATTAGCTGTTGTAGTTCCAGTTGGTATTCTAAATACATCTGCTCCATTTTTATTAGTAATAACCATATCGTTATTACTGCCACGACCAGCCATTATCATACCATCTGCCGAAGTTGCATAAATTTGGAACTCGCCGTTATTAGCAGTATTAAATGCAAACGTACCTACTGCACTACTTCTAATACTTGTAGCACTAACACTACTCGAAAACGTGGCGGCGCCAGTGTTAGCAATAGTTAGCCTAGTCCCAAGTGAGCCTCCATTAAGAGTTTGGAACACCAAATTTCCAGTTGTAGCTGGATTGTCTAATCCTCCATAAATTGCAGCTCCAGCGATATAAGTAGAGCCACTTCTTGCCCCGAACTCTATACCTTGTCCAGCTGAGCCTACCGAAACTACATCTAAATCTCTAAAGAATTGAGCGGCTGGAACTCCTGAATTTCTTATTACTAAATTATTTGCAGTTACGCTAGAGCTAAAGCTAGCACTTGTACCGCTTATTGCACCGGCAAAAGTTGCGCTTAGATTAGCGTTTAAAGTTAAAGCCGTGCTTCCTCCGTTTACTTCAAAAAGTACTATTCCATTTGTATTATAATTTGCTACCGTTACTCGATTAGCTCCGCTACTATAGTAAAGTGCACCGCTTCCCGAAGTCATACCAGTAAGGTAATATCCAGAACTTCTAACAGAGCTAGAAAAAATACCAGCGCCCGTGACATCAATAGCGGCAAGTGGACTAGTGTTTCCACCAAATCCTACAAATCCGCTAAAAGAAGCGCTAGTAGCAAATAAAGCTCCCGTAAGAGTTCCGCCACCTAAAGGTAAATAAGTAGAAGAAGCCGTCCCAGTTGTTAAATAAGTGCTAGAATCTACAGAGCCATCCGCTTTTAAAAATTGTGAAGACGTACCGCCATTCTTTACTAGCGTTGTCGCATTTAAAGTACCTACAATTGTTACCGCATTACCCGTACCGCTAGTCTTATTTACATAAATCCCTTCGCCATTGCCAGCCTTACTGATATTTAAAGCAATACCCGCTCCGCTAGAATGATTAATTCCTACTGCAGCACCAGCTCCAGAAGTTGCAAAACTTGCAGTTCCACCCGTGAAGCTCCCAGCCGTAATATCATTAACACCTAGATTAACATTACTAGTCGCACCAGTGTAAGGAACGTAAGTAGCAGCGGCTGAGCTGGTAGTTAAATAAGTGCTATTATCATAGCTGATTGTTGTGCCACTTGCTTTTACAAAACCTGTACCATTTAATTGATTTTGCTTTGCATTTAAAGCATTTTGTAAATCAGTTTGATTCGATAACGTTCCTGTTATCGCACCCCATACCGCACTAGAATCTTTAATTTCTACATAGGTTGAGCCAGTCCAACGATAGATAAAATTGGTATCCAACGTAATGTAAATCTTACCTGTTTCGCCTGTTACTGGTAACGATGCAAAATTAGCTACCTCAACTACATCATCAACATATGAAGGCAATTGAGACGAAGGAACTTTACCGTCTACTAAATCAGCTTTTAAATCAAGGGCATCTTGTAAATCTTCTTGGTCTGATAAAGTGCCGGTAATATCGCCCCATTCAACACCAAAATTACTTGTTAAAGAATTGATATTAATTTCAACAACGCTAGGAGTAACGTTAAGCGTTATATCCTCTCTATTGTCGATTATATTGACATCAATTATCTCATCATTCGGTTGAGCCGTGATTTCAATTGTATTCGTGGTTTCGGTAACTATGATGTCTATAATATCCTCCATTTCTTAGCGTGTTACTTCTGGTGTTACATTAAATCCTCCTTTTACGTACGTTCTTACCTCTCCAGTAGACAAAGTAAATTGAATGTCGTAAACGTAATTATAAACCTCAATGTTGATTATTTGCTCATTGATTTTAAATAAGCCCGATGCAGCGTTAGTAATTGTGATACCTGCATTTGAAACTGAGGTTAAAGATAGCGCAGGAGTTACATCTTCGTATTCTTTACGTAGTTGCATTCTAATTGTAGCACCTGTTAAGTTGATAGCCGTGCCGTTCTTTTTGACCTCGAAGGCTACTTCGCTAAATGTATCGCCTTTTGTATGCGTGAAATTAAGAGCCATTTTCTATTTTGTTAAGGTAAACCTTTAGTTTTTTAATATTGGATGCCTTTGGAGCATACTTACCCCTAGAGATACCAGCCTGCGCTGAAGGAGCTTTTGTCTGGGTACATATCTGCATTCGAGTTCGTGTTATATTCCGGATATGAAGATTGGTTAAAACTCATGTAATCAATAAATCTACGAGTGTAATGTTCAGCAATTGAACGCTCTTTTTCTACAAGGTAATCTACCTCGCTCTTTTCTACGTTTGTGCTATTCTCGCTATTATGCTTAAATACTCCTTTATTAGCGATTGTGTATGCTGCAAAAGGTAAGAACTCTACCATAGACCAATGTATTACCATTGGTTTAATATACACGTTTAAAAGCATCGTGTAGGGGCTAGTTAAATTACCTGCTACAATACCATCGTTAATTTTATTAAATAGCTTAGTTCCCAAATACCCTTGTATGTGAGTATCCTGAGCAACCTTAACCCAATTTATGAATTTATCAGGGTCTATATTACCACTTACTGCAGTAAATTTAACTATGTCTTCACGACTTACAAATAATGCTTGTGCCATTTCTTATTTTGGTAAAAATCCTTGATTCGGCATATTAATTGGTTTTTCATAAACCAGCCTATTATTCTTTTTGTAATCTTTTCCGTCTTCCTTAGTAAAAGGAGTAGGTAGTATCTCGCCCACTTTACGTGCCTCTGCTGAAGTTATTTCTTCTGCTCCTTTTCTTCTAGGGTCAATAAAACGCTTGTAGGTTTCACGAGTCCAAAAATGATGGCAAGCTCCACCTCCCTTGTAAAGGAATATATCGTAAGTGTTAGTACCTCGCGGCCCCCAACCCGGATTTGTGTTAGCCTTCTCGCTCATTTGCATAATATCCTCTTTACGATATAGCTTGTTAGCTTTTAGCATTTTTACGCAGAACTCACGAGAGTTATCGGAAACTTCTCCACTATATCTGTAACGTGATGCGTAAAGTTTACCGTCTTGAGAGCTTCCAATGTTTGGTCTTGCAACTCCTGTTGTTACAAATTCCCATGCTTTAGATAACAAAGATTTACTTGGGTTATTTAAAGCCTCTAGCTCTGCATCTAAGCGTTCTTCGTCTTCGTATGATACTGGTCGGCTATCTATCAATTCCCATTCGTTAGGGTCAAGCTCTGAGCCGTATTCATCTAAATCTAATTCTTCTAATTGAGAAGATAACTTTAATCCTGTCTCTTCTTCTACTTGCTCGTTACTCATTACAGGATTTTGGTCGATAAACTCAAGCGGTTGCAAGGTCTTAAAGTAAAGATTTAAGCTAATAGAGTTAAATGCTAAAATCTTGTCGATAGAATCTATAACCGTACCTTGCTTAGGACGAATTACCATATTATCGAACAAGATAGAAGCATTCTTTAACTCATCTGCATTAGAGCTAAATCCATTGTTAGAAGGAATACCAAATAACAAACCGCTAGTAATGGAGTGACCTAGTAAAATTTTGCCTCTAGCCTCCTCGCTTAAATATTGGTAGTGAGCAGGAGCATCGTTTAAAGGAACGCTATCGATTGTGGTTTTCTTAGTCTCATCGCTATTAAACGCTACAACTATTTTAGCACCATTAGAGCCACTTAGCTTACGCTTTACATCGGCAGCTATTAGCCCTTGTTTCTCTTCGTCTGGGATGCCATTATTAAAGTTAATAACGCTAGTAGGAGAGAAGCCGTTTTGAACATCGTTAATTAAGTAGTCCGCAATCTCTTCTTCTAAAGTAGCATAAGGCAAAGCACCGATATAATCTACATTTGAATAATACTTTTGCCCTACGCTATAATCACGCACACAAAGAAGCTCTAAAGTCTTATCGCCATATCCAAAAGCACCAATACGCTTAGGAGGATAGTTCTTAGTATCGCTCCAATTATCAGAATAGTAGTAGCCTGTAATCTCGCCCTTCTCGTTACACTTCTCGGTACGAATTAATTGAGCGGGTACGTGTTCTACTCTTACAATTGCATTCTTAGCCTTATTATAAATTACTTGAAAATATCCTTGACCTAAAAGTTTGTAGTCCGTAATTACGCACTTCAATACTTCGGGTCTAAATAACATCTTCATT
>JACCDO010738888.1_pt1 | contig 18447 bp, 11 predicted proteins | sample 7446101 | NCBI WGS metagenome assembly JACCDO01 (sample SAMN15323440, study PRJNA562643) | freshwater metagenome | isolation source: river surface water | place: USA:Blue River Watershed | collected 2017-08-16 | reverse complement strand
GCTGTCGCTATTTATGCATTCCCATTACTTCGTGCTTTGTTATTTATACAACGAATATTGATGTTTATTTATTTACTTATTTTTTTAATTTTTCTAGCTTTGGAAGAAACATTACCCTGTAAATGGTCAAGTTACTCAGCACTTATCACCTTTTGAACAGAATGTCGTGTCTCCTATGTTAAAGGATGCACCAGCTAAAATATTTAAGAGACTTTCTGAATTCTTATTTGAAGCGGGACCTGGACTTGCTCTAGGCATTATGGTATACTTATGGAGTGAGAAAAAGCACAAGGAAATCGCATTCCATCATCGTTCCTAAATCAATAGAGTAGTGCACCCATATCTTGTTAATAGTTTTGTTAATAATTAATTGATATAAAAAAATCAATCGAGTTTTGTGTAGGAAGCCATAGTGCTACCGACAACTAAGATGGTTGAGTGAAGTAGGACATAAAATTTACATTACAACAAAGACACAATACATCAATAAGTTGAGACTAAATTAATTCTGACAACGAGTTGCATGATCCAAACACGTCATCAACCACTCGAGCAGCTATCGGAGTAACGGTTTGTTCTTCACCATCAGTCTCTTTGGTATCATTTCTACCTTTCTTTCTGGAATCTACTTTACTTGCAAATCCAATATTCTGCGTTATTTTCGACGGTTTGGTATTAACATTCTCACAAAACGATTTATACTTCTCAACATTCAACTTGTTATAGTAGGGATTCTTGGTGATGTCTGCCAGATGATTGGTACCCACAATGGTCGAACTATTACTGCTACATACAGCTCGATTATTGACGTTTTTAACAGGTTTTGCCTCTCGCGTTGTATGTACCGAGCCATCGCGATACTCATATAACTCATCGCCAAAGACATAATTATCATCCAGAAAGTCTAACACACTAATATATTTTTCATTTTCATTATCATTACTTTTTTTAGAGTCATCCGAATATGTAGCATCACTCGCAAACATTTCTGCTATTGAAGATAATGATGACGATGATGTTATAACGGTTTCGAGTGTTGTAGTTGTTGATTGAACAGTTGTAGTTGTATTTGTCACTGTTGAGCTATATAATATATCCGATTCATAATCTGGTTTACTCCCTTTGACGTAGTTACTAATTCTTTGAATCTCTCTCAGTAGATCACGTCTACCTCGTAGGAACTGAGGATGATAATATGCACCAACATCATCACCTTTGACTATTCGCTTAAATCCATAAAGATTCAGTTGTCGTTGAAAGCTTGCAATCTTAGAATGCTTGAAAAACTTAGGTAACAAATGGGCTTCAAACTCTTTGACATTGAATACCTTAAACGCCTGTCCTTGTGGAAGCCATGTGATGACATCCTTCGATGCTACTTCATGTTCAAGCATGTTATACAACTTACACGGGAAATTACCCGATAATAGTGCTGCATTCATGTTTGATGTAGTAAGCAGATGCGACCTGCTGTACAAGTAGTAGTTGGAGAAGCTACCTTGTGTAGGGGGGACTTGCTTTCGTTGGTGTGTAGTGTCACTTTGAACTAGGAATTTATGAATCAGATGAATCAGATTTCCCGTGTGACTCATCAAGAAAGTCCGGTACCGAAGTTGAAGTACCGGTGATGTGCAAATTGGAAAGAAAAACTTGAGATATATAGCAATAACAAGTCACAAAAGTGTAAGTAGTATCTGGATATATATTTACATGATTGGTGCAACAATTGTTCATCTTCCTTCGCTAGCCTTTTGCCTCTTACTGCGCTCTGACGGGAACGGATCCCCCCTCTTATCCAGCACTAACGTTCGTCTTTTATGATGCAAGTATCCCTTGACTTTATTGTTCCAAATTAGGTTACTAATAATGCACTCAATCTCATCCAAGTCCACCTCCTCACCCAATGACTTCATTACATGTTCGTATATACTGAGGTGCACTCGACTATCCCCAATAATTTTATAGATTCTTTTATACAAACATCGATACGCAACCGTCTTCAGGCGCTCGAGCACTAGATAGATTCCTAATTTTAAGAAGGATTCCTGATGTAATTCCATCAAATCTTCAAAGACTTTAATATTTCCAACTTTCACCGCGTTCGCAATATCCACTAAACACTGCAATCCGTACTTGGTGCCAACCACCTCCGTCGGGAATATGCCGTGAAATACCATATTAACAGGTATTAAACTAGTTAGAATAAGTTGACGATTTTTGATACAATTCAATGGAGTGTGGTCAAGGGCCCAAGTCAAGCACTCTGCCGCATCCTCCAACTCGTCACTGAACATTTTTAGCCTGCCGTTATAGTATTTGTAAGTAGTGACGTCGCTCAACGGGAATAACTCAATTGCATCTCGCAATACATTATCACATAATGGCACAATCTTCAATGCATTCTGTAAATTATGTAATTTAAAATAAATTTTCAATTGCAGATTAGCAATATATATAAAAACCAATTTCTTGGAGGATCTATTGTCGGTTGTATTTAATGGTGCATACTGTAAGCTTGTAAACGTTGTCTGATATTTTGATATGCATCTTGTAATTGATTGGGATGTTCCTTTATTTGCATCATCAATTTGTGCCAATCGCCTCATGTCATCGGCGACTTTTGTAAAGACTGGTATTATCCATGTTGTATCATTCTCTGGGGAACATGCATTTAAATACGAACACACATAATCATAACAATCAAGTTGATTCTTAAATGCTCCCTCTATATCCTTGCCAGCTAATGAATGTATGCATAGCAAATGACCTATTACAGCTCCAATCAAAGCAGAAGGTAGCTCTGATTGCGCCTCGACTGCACCTTTTACTCCTGATGCTTTCATCTTCTCTAAAAACTTCTTTTTGTCGGAAGTTAATTCCACCGAACTACTGCCATTTTTCTCTTTTTTTAATGGCAACGCCACCAGCTTGGAAAGCTCCTTCCCATCGAAGCGTTGTGCATGACGCTTAATTGCCTGTAAATATGTAGCTAGATCAGACATTCTTCCTCGTTGGATCAAGCCAGATTGATGAATACCTGATATTGCCATTCCATAGGCCGGTCACCGGACTGCTGCAAGAAACACTTCAAGTTTAATGGCAAAATATGTGTGTAAATCGGTTAGAAGAGCTCTAAAGTTGTGACATGTCTATTGCTCTACTTTATAGCTCCTAATACAACGCAATCTCTGAACTTTGTTGCGGTACCGACATTGAAATCAAAAAATTTTGAATATTGAAAACTCGCTAACAGTACAAGTACACCTTCCGTGACGCCAACTACAGCTACTACTTCAGTCGAGTCAACTACTTACTAAAGAAGGTCACGAAATGGGGAATAGTGAATCAAATCCTATACGGAATATGGACAAGCGGACTGCGCGTCGCGAATATCGCAGTCAATTTATGAACGGAATACACGAGTATATGCAGACTAAAGAGGTCAAAACCGAACAAGCTTGTGTTGGAGTAGATGAGGGGAAAGTGATATGTTGTATTCGAAAGCGCCCACTGTTTGAAAAGGAATTTAAAAATGGCGAATTTGATGTAATTAGTTGTAGTGGAGACAATGAGATAATTGTACACGACGCAAGAATGCATGCTAACATGAAAGATATGCTTATGACACACCATTCTTTCAATTTTTACCGAGTATTCAATGAAAACTGTAATAACATGCAAGTGTATAAGGAACTAATTCAACCGTTAGTGTTATCCTCGTTCACTTCCACTAGATTTAATACCGTATTAGTATATGGTCAAACTGGGTCTGGAAAAACGTATACAATCTCTAGTATGTACAGTCAAATGGCTCATGATATATTTCATAACCTGTCATATCGCGAGACTGACAATATTAGTATATCAATAATTGAATTAGATGGTGACAATGCGAAAGATATCTTGAATCATTGTATTCCTTGCAACCTAGTTACGTGTTCGGATGGCTCTGTGCAAGCATTTCCTTGTGTTGAAGTAGTTTGTAAAAGCTCAGAAGAACTGCTAAATATGATTCAATATGGCGTCAGAATACGTCATACGGAAGGAACGGGTGTGAATGACACATCCTCCAGGTCCCACTCATTCATTCAAATTTTTATCAACGACAGTGTACTAACATTCACGGATTTGGCTGGCTCTGAGCACAAGATCGACAGTATGTATCATTCCGCAGAGAGGCGTAAGGAATGCAGCAAAATAAACTCGTCGTTAGCTTATTTAAAGGAGTGTATCGTGTCACGGAAGTTGAATCAAGATTGCTCATTTATATACCGAAAATGCAAGCTAACTATGTTACTTAAGACCTCATTCAACGCAGCAAATGCGACCACTATAATATTATCTTGCATCAGTCCAAGTAGTAAAGATACTGAGCATAGTCTGAACACCATAAGACACACAGCACTGATGGATATCACAGCTGATAACAGCGTATCATCAGAGACAACTCAAGTAGGCTCCGTGGACATTTCACGAATATCTAAACGAAATAGAGAACAAGGCACCCCCGACTTGCACACATCAAATGGCAATGAAAATGTATATCACAACGAAATAGTCTTGACTGTTAAAGAAAAGATGTTACAATTAAAGAGACGAGAGGCAGATGCAATGAGACAGCTACGTCCTGAGTACCGCAAGCTCTTGCAGCATGCGCGAGCATCACTAGGATCAAACGAGCTTCAATCTCGCCGAATGCGAAGAGCTGTGGTAACGCTTAGTAATGCGAAGTCGACCGAGGAGTTGAGTACTGTCGAAGAGATTAAAACCGAGTTGCCTAGCGAAAGTACTATCACTACTCCATCAATTACCAAGGAAAAGCTGAAATTGTATCAAAAACTACATAAATCAATCTACACGGAGAGCGCAGTCGAGACAGTTGCTAGCAACATACTACAGCGACAACTGAATTCGTTGCTTGCTGTCAAGGGGTTCACTAAAGATGAGATCAAGCTGGTTAGTCGTGCCCATGCTGGCTCCGATTCGAATAATTTGAATGAGGTGGTTAAGGCGGATCACACAGTCGATAAAATCACGCGATATTCAGTATCAGCCACTGGAAACAGAGCTGAAGTAGGCACAACTCCCCCTGTTGTCAGTATAAAGCGTCAAATGTTAACTAATAGCATTGAGGACAGCCAAAGTATTCAGTCATCACTGGAAAATAGGAGCATCAAGCACGCCGATGCATATATTACAGCAAGTCACAAGCTTGAGGCTGAAATAATGAAACGTAAGCTTCGACAAGAGCAGGCGAAGGAAAGAGTGCGTAGCAAACTAGCTAGCACCGCTTTAGCATCCTCGTCACCAGTCTCGGGGAATACTAATATAGAAGCAGAACTTGCAGCCATGAAATTAGAGCAGGAGCTAGAATTGCGCAAACAGCGTCAGCTTCAAGCAAGGGACAAGGCGAAGCAGTTGGAGGCAAATAGAGTCGCTAGATTAAAGCAGAATATTGTATCAAGTAGTGCCTCGACGAAGAGTGTCGCCGGTGCTGATGGTTCTGACATGAACGACTTATTGGAGAGCATGGAGCTCTTGCAACACAAACTTCACGAAACAAACTTATCGTCGACATCAATGTTTGCCATCAAGAAGCAGTTGGCGATACTGAATAGTAAGGTCATCAAGTTAAAGCGTAAACCTGTCGAGGAGACCGTTGAAACCGGTGTAGCTGACGATCAGCTCAGCCGAGAGGGAGAGGAAGATCGCGCGGTATACTAGCTGATTAAATACATATTATGCTATCGTTGGTTCATAAGGCTTGTAGTTGCTGAAGGTGGTGTACGTCGTGTTCCAAAATTTCATCAAGCTGTCCTTTGTTGGTGCATAATCTTCTTTTGGTTGCACAAATTTGGCGTTGATGCTAGTGTGATCAATGGCGAGTCGCGGCAAGTCTTCAGGAGATAAGCCGAATGCTCGCAGGGCGTCGCTGCATTTATCATATGGACAAAAGTATACTTTCACTTCATCTATGTATTTCTTCGCGAATGGAAGGATGAAGTGGAGCAGCTTTTTGAAGGTCATCTTATCTTCGTGGTGATATAGAATTAGAAGCTTAGGTTTCTTGTAATTAAATAGCTGTGAAACTTGATTACTTTTGAATAAATCGAGCATTCCGACGGCACCATACGACTCACTGGCTCCCCATTGGATATAATACACCCCTTCAATGAGTTCCTGAGGCAAATAAACGAAGTGCATATCGCCTGGAGGTATCTCAAGCTGATGTCGTTTATTACCTTCGTGATTATCAATCACAAGTGTGGTAGGTCTCACTTCATTTCCAATTACTTCAATAGCACCCGCATCATAAGCTGAAACGTCCCCATTTATACTATCTACTTCAACCTGCTTGCGCTTTCCCTTTCGCGCTTTATCACCGTCGCTATTGCGACTTGATTTAAGTGACGCTAATTCTGCTACTATTTCATTGATGCTTAAGTCGTCCTTAGGCTTGTTCAATATGCCTAGTGTTCGTGCATTTTTATCTGTCATTTCAAAGGTGTTTGGAGGCTCAGGAGCTTTAGCCCACCAGTTGATAAGTAATGTCTTTCTTACACCACTAGATGAGCCTTTTGCAGCTGAGGCTAGCACTCCATGCTGTAAATTACCACGGAATATGGTATACCTATTTTCTTTAGGATATGATAAATATCCATTATCAGGAATTTCAGGCGACTCAAAATTTCCATCGATACTAGTTTGATTGAATATTAAAGTGGGGGCTCCAATATCCGTGAGATATAAGATAGAACTTACTAGTGGATACAACATGATGCCTTTATTAGAAGCGACTGATTCGTCTTTATCATAGTGGAAGTTAATTCCCTCTGATCCTGATACTATTTGAACCCAATATTCTGCGCCAACAATGTCATCTACGTTGGCGTCTGCAGGTAATAGCTCTGGATGCTTCATTATATATTTTTTTAATATTAAAATTGCTTTTTCAATATAAAATCTAGCATGACTTTTCGATGTAATATCTATTTTATTTGCCTTTTTACCTGCCATTTCCAGCCATAATGTAGGACGTTTACCATGCATAAGCTGTCCTTGGTCTACAGCCCATTGCTGTATTCTATCGCATTCACTCTGAATACTATCAAGCAGACTTGGATCCAGTGCGTCCTCGTACGACGTCAAAAGATGTTGCACTGCGGGAGAATCTGCGGCATTGATAACGTGCCTTGACAGTAGTACCACTGTTACTAGCAGTACCAGCAATATCGACATCAATCCGATGATTATGAGGAATCGATTACCAAGGAGGTAATCTTCTATTTAGAGCCCGAGCCTGGCGATCTTATGTCGGTTACGTCACAAGGTAAAATAACTCATATTATAAGAAGGGATATATGTCAAAACATGACCGTAACTCATGCGTAGGTCAGCAGGCTAACAAGTCTCGGCTTCACCAACTTTAAAACAGGTCTACTCAACACCGGTACCAAATCACATTTTTCCAAAATTTTATTCGCGAAAAAAGAAATTTAAAAAGAAGAATTCAAAGAACAAGTGAAAGTAAAGAGTTAATTGTTGCCATGTTAGACATATCAGAGCTAGATGCTGCGCTGAGTAACTACCACCATCTAACCGTCGGAAAATTGAATGAACTGATGCAGTCCATCGCTGAAAGTTGTGGCGAAGACTTAGCTTTATTGATGGTTAAATTGTTGCGTCAAGAAGCTACAGACAGCAACTCAGTGAATGAAACACGTACAAAAGTTTGCAATGTCTGCAACTATTTATTGCGATATTTGGATGAAAAAGAGAGAATGAGCGATGACAAAATTTTAAAATGGCTGATTTCATCGGAACATTTAACTGAATTAATCGACTCAATCATAAAGTTTAGTGATAATATGTTGTTGGTGGCGCTGTTAGATGTATTGCTTAAAGCGTTTTCAGATAAGAAATGCATTGATACTTTGACAGATGATACAATTGCTATAGTCATAAATAAAATGCTTCCATTTATCGACAATGCAGAATTAATGATATCTCAACGCGCATCTTCCTTGATTGAATCGATATTGATAAAGAAAAATTTGCAATTACATTTACCAGCACTATTGACCGCAAGTACGAAGCACTATAAGAATCAACGAGCCAGTGAATATTATATACGATACACTACAATCATAGCGAATGTTATGGCTAGTAGTGATGAGCATTTCCGTGTGTGTTTATCCATGGGGGCTGTCGACATGATCGTTTCATTGTTGAAATCAGATGACGTATTAGTTCAAATGGTTGTACTAGATCAGTTGATGATTTCGTTTGCTCATACCTACGCTGGTTTTGAATATATGTTTACGAAGGGAATCATCAAAGAATTGATAACGATAGCTTGTGGTGACATTAGTTACGGAACCGCGCCGAACCCATTGCTATCGACGCAATCTCTGGATCTTCTAGGCAATATTTTTGCTAAATTGGGTCAATCGTTAACCAGCAACAACGAACCCAATTCGCCGTTGCAGCTGCTGCTCGCTAACAACGATTGCCAGGCATTAATGTCTTCATTTTTGCATTCGGTTGTTATCAACGTCAATTCTGCTGACGACCTGAGTAAAATTGCGGGAATAAAATCTTTAAGTGAGTTTGCATCGTCTAGTTTCAGCAACTTTCGTATGGTAGTGAGCGACCAGAGCGTCTTGGACTGTTGGATCAACATGGTCAATAGTAAGGGTGAAATCGTCGCACAAGTGTTGCATTCAATCGCAGCCGTTATAGAATCGAAATATACTACTCCGGCCAGTGGGGTGAGCACCGATAACGACCTGCATCGACAACTGAAAATAAAATTGCTTCGTTCAATTGAACAGCTTAAAATGATGAGTGTTGTAACCTACTTGATCCGAATCATTCGACAACCAATTGTGGACCTAAGAAACGGCGCTTACAACCTAATGAGAGTTTTAGCGAATGAAAGTTGGGGTGTTGACATGCTTTGCACCTCTCCTTCTTTCTTAGAATTTATATGCGATCGTAATACTGAGTTCTCCAAAGAGGGCAAGGAATGGAAGTTTCTTGTCATTCAAGGACTGCACAAACGCATTGAATTTTTATCGCCTGATTACGCCAAAGCCATCACCACGCTCCACCAACAAGGTCCGTTCTATATGCCAACCATTTCTGGGGATATCTTGCTAGGAGAAAAATAGTCTGTCACCTTTGTAACTTCGTTAAATACCTTCCATTCCATCAGATTTTGGTAGATGAAACAAATTTGCTCCAACCCTACCGGTCCGAGTTGGATCGTCGATCAGTAAGGATTCGCATCGAACAAGATTGGAAGGAATAATGTTGGGATTTCGCAGAATTTCATCGGCATTCAAGCCAAATCGCTTGACAGTATGTTATCGTCATATGGCCACAATTGATATGCCAGTGAGAGAAGCTATTAATCAAGCAATTGATGAGGAGATGGCAAGAGACGAAAAAGTCTTTATAATAGGTGAAGAAGTGGCGCAATACCAAGGTGCTTACAAGGTTTCAAAAGGTTTATACCAGAAATACGGTGCTAAAAGAGTTATTGATACACCAATCACTGAAATGGGATTTGCTGGTATCGCTACTGGTGCAGCATACCAAGGATTACGTCCAATTGTGGAATTTATGACTTTTAATTTCTCTATGCAAGCAATTGATCAAATTGTAAACTCTGCCGCAAAGCAATTCTATATGTCTGGTGGTGATTGTTCTGTCCCAATAGTATTTCGTGGTCCAAATGGTGCAGCAGCTGGAGTTGCTGCACAACACTCACAATGTTTTGCTGCTTGGTATAGTTCTGTTCCTGGTTTAAAAGTTGTAGCACCATGGTCTAGTGAAGATGCCAAAGGGTTAATGAAATCTGCCATCCGTGATGAAAATCCCGTTGTAGTTTTAGAGAATGAGTTATTATATGGTGTTCCATTCCCAATGTCGGATGAAGCACAGTCTCCTGATTTTACGATACCTATTGGTAAAGCAAAAATTGAAAGAGAAGGTAAAGATGTATCAATAATAACCTTCTCCAAGATGGTTGGCACCTCTTTGGAGGTAGCAAAGACATTAGAGAAGGAAGGAATTAGTGTTGAAGTCATCAATCTTAGAACATTACGACCTCTTGATCGTAATACTATCATCAACTCGGTAAAAAAGACTCATCGTGTAGTAACAGTTGAAGAGGGTTGGCCTCAGTGTGGAATTGGGTCGGAAATAGCAGCTATAATCATGGAAACTGATGCATTCGATTATTTAGACGCACCTGTAGAGCGTATCACAGGCGCTGATGTGCCTATGCCATACGCACTACCACTTGAGAAGTTGGCATTACCGCAACAAGAAGACATAATTACTGCCGTCAAGAGAGCTATGAATAGAAAGCTTTAACTAACACGTAATTAATTACAAAACCACTAAAAAAATAAAAATATTTTTAACATAGTTAAGAGAGAAGAGGAGGAGATCAAGAGTGGTGATGCGATCAGTTCTCAAAGATTAAATTTTATGAACTTCCACGTTGAAGTCAAGGATCGATGGTTCATCATATCGCATCGAAGGGAGATAAAACAGGGCAACTTACCTTATTCTTTGTGCTTTTTCTTATCCTTTTTGTGTTTCTTTTCAACTACTTCTTCTGCTTCATTATCTTCATCTTCCCGCTCTCGTTTATGTTTTTTCTCTTTTTTATGTTTCTTTTCCTTTTTGTGTTTCTTTTCTTCTCCTGTTTCGTCTTCTATTTCATCTACTTTTTCATCTACTTCTGTCGCTACTTCCTCCGATGTACTTGTCGTTTCAGTCTTTTTCTGTTCTGGAGGACATAACTCATTTCTTGTCTTTTCTAAGTAATTAAAAATATCTTCTACCATTTTATCATTGTATATTTTTAATGAATTCTTAACAAAATTACTAAATTTCTTTTTATTTCGTGGAACGTTACCTAATTCTGCTAGTCTACCTAAATATTGTTTGATTCCTGCTGGTGCATGATCCTGATGGCTCGCTGCATGCTCTACGACCATAACCCATGCATCTTGAGGGTTTAGTTTCTTCTTGTTTCCACCTTTATATAGCGATTTTTCGTATTTTTCTGCTTCAGAGATACAAGATGTGTGTGCGGCGAAATCATTGCCGTAGAAAGTTACTGAGCAATCAATGCATGTAACTCTGCTTGTCCGGCACTTAAAGAAGTGCTTTTCCACCTGGTTTTTCTTCAATGTTTCGTTGCATGCCTCGCAATTGAAGAACACCATCTTCTTTCTGATGGTTGTACCTACCGTCCAAGTTATCGCTAAATTTATTGGTGTACCGGTGTGCATAGCGTTACATGACGATTGCGGCGAGATCAGCGGAGGAAGCGATGCGGATTAGCTTGCGCAGCTTCTGGCATTGAGGTATTGATTTGTTCAACTAATTTTGATAACATAAATTACAATTTTCAAAAATAAGGTTTGACTTACAGAGAGGTGCTGACGCTCTGCTTACTACGCGGGAATACAAAATAAACAAATTCTGGGAAGAAGATTTCGTCGAATATAATGGCAATCGCCGTGACTATAACACACGAGAGGAACAGCCAGTAGAATGAGTCCGAATTATCGTAGATGACACCCCCTAAGATGCCACCAATTGTCTGTCCAAGACCCGCGGCAAAGAGCAATAACGCGGTATTGAACTTGGTTCGGATGGGATCCGTGCCGAATATTTGAATGCATCTAAGACTCAACAGGTTTAAAAACACGTTAAAGACTCCACTAAAGCATAGCGCGAATAATATTAGTGTCGTGTTGTCCTCGGGAGTGAACGTCAGTTGGATATTGTTAAGCAATTGGCCAAATAATATAATCTTATTGACTGTGTTTGGCGGCACGCCGCATGATACTAACCAGTTGAAGCAAAATCTTGAGATGGTAAATCCAGTTCCAAATGCAATAGGGACATAGTAGTATAGGTATATATTGCTGTCGTGACTAGTGGCGTATAATATGGAGAATCTGGCTGGCACTAGTGCGGTAGTAAATGTTAATAACGTCGATATAAACAATGTGATGGAAGTTTGGTCACCCGACAACATAAGTTCCCACCCAGATAATTGGGATTTATGATCATTAGTACCGTCTAAACTTGACGATAAGTTGAAGTTGTCGTGCGTTGCGATTAAGTTGGACGACTCGTTCATGATTCTCGAGTCTATCTGTGGCTTTACATCATTGATTAACTTCACATTCATATATTCAAATGTCGCGATTGTTTGACACATAATGATCAAACCAATTATAGACAAATACCGAAATAGCTCTCCAAAAGAAAGTATTTGGTGCACATCTACATAATATGATATAAAGCAAGAAATCGTGATTATACCGAGACCCATTGCTGCATTACTTACTGCTTTAGCAATAGCAAGTTCATTAAGATTATCCATAAAATCAATCAACACGGAAAAACTTAACGTCCATATTAACCCACTAGCTACGCCGAAGGTAATGGTCCATGTCAAGTAAAATGCGAACAGAGTCGTGACATATGATGAAACAAAGTATGAAAAAAATATCAAAAAACCTGCCAACAACATAGTTATGTAATACGAGGTTCTCTCTATGAACTGCTGATAAAATGTGGAGAATGCATAGCTGATGAAGATATTTACGATACCAGCCGACACGACTCCGGTATAATCAGTATTCAATACTTCCTTTAAGTCTTCAATGTAGCACGCAAATCCGAAGTATCCACCACCAACGAAGAACAATTGCATCGATGCTAATAGTACAATCAATACCTTAGCTAGGTTGAAATTGACATCTTCCGTTTTGTCATCTCCGATGGCCATTGTGAGATGCTACCTCTGCTTTCTCTCCTTGGATTCCCTTGAGATTCCTTCGCCTCGATTGTTTCAAGGAAAGAAACTTGTCTTAGGACCAAATTTTGAGTTGTTTTCGAGCAAAAACTTCCTGGAGGGCCGGTGCGGTGTTGTGTCACAAAACAGTTCCAATGAGTGAATGAGTGAGTAAGAAGAAGTTTTCTGTAGGAGAAGGGAGTTATATACAAGGAATTCACTAGCTACAAACATCTGTTTACTCGGGGGTGTTGGGCTTCATCAAATTGCCGTAATGATTTGGGGAGCATGCATCGCAAATAACTTCTCTACAGTGGAGGCAGGATGTGATGCAATTTGGACAGACTCCGATGCCGCAAATCCCGCAGTAACACATAATGCCAGAACTTTCGCAGTTCTCTTTATTGCAGAAATCACTGTCACACAACTCACAGAACATCAACCCGCAGTCAGAACAGCACCACTGCTCGCATTTTGAGCAAGAGCACAAAATTACGTCACCGTTGCCAAGACAATGTGTGCAAATGGAGCGGTTACAAAAATTGCAATTATTTACCCTCCCACTGCACCGGTTGATGCAAAACAAACTGTGACATAGTGAGCATTGTTTCATGGTGTTAACGGAACACGTTATGCAATTGGTTATTCCACAAAACTCACAGTGCATATTATCCGTGCATACAGCGCAACGACTTTTCTCGCAAGAACTACAATGGCTAATATCAACCTCAGGATCAAGATCTTCATCCATACACGCTCCACAAACTGTTGATTTGCAGTCACAGCACATATAAAAGAGATCATCATTTTCTTCACAAGATTTAGATTCACAATATTCCCAGCCGCATCCTCCATTCTTGCATTTGGTTGCAGTACCAACTGTTTCAATGAACTTTGTGCTAGCATGTGCACTTGATGACTTCACCGATATTGTCGCAGGAAGTTTAGGATTAACACTATAATTGGAAAATTCAATAGGAACATCACTCAACTCTTTCACACAGTGAGGACCTTTACGACCTGGAGCTTGATTACATTTTGAGCAGTTATACATGCAACTAATAGCATTACAGATTATTCGCATTGTACTTAGATCAATGAAGTTTGATATACTTTCTGCTAGCGTCAATTCAACTTTTCGCTTTTTCGCTATATTTTCTACGAAAGTGTATAAGAGACTCTTAGGAATCTTAATATTCAACTGTAAGCTGCGAAGTGCTATGTAGAAAGACATGAAGTCTTGCGCCTCAAGATAACACGAAATTGCCTGATTTAAATTTGCGCATACCTTCAGACCAATCGCAGATAGTCGGTTTCGAGCGGAGGCTCGCGAGAACGCTTCCTCCAAAGTCAATTGTCTTTGCATCTGTGATGACATCGTGGTCATCTCTTATCTTCTTTTCTTTTTGAGAATTTCTCGGGACCGGGTTGAGTGTCGGGCAAGAAGGAAGCGAGGGTTTAGCGGCGTAGTTACAAAGTTACAGTTCTATATAGACATTGAGGGGAAAGAGCCGTTGGTCGTCGCATAGCAGCGCGTCGTCCTGGCTGAGTTGGGTTTTAATGTAACTTCAACAACATAGTTCCGTTTAAAAATTGTTGACTTTTGTAGTCCTTGCTATGCAGCTTGTACACATGCGGGTTCAGGTACTGCCTGCTGGCGTCGACGGCATCGAACGGCAAGGTGTTGATATCTGCAACTTTCGCCGGTACATCGCACTTGCATTTTTTAATGTCACAACTGGTTTCGTGTATCAATTTTTGACGGATTACTTCAGCTTGTTCTTTCGAGACAATTTTGTAGGGATTTCCGACGACGTACCGTTGGTCCGACGGGATAGAAGGGGTGTAATCCCTAAATTTATTTTCTTTTAAATAAATTTTATGTGCCTCGTTGCCGTAAGAAGACCACGTGACGAGTGTCTGGTACAGGTGCAATACCATCCAATGATGCAACTTCATACTCGATCGCATGGCGCTATTTTGGAAATCGTTTCTAGTTGGATGAAATCGATGTATTGAATGCGATGAAGGTGGTTGGATCAGATCTTGTTGCGACACGTTCCTACGCAGCAATTCCAGCAGGTTTCTCTCCTCCTTCGGATCAGTGAGCATGTCGTATAGTTGATCAGGAACATTCTTTCTATCTAAAAAGAATTTGAAATTGAACACCCACGCCATGGTGCTCTTTGGGCTCTCGTAATCGTTCTCCCACAAAAGTATTCTCTCCGTAAGAATTTCTCGATGATTTTGTCGCTCTTGGTAATAACTGTTGGAGTGATCCGTGCTGTGACTTCTCAACAGATCAGGCAGCAATGACACGCCATCCAGCCTCATATGTGACGGAGGCGATATGCCTGCAGCATCAAGAAACGTCGGCAGTATATCTGTGGACATACCAAAGGTGTTAATGACGCGACTTTTCGGGATTACACCTACCCATTGCCAAATTGCTGGCACTCGAATGCCTCCTTCATATAAGAATCTCTTCTTCCCGCGATAGCCGCCGGAGCTGCCAGCTATCCCATTATAATCTTCTGGTCCGTTATCTGACATGAAAACAATCAAAGTTTTGCGCTGAATCCCCAAGTCCTTCACCGCCTTCAGCACATCACCGATACTCTTGTCCATACTTGTTACCATGGTTTGATACTTGTAGTCGATGCTTTCCGTAAAAGGGACTCCAAGCTTTGTCCTCGCTCTATAAACCTTGTGCTCTTCCTCACAAATCATGTTGCTCTTCGTGTCATTACATGTAGGCGGAGTATACTGCTCATACAGTTTCCTGTATTCTGGGATCTCTTCCCACGGTCCGTGAGGCGCATGAAACCACAAATGGATGTAAAACGACTTATTGTGCGCCACGCTCTCCTTCATCATGCGAATGGCGTGCCTAGCTTCGCAATCGGACAAAGTTTCTTTGGGACCAAGGGAATTTAAAGAAAATGGTGACCCTGTACCGATGGCTTCATCATTCCGTAATAATATTTCACATCCAGCAGAATGTAAATTGTTAAAAATTTGATACTCATTTTGGCGTTTAGAACCTGGGCCATCAAGCACCGACACGTATTCCTCAAATCCTTGTTGATTCGGGCCAGGATGAGGACATCGCTTGTATCCTTTATCTGTTACGCTGTTCTTGGGGGCTGGTTCTAATCGCCTCATAGCTATATCATCTTCTCTCATGCCACCTATATGCCACTTGCCAGAATGACCAGTAAAGTATCCGTTGTCACGAAATACCATTGGTGCAGTAAGTACTTGTGGTAAATAATCATCTCTATTACTTTTGCCTTTTTCTCCATATTCAAAAACTGATTTTATTCCGAGTCTCCAGGGATATAACCCAGTTAATATAGATGCTCTAGTCGGGGTGCATGTTGCTGCAGCTGCATGGAAATTAGTCATTACTGTTCCATGTGCAGCCATTTTCTCTAAGTTTGGTGTTTTTATACCGAAACCAACAAAAGGTGATACTGAAGTATCACCATAGCCTAAGTCATCTGCAAGTATTAAAATTATGTTGACATTTTGATCGACATTCACATCTGACTGGCCAGGTTCTAGATCAATTGATTTGAAACGTCCACTTGATTTAGATTTATCTTTTCCATCATGATTTGCAGCATACAAAAATAACAGATATAGAATAAAGAATAAAGATATTGCCCGCAACATCATCCAGACACTTACTGCTCTAATTAATAACTCAAATCCCACTTCGGTTTAGTTTAGCATGGTATTACCCGCAGTTGTTGCAATCTGTCTCGATGTACAATCAAAAAATTTCCTGGAACCGGGGTCGGTCTAGGGAAATGCGAATGTCTACTCCAACGGTAATAACTCTAGTGGGGCGCGCAGCAAACGATTCGAACAGCGACTCGTCTCATCGCTTGTCTTTAGATGAGCTCGTTTTAAAAGTGTGGAAGACTGTTGTCCGCCGGTACCTGTACGCACGGGTCGTCGACGATGACTCACTTTCACATTTGATTATCGATGCGTTACTGGTTCGTTTGTGGGCTGTGTATCTTGGCACAGCTACATCTTGTTGCACTACTCCGTTGTAGAAATACTAGGAATGGGCGATCTTTGCGACATTACAGCAATAAAGTAAGTGAGTGTGATCTGGCGACGGAAGGTACTATTAATTGTAATGATGATAGTGTTAGATCAAAGCCAGCGTCGGTTTGGACTACATTTGGCGAGCTAGCAACAAAAACTGGGGCGTATAATTTAGGACAAGGCTTTCCAGATTGGAATCCACCAGATTTTGTATTAAATTCATTAGTAAAAACTGCATCCATGCCAGTTCATCAATATACACGACCAGCTGGTCACCCTCCATTAGTAGAATTGTTAGCAGAAAGGTATAGTCGGCATTTAAATCGTCGCGTTGATCCATTCAATGAGGTAGCAGTGACTGTTGGTGCGTCTCAAGCATTGTATTTAGCATTAACAACTTTTGTACAACCTGGTGATGAAGTTGTATTATTTGAACCATTCTTTGATTTATATTTAAAACAATTAAAATTATGTGCAGCAAAACCTGTGTTTGTACCATTAGGTGATAGTGGCAAGGACCCATGGGCAATTGATATAGATAAACTTCGCAAATCCATAAGCAAGAAGACTAAAGTTATAATAGTGAATTCCCCGCATAATCCAACTGGGAAAGTATTTAAATTGGCAGAGTTAGAAGCAATTGCTCAAATTGTTCGTGAAAATCCTCAAATTATTGTTATATCAGATGAAGTTTATAAATTTAGTATATATAATCCACTCGAAGCAGGCGACAGCAACGCACAAGGTCATTATCACTTTGCTAGAATAAAAGATATGTGGGATAGAACTATCACCTTATCCAGTTGCGGTAAAACATTCTCTGTGACTGGGTGGCAAATTGGGTGGACTGTGGGTCCGGCCAAGTATATTTTACCTATTCAAGAACTATTACCATGTGTACAATTTTGTGCCGCAACACCTATTCAAGCAGCATTAACCTCTTCCTTGCAAATAGCTGATCAACCATACGAAGGTTATAGCAATTACTATGAATGGCTGCGGTCGCAATTCCAGTCCAAGAGATCAATACTAGAAAAAGGTCTAGAGGCGATCGGTATTGAACCTATTGACTCCAATGGCGGGTTTTTTCTTATGGGAAGATTGCCAAAAGTCAAGGGTTTGGTAGCTTCTTCAGATGAGCTTTATGATTGGACATATTGCAGACATCTAGCCACAGAGTACGGTGTTATCGGAATACCAGCGTCACCATTTTTTTCAAATGGTGAGCGAAGTATAGATGTACACGGTCCTATGGCAAGATTTGCTTTTTGTAAGAAAGATTCAACTTTGATCAACGCGGCTGATCTCCTCAAGGCCAAGTCGGCAGCTCGACTACTGTAACTATGTGCATTTGTAACTCTAATCAAGTTCTATTTGAGAATTACCTTCCACTAATAAGGTACCGGTATAAAAATGCATCCGATCATCGAAGACAAGAAATAAGGTCAGCGCACTTGCCATAAATCAGCACAGTAGCGATCATGGCCAAGCACCACACTGACTTAGTCTTTTGCCGCAAACAACCTGGCATAGCGCTGGGTCGGCTGTGCGAT
>JACCDO012136116.1_pt1 | contig 18448 bp, 15 predicted proteins | sample 7446101 | NCBI WGS metagenome assembly JACCDO01 (sample SAMN15323440, study PRJNA562643) | freshwater metagenome | isolation source: river surface water | place: USA:Blue River Watershed | collected 2017-08-16 | reverse complement strand
AGAGTAGAAGTGACAAGGGGGGTACAAGAAGAACAATGTCGAGGATTATTACAGGGGTTTTTTCAAGCCAGAAGATTACAATCCAATAAAGCACAAAGAAGATTAAAAGCAAAAGAATTTCAATAAGATGATTTCTTCAATCGGCTGGCTTCATATACATATTGTGCCAAATCCTTGATTTCATCGCTTGATAAATGTGATTGCATTGGCATGGCACCGATCCCATTTGTGACAGCATTGATCACTCTGGCTTGGGAAGGTTTAATGGCATCAAGCATGGGTCCCACAATCCCTTTGCTTTGAGCATCATTGAGTTGATGGCATACAGCACATTGAGGGTTAGACCGATTTAAAAAGATCTCTTTCCCACGCAGTGCTTGAGCGGATAATGTTGTAAATTCTTGGGGTTCTATGGCTTTTTGATCACTTATTGTATGTGATTGTAGATCTTGATGTGTTGCAGAAGTCACAAAAGCAAGAGCAATCATCGCTACTGAAGCGACTGGCAAGATCCAGACAGCACGATGACCTTGATTCTTCAAATTGAAATAATGCCTTACCCCAGCGCCAATCAAACATAATGAAATTACGATTGCCCAATTGCCTTGATGCCCATAGGTATGAGGATAGTGATTACTAATCATCATCAGTAAAACGGGAAGGGTGAAATAGTTATTATGGAGTGAACGTTGAGCCCCAGCTTTTCCTTTGGCAGGGTCGGGTTCTTTGCCTTCAATCATGGCATTTACCATGGCTTGTTGACCTGGAATAATCACAAAGAATACATTTAATGCCATGATTGTACCGATCAAAGCACCAATATGCATAAAAGCGGCTCTACCTACAAAAATATGGCTTAAACCAAAAGCAACCAAGGAGATCCATAATAAGACCAAAGCAAAAATGATGCTTTGTTTTTTACCAAGGGGACTAGAGCAAAGGACATGGTAATAGAGCCAAGAAACAATCAATACACCATAACCAATCATAATCCCTTGAGTATGGGTCAAACTATCTTTGTAGTTTGGATGAATCAAATTAGCAGAACTGCCAAAATAATAGACCAAAGAAAGCAAGAAAAATCCGCTAATCAGTGTAAAATAGGCTTCCCATTTAAACCAATGTAAAGTTTCAGGGAGTTCTTTGGGGGCAACTTGATATTTCTGTACATGATAAAAGCCACCACCATGGATCGCCCAAAGTTCACCAGCCAATCCTTTTTGTTGATCTTCTGGTTTTTGAGATGGGCGAATATTATGATTCAACCAATTGAAGTAAAAAGAAGTGCCGATCCAAGCTGCCCCTGTGATAAAGTGAATCCAGCGGAGCAATAGAGATAACCAATCTTGTATATTTAATAAATCCATATTTTTTTCTTACCTTAACCTATTGATTGTTTGGGAAAGCTGACAGTAAAATTCGTCAATCGTCTCTCTTGATGAGATCGAATCGCATCATCATTGAGTTCTCTTTGTAGTGCTTTTAATGTCAGTAATCGATCTTTGTGATAGCTGACTACAAATTTTAGGTCTGCCCCGACGCGATCGATTGTATCGAGCATTTCTTTATTGATGGGGATAATTCTAAACAGTTTCTTTTGGGCACCGGGTTCATATACCAAAGCGATTTGATATTGTTTTTCAATAATCTCTAATCCACACAGTTGAGCAGCTTGACCTTGGACATTGATTTGATTGCAATAATTCACCAATTGAGAAAGCATCAAATTATTGAGGGATTTGTCATTGAGAAAAACGATAGGATTAGAATCAGTGGTACGATCTGCAGCTTTTTTGATCTCTTGGGTTAAGAGATCATTTTTAAAGATATCTTGTAAGGTACCAGTGATGGGGGTTTTAAAGAGCATATATAAGCCATCTGCCCTTTGTTCAAAGTGATTAAAAGAAAAAATGACAATGTCTTCTAACTTGCCTGATTTTAGGGCTTTCTTGGCTTTGAAATACACAAAAGTCCCAATGATGGATAACAATATACCATTGAGTATGGCACTTAAAATCGCTTCTACAGAAATCGTAATCAAATCTATATCTGGCATAAAATCTCTCCTTGAAAAAGTGGATACATTGAAGAGTTTATCATGACAAATTTTTAAGAAAAACAAAATAAATCAAGTTTAATCAATCTCAATCCATATTTGAGAATATATCATCCATTATCTTCAACATAAACCAAGTCGATGAGTAATACAGCAACCAGTAATAATTGTCGATGATGCGGTTTGATCGGTTGGTCAAAAGATAAGAGAAAATGATCTTGATTTGTGAATAATTCATGGAGTGGTTGCCCCTGTTTTTTCTCAACTTTTGCAATCGTTTTACCAAAAGGTCTTTTGATTTCAAATGTCCATCCAGAGAATACAAATAAACTCGAAATAGAAATTTGAAATAATATATCTCCATTTTTATCTAAGATTTTAAATCTATTGAAAAATCCAAATTTTTGTTCAATAAAACCAACTCTCTTACTATCACTTGAAAATAACTCTAAACGTTTAAAAAACCATCTAAACGAATGATGAACTTTGATGACAAGTTCTTGATTTTGGTTAAAAATAAAAATGTCAAATGGACGCCAATGTTTCAAAAATAAGAGATTGAAGTGATATAAAAATCCTTTACCTTGTTCCATAGCATAAGCAAGCAGTCTCCAAGATTGATCATAGATCGCATAGTGATTGTGATTTTTTAAGCCAAGCAGTTCTAAACCTTCAAATTTTTGTTGTATGTGTAATTGCGTTGTATCATAAAAATTTGAATCAAAATCAGCCATATTCATTTCCTTCTTCAAAATCATAAGATCATAATCATACAAAAGAGGTAATATTTCAAAAATGAAGGTTGATTTTTAAGATTTAAAGTTTTATATACCGAGTCAATGGAGAGATGGCTGAGTGGCCGAAAGCGCTTGACTCGAAATCAAGAACAAGAGCAATCTTGTCGTGGGTTCAAATCCCACTCTCTCCGTCTTATATCTCTTATGGCAATTCCAAAGGAATAAATCGAGTGCCTCTTCTGTCTTGAATCAAGAGCAATAATGCCCCATCAGAATCCTTGATCACAGATTCAAACTCATCTGTAGAACTCACTGTTTGTTGATTGACTTTTTTAATGATTTGCCCAGCTCTCAACCCAGCTTGTTCAGCAATGCTATCACTCTCCACATCTGTAATCACCACTCCATTTTCATCTGGATCTACCCCTAATCTTCGTGCCAATCTATCTGTCAAATCTTGTACGCTTAACCCATAACTTGCACTAGAAATACGTTTTGCACTTCTCTTTTCTTGAGGATCATCCAAAGATTCGATTTCCACTGATATTTTTTGATTTTTCCCATCCCTAAGAATACTTAATTCAATGGTTTGTCCAATCGGTGTCAGTGATACTTGATTTCTAAATTGTCCACTACTATTGATCTCTTTGTTATTGAGATGAGTCACAATATCACCCGCTTTTAAGCCAGCTTTTTCACCAGATGAGCCTCTCATGACTTCGGCAATCATAATGCCTTTACCGCTGTTTAAACCGAATTTCTTGGCGAGTTTCTCTGAGATTTCGGAGATATAGACGCCTACTTTACCCCGCATGACTTTACCATGTTTAATCAACTGATCTTTGATATTAAGCGCCATATTAATAGGAATGGCAAAGCCAATCCCCATATATCCACCACTTCTACTATAAATCGCTGTATTGATCCCAATGACTTTACCATCTATATTCAACAATGGTCCCCCAGAATTACCAGGGTTAATCGCAGCATCTGTTTGTATAAAATCTTCATAATCAGTAATTCCCATATTTGCTCTTCCTTTAGCGCTAATCACACCCACTGTTAAGGTAGTTGATAAGCCAAAAGGATTACCAATGGCAATGGCCCAATCACCGATCTCAAGTTGATTGGAATCACCTACAGGTAAAAATGGAAGTTTAGTACCAGAATTCACTTTGATCACAGCGACATCTGATTTCTCATCGGCACCGATTAACTTGGCAGAAAGGGTTTTGCCGTCATGAAATTTCACTTCGATCTCATTGGCACCACCTACCACATGGTTATTGGTTAAAATATAACCATCTTCACTGATCACAAACCCAGAACCTTGACCCGCTGGTTCGGATTCTTCTTTGGGCTGAAATCTCTTACCACCACCACCTTGAGGAATTCCAAAGAAATATCTCAGTAGATCCTCTTGAGAAGAACCTTCACCCAAAGACATTCGATTTTTTTTCACTTGTATGGAGACAACTGCTGGAATTGCTGATTTGGCAACAGCTGAGAAGGTATTTGCGCTTTGCTTTAAACTGCTGTTATCTTGAGCATATAATGACGTACTTGGTATGATAAAAAACAAACAAGCACATAATAAAAGAAGCTTTTTCATCTGTTTTTCCTTGATTGGGGATGTTGAAAAATTTGGCTGTTTTATTGATAATCACATATTTTATTTTGACAAGACAAATACTCAAATCATTGAAAACATAGCTATCCTATGAGAAAATCAATGCTTTTTGTGTTTTTTATATTTTGTTAAAAATTGTAGTTATTTGTAAAACACAAGAAGAATCATGATATAAAACATCGATTTCATCGTTGTTTAAGAAGAAATTAAGTATTATGCAAATAAAGGACTTAAACCAATGGCGATGGTAGCTAAGAATCCTATGCCCCAAACCGCAGATCTGAAATTTGGGATATTTTTGATATAAGCAAAGATATAAATCAATCTAGAAATCACAAAAACAATGCTTAATGCATCTACTACTTTGATATTGCCTTTACCGAGATAAGCGATTAAGACAGCAGCGCTAAACATTTGTAAAGCTTCAAAGCTATTGAGATGTGCAGCGAGTGCGCGTTGTCCAGCTTCATCGATTTTCTTTTGTTGTTCTCTGGGATTTTGATTGTCATAGCCACCTTCTAATCTATTTTGGGCTTTGGCAACAAATACTCTAGGGAGAGTAGGTAATAAAATTGTGATGAACAAACAAATCAAAGTGATATCCATTTGATAAACTCCTTGTCAAAATATATCATTGCTTTTGAGTAATGCTAAGCTTATTGAAGCGAAATGATGATAAAAGAAAATGAAAAAAATCTCAATATCTCTTTGGGTCTTATTGATCTCTTTCACATTCATGCCCATACAAACAAGCAATGCTTGTGGTGTGAATAGCCATATGTGGATCAGCGATACAGCCATGTGTCGATTATCTGATCAAAGTCAAATCAGGCAGTGGCTCAATACCCAAAAACTCGTTGATCTAGTGCGTTTAGGGTCTTTTTTCCCAGATTCTGGTTATGTGGCAAATCATGCCTATGGAGAACTAACCCATTGGTCACCCTTTATTAATACTTATATTGAAAGTCTCAAAAATAAGTATCAAGGCGTTTTTGATGGCACTTCTGCTAAAGAAGATATTGCGTTTTTATTTGGTGTGGCTGCGCATGGTTTTGAAGATGAGTTATTTGATACGATTTTCCTAAGAAGGAGTTTAGAAATCGAGAATACAGATCAAGATTTAGCTGATCCGGGCGTGGATTATCTCTTGACATCTCAAGGTAAAACCCATATCAAACCCGCTTTTTATTTCCCAATGGAAAGTGTGATTGAGGCGATTCGCGCAACCAATACTGAAGTAGAACAAAGCAATATTTCTCTAGGAATGAATCGGGCATATTTGGCAACGGCTTTGGTCACAGCCCCAATGGCTGCAGCGAATTTGGCACAACCTTATTATGATTCAATGCCTTGGGTAGCAAGTCACTTTGATGATTTTGCTATTCCTGGGAGTTTAAACCAAGAGCCTTATTTTGTGGGTCAATTATTTGAAAGCATTTGGTTACAATTAAAGGGAGAATGGAAAGCTGAACAAGGCTTTATTGGTTCTGTACCAGCAGAAGGACAACTCTTAGAAAGTGCTGGTTTAATCGCAGATCGCACAGTGAGTTTTATTTTTAGTTTGGGGATGTATGAACCCACAATTCGCGAACATTTGAAGATTGAAGATGAAATGGGACAAGAGATTGAATATGAACTTGCTTTTAACCGTTGGAGCAATGGCAATGATTATTCTAGGGTGATTCAAGTATTGATCACAACACCTTTGATTGCAGGTAGGGGCTATCAATTTAAATTCCTACCAGGGATTCGTTGGGTCAATGGATCGGTATTGGATGTGGAAAAAAACTTTTTCTTCTATGCCAGATGCGAAATGGGAGCTACAGAAGAAAGATGTATGCCTAGGGTGATTGAAGAAGGGGTAAAGGGGGGGGCGCAACGTGGATGTTTGGTAACAATGGAAGAGGAAATGGTACAAATCGCACAAATGGATATGGGGGTAGATCAAGCCCTTTTGGATGTAGCACTTGTTCAAGATCAGTTAGTGCAAGATGCATCTGTGATTGAAAAAGATATGCATTTGATGGATATCTCTGTTCGTGTTGAAGATTTGGGGATGACTGAGAAACATCAGGGATGTATGCAAAAGAATCATGGTGGGACTTTAGGGATGATGGTAGTATTATTTTTGATTTATGTTTTAAATATGTTTGTTTTAAGACAATGCAATCGAATGGTTGATATTGATAAGATTTGATTTTTGAGATAAAAAGAATACAATCATAGCAAATTTAAGACATCAGTCTTTTTTAATCAATGGAGAAATCAACATGGATGCTCAATATCAAAAGCTCAATGAAAGCTTTGAACAAATTTATGCCTCTCTCAAAAGAGATCTATCTAGAATTCGTACTGGTAGAGCAAATATCAATATTTTAGATGGTTTAAAGGTCAATTATTACAATCAAATGACAGCAGTATCTCAAATTGCTGCAATTCAAGTACCTGAAGCCCGTTTGATCACCATTAAACCTTGGGAAAATAATATGCTCAAGGAAATTGAAAAAGCCATCATTAACTCTGATTTGGGCTTAACACCTAGCAGTGATGGTACTTTGGTTCGTTTACAGATTCCACCTTTGACAGAAGAAAGACGCAAAGACCTTGTGAAACAAGTTCAAAAAATCGCTGAAGCTGCCAGAGTATCTGCCCGTAATCATCGTAGAGATATCAATGCTGATCTCAAGAAGCTTCAAGAAGCCAAAACCATTACTGAAGATGATTTGGAAAAAGCTTTAAAAAAGACTCAAACCATGACAGATCAATCCATTGTGAAAATCGACGAAATCCTCAATCAAAAGCAAAAAGAGCTTCTTGAGGTTTAATCAAATGCTTCATCGTGTATATCCCTTTATTCTCATAGCCACTTTCATTGCATTCTCTTGTAGTTCTTCCAAAGAAGAAAAAAAAAGGGGGGCTTCTTGTAAAACAGATGAAGATTGTTTATCCAAATGGATTTGTGAAGATCAATTTTGTGTCAAAGGCAAGAGAGATCCCAAAGAATTAGAAGCCAAAGCTTTGGAAGAGCAACAAAAAAAAGCTAAAGAAAAAGAAGAAGCTTTAAAAAGAAAACAAACCACGAAACCTGGTGAAGGCAGAATGACTGTAAAACTCTGTCCTTTCTTTAGAAACACAGATGTAGCTGTGGGTACAATCTATGCAACCCATCAAGACAGCAAACAAAAATTCATGCTTGCGATGCATTTGGAAACACCCAAATATGTCGAACAAAGCGAATTTACTTTCTATTCCTTACCCCTAGGCAAATATGATGTTCATTTGGATTATGGGATAGAAGGGGGTGGTAGGTTTGATGTGACCAAGATGAAGTGTGATCCCAAGAATAAGGGGATTTGCAAAGATGAAACCACAAGAGTTATTGAAGTGGTTTTGCCTGAAAACGAAAAAGCAGTTGAAAATCGTCCTTGTGATTGGATCGCCCAATAGCTTGATTTTATCTCAGATCTAGATTCAATCTTAAAAAATCAGTGTCTTTCAAAATAAAATATGATTTATTCTTTTGCTTTGACTAAAGTGCAAGAGATCAATTCACTTAAAAACAATCGAGATGGAATATGTTTCAAAGATCAATCATTCCTTTACTATCCATATTTTTCTTTTTTTCTTGTGTGGATACAGGTGAAGATAACAATGTGATTTATGACCCAAATATGGCTGGGAATGATATTGTTGATGCAAATATGGCAGCTGTACAAACAGCAGGTTCAATAAATATGGCTGGCATGATGGTAATCGCTGGAGAAATGACTGCTGGGATGACAACAGCACCAGTGTTAATCAATGCCCCAGGTCAAATCATCGTAGGTACATATAATGTGGAAAATCTATTTGATTTGGTGAATGATCCAGCCACAGATGAAGGGGAATTTACCCCTGGACCTTCTTGGACTCAAAATCATGTGAATGCAAGAATTGCGAATTTAGCTCAAGCCATTGCAGGGATTAATGCAGATGTTTTAGCTTTAGAAGAAGTGGAAAGCGCTGTTGCACTCAGCGCATTGGTACAAGTACTCAAGATCAATCACAATCTCGATTATCCCTATCAAGCTGTATCTCCTACAAGAGATTTGAGAGGGATTAGACCTGCTTTAATCAGTAAGATTCCTTTTGTGAATGCAGTTCATCGTCCGATCAATTCAGAATATCAATGTGATAATGGCACTGTGCTCAATGGCTCAAAACCTGAAGCTAGATTTGTTTATCAAGTGGATTTCCAATTTATGGGCGAAACCCAACCCTCTATGACACTCTTGATTAACCATTGGAAATCAAGAGCAGCTTCTGACGTACCTTGTAAAGTCGCTGAACACCAAAGAAGAAGTGGGCAATTTGTCAATCAATTGGTTCAAAATCTACAAACCCAAAATCCCTTATTGAATGTTGTTGTATTGGGTGATTTTAATGCCATTGAAAATGAATTATCCATCATGGAAGATCTTTCATCAAAAACAACTAGACTTGATCTCACTCAACCTTATGATCTATATAATCTCTGGGGAGAATTAGGCATTACTCCCGGACAAGGTGATGCCACTCGTGCGACTTATTATTATCGAAATGAATGGTTCCGATTGGATCATATTCATGTGAGCCAAAGCTTCTTAAATAAAAATCCAGGGGCTTGGGCACTGCTCAACTTTGAACTGGTTCGATTGCCATTTTTGCTTCAAGATGGTAGACCTTGGGGATGGAATAATGATCAAATGATCGGTTTTTCCGATCACTTACCTGTGAAGGCAACTTTTTTTAGAAGATAATTAAAAAAAATTTTGACAAAGCTTTTTTAAGTTGCTATAAACATCCTCACTTATGGAGTCGTAGTTCAGCTGGTTAGAACGCCGGCCTGTCAAGCCGGAGGCCGCGGGTTCAAGTCCCGTCGGCTCCGCCTAAGTAAAAAGGGCAAAGAGAAATCTTTGCCCTTTTTTTTTGATTATTTTCTATGATGATCTGATCTAATGACTAACTAAACTAACTAAACTAACTAAACTAACTAAACTAACTAAACTAACCACCAACCCCCCTAATCTAACTAAGCATCAAACTTACACCCAATGTAAGTGCCAACAAACCCACCCAAGAATAAACCTACATTACCAAAGAATATTGCACCAATCATCAATCCAATTAAGGAAGAGTATTGAACAAAGTTACTGGGGATAAACACAGAAGTTTGACTTGTTTTGCTAGGTGTAAGCATGAAGTTTGCATCCTTTATGAGTTGCAGTGAGGAGACCTATATAACCGATTTATCAGAGAAATATTTCACTTGAGAAAAATTTTTTTATTTTTTTTTGACAAATGTTTTTGATCCATATATATTAACAAAACCTTTGGAGTCGTAGTTCAGTTGGTTAGAACGCCGGCCTGTCAAGCCGGAGGCCGCGGGTTCAAGTCCCGTCGGCTCCGCCTAAGAATGAGGCAGAGAGAAATCTCTGCCTTTTTTTATTTCAGCAAATTTCAATTGTTAGTCTTTGGCCAAACTCTTAATTTTCTCTACCATTGAAAAAAAGCCATTTCTACGATTCACACTCAAATGCTTTTCCAATTCCAATTTCTTAAAAATATCTTCAACATCCACATTCAAAATCTCTTGCTTGGTCTTATGAGAATACAAAGTCAAGATCACAAATACCAATCCCCTGACAATCAAAGCATCGCTATCTGCTTCAAAGACAAGCGTGTCCTCTTCAAACTGATGGGTCATCCAAACTTGGCTCACGCACCCCTTAATTCTATACTCTTCTGTTTTAAAAGAGTCATCTAAACCCTTGAGTTGCTTCCCAAGATCGATCAAATAGCGATAACGGTCTTCCCAATCATCAAACACCAAGAAATTCTCTAGTAATTCTTCAATATGCATAGAAACTCCCATATTAGCTAAGCTTTGAGTTGCTGAAGATAAAAAGGAACACCATCTGTTAAAATCTCTGCGCCATTGGGTCCCACATAAATCATGTGTTCAAATTGAGCGCTTAACTTACCATCAACAGTCACAGCAGTCCAATCATCGCTTAATACATCGCATTGATATTTCCCTTCATTGATCATGGGTTCAATGGTAAAGATCATGCCTTCTCTGATTAATCTTTGATCACCATGATCATAGTAGTGATTGACTTGTGGAGACATGTGAAATACTTCACCGATGCCATGCCCAGTAAAATCACGTACCACAGAGAATCCAGCTTTAGTTGCGATTTCAGAGATCACTTTGCCGATTTCAGAGAGTTTGACATTGGGTTTCACGACTTTAATCGCTTCCATCAAACATTGGTAAGTGGTATCTACAAGTTTCTTAGCGTTTTCTTTGATTTCACCCACAAAAATCGTTTCTGAGCAATCACCATGCATACCATCTAAATAGATTGTAACATCACAATTAATGATATCCCCAGATTTTAAAATCCTGGTGGGAGAAGGAATCCCATGGCAAATCACTTCATTGATTGAAGTGCATAACGATTTAGGGAAACCTCTATAATTCAAGGGACTAGGATAACCCCCTCGTTTAATACAAGCTTGATGTGCAATCTCATCTAATTCTTCTGTACTGATCCCGGGTTTCACGGCAGCCAAAACTTCTTCCAAAACTTCTCTTGCTGCTTTTCCAGCTTTTCGGGCTCTTTCTAAACCTTCTAAGCTGACTTCATTTTTAGGTACAGCTTTTTTGGGAATGCCAGTAATCGCATAATCGGGTTTAGGAATAGAACTTGGCACATCTTTGAATTTAGGTGCTTCTTTTTTTAATCGTTCAAATATACTAGGCTTAGCCTTAATCTTCTTAATCAAAATCATCTCCAAATATTTTAAATTATGGGGTTTGTCCTCTTAATATCGAGTTTCCTTCATGTAATTGTGCACGGTCATAGGATCTAGTACCCCCAAAATCTTCAAAGGATATTTTGCCAGATTGTGCAAAAAAACCAATGGGGTGATCCCAAACCACTCTTTGAACTTCTTCTTCATCCATACCAGACTTCAACATCACTTGTACAGTCTTTGGTACCAATAAAGGATCACTAATGCCCCAATCGGCTGCACTATTGATAATCATTCTTTCTGTACCAAATTTCCTAAAAATCTCTACCATTCTCTCTGGTGTCATCTTGGTATTTGGATAAATGCTAAACCCGGCATAATGCCCAGTATCCCTAACCAAAGGAATCGTAAGTTCATTATTATGATCGACCAAAACCATCCCAGGATCAATCCCAGATTCTTTGACAACATCTAGGGTTCTCTTGACCCCACCTAATTTATCTCTATGGGGTGTATGAATCAATATGGGAAGTTTATGTTGTATTGCCAATTCAATTTGTGCTTGAAAGAACTTTTCTTCAGTAGGTGTCATATCATCATAACCAATTTCACCCACACCAATCACACCATCTTTTTGCACATATTCCTTGAGCAACTCTAATACATCTGCATTTAAACGGTTATCATTGGCTTCTTTTGGATTAAGCCCCATGGTGCAATAGTGTTTCACGCCAAACATATTGGCTCTAAATCTTTCCCAACCCAACAAAGTATCAAAATAATCTTTAAAAGCACCTACATTTGTTCTAGGTTGTCCCAACCAAAATGCGGGTTCACAAACGCCTTTGATACCAGCCAAAGCCATTCTTTCATAGTCATCAGTTGTTCTGCTAAACATGTGAATATGAGGTTCAAAAATCTTCATAGATAAATCCTTAAATCAAGGGGTGATTGACTTAAAGAAGTATGACAAATTTAGGCTTTTTTGCAAGTATTAGAAAAAATCAGCATCGATCTCATTTAAATTAATCACACTTTGGCAGATCTCTTGCTAATGACAAACAATCGATTTTTGAATTGTTTTAAGCATTTAAGATAATAGATTGATTTTTTGATGATTTTACATATCTTAAATAAAGCTTCAGTAAAGGATGATGAGATAAAATGATGACCTATGATCAGCTCGAAAAACTATTAAAGCTCTGTGGTTTTAGTGCATCTAAAACTGAAAATGAAGGGATTTTGACGGGATTTAGCGATATGGAATATTATAAAAACCAAGATGGAAATACTCAACTTGTGATTTTATTGCAATTAGAAGAATTTGGGAACTATATCAGAATGATCTGTCCTAGATTGTATAAATACAAAGAAGGACCTTTTAAAGCAGACCTTTTTCAAAGTTGTTTAATGCTTAATTACTGGTCAAAATTATTGCAATTTGAATATGATGATCGAGATGGTGAGATCAGATGTTCGATTAAATTACCACTTGAAGACAATCAACTCACCCAAAATCAATTATATCGTTGTATTACTACTTTTGCCTATCTCTTAGATAAATTCGATCCTATGCTCAGAAAAACAATGAACCATGGTGGTATTCATGTACCCAGAATGCCCCAAAGTCGTTAATCTATTTTCTCATTAAATTTAAAACAGCTTGACTCAAAAATGGATCATTGGCGATCAATTCACCGATTTGAGGGGCAATTTGAGCTAATAATTCTGGACTTAAAGAGAGTTCTTTTTGTAATACAGCCAATGCTGTTTTTTCATAAATCTCTTGGGTAGAAAGTTGCTGTTCTTGTGCAATTTCACTGATTTGATTAAAAAATTCAACTTCTTGCACTTCAGCTACCCCTTGGGTATTTTGAGCCACTTGGGTTGCTTGAACTTGAGCAACCTCTGTGACTTCTGATTGTAAATCCACTTGATTTACTGCACTGACACCATCAACAGTAGCTAATTTTTGGGTAGGATTAATGCTTGTTGTTAAAATGGACTGAATGCCATCTGTTTTATCTTGGCTCATGGAAGCACCTCTTGGGTCACTTGAATTTCAAACTGCCCTGATCTTGGGACATCTGGGGCAAATCCAGCAAATGGGTCTATATCTCTGACAAGTATATCGCTTACTGTATTGATAGGCAAATAAGATATCGCTGTATAGATCGTCAATGGTAACTTCACTTGAGTCGCAGTAATGGTGATATCATCACTGCTTGTGGTATAAGAAATACGATCAAATTGTTCTGGATCACCCGGTACAGACAAATAATAGATTGGAGGATCTGATGGATTAAGTCGATCATCTGCTGTTCTCAAATATGTGAATTGTCTATCATTGAGATTTAATTCCATCAGTTGGCCTATGGTCGTAAAATCACTCCCCACATTGCCACTCATTGTAAAATCAACAAGGGTTTCATCGCCTTCAATGGCTGGATATATACTAAATCTCCAAACATTACCAAGCAATTCACTCTTATATCGAATCCCAATCCCGCCTAATCTCTCTTGAATATCCATTCCAGTAGGCATAATATCTAGAGAAAGTCGTTCACCATTGATCTCTAGTGAAGAAATGCCAAAGCAGTCAAAAGCATCATTACCCCCATCATTCCAACAATTGCTATCAAAATCATTAATCGCACTAAACCCTTGAGGATCTCTAGGCAATGCAAGGTTGGTATTTGCACTTTGCCAACGTTCGGGTCCACCGCCATCCACAGTGATATAATATTCCCCTGGTAAAGCATCTTCCAAAACAATGGTCTTGGTTGGGTTTCTTCTAGACCCCACACAAGATAATTCTGTAATTGGGTTCTCACAGATTGTTCTCATGCTTAAAATCGCTGGGTATAGGGTATTTGCATTTTCAACAGACACTGTTAAGCGTGATCTTTGGTTTAATTGATATTTAAATACCTTATCAGGGGCTCTTTGTCCGCCACAACTCGCCTTAAATAAATCCATACCATTGGCTAGAGTTTCCCCTAACCATGGGGTATTTTCTAATAAATCAATGACTTCAACATTCTCTCCACATGCTTGACTTTCCATAGGACTGCCCTTTGCCAAACAACCTAGATCATTGGGCCAATCGATCAAACCATCGAAATCATCATCAATGCTATTGGCACATTCAGTAAGATTGTTGGGATCTCTTTCATCATTATCTAAGCGAGTGTCAGTACAACCCATATCTTGACCATCTACAAAATTATCCCCATCATTATCTAATCCATCTGCACACGCAATGGCGACTTCATTTGCTGGGGTTTCTTTGAGATCACTGGCAAATCGACAATCAGTATCCAAAGGAAAATCAATGAGATTATCTTCATCATTATCGATATTATCAGCACAATCTGGCGCTTGAGAAGGTGTTAATTCTACACTATCGCCTCGTGCCAAACAACCAGAATCAGCTGGGAAATCGATCTTACCATCATCATCATTATCGATACCATCATTACATTGAGGCGCTTGTTCTAGATCTACCTCACTCATATCTCTGGCGATTTCACAACCACGATCATAGGGATAATCCGCAATCCCATCTCGATCATCATCCAAACCATTGGCACATGCTGGTGTAGGAATATCATGGTCTTCACTGGCATCTGCTGCAGATTGACAGCCAAAATCACTTGGGAAGTCGATAAAACCATCACTATCATCATCTCTCTTGTTGCTACATGCAAAAGGTCTAATATTGGGTAATTCACTCACACTCCCTTTGCCTTCACAACCACTATCAAAGGGATAATCGATTTCACCGTCTTCATCATTATCTCTACCATCACTACATTCTGTAACATTACCATCATCTTGTTCATCCAAATCCCCTACCGTAGCACATCCAAGTTCCATGGGGAAGTCGATCACACCGTCATTGTCGTTGTCTATGCCATCGGCACAAGCAGAAATGAAACCATCAACATTGTCTTCATTTTCATCGCTCAGTGATTGACAACCCATATCATACACATCGATCAAACCATCACTATCGTTATCTCTACCATCATTACATTCAAAACTCAGTCCCCCCCCAGTGCTTCTTCCTACCCCTAGAATCATTGCAGACATCATTTCTTTGCTCTTATCCGTAAAAGACCCTTCTCCAAAGAATGAACCATCTTGCCAATCCAAATCAACAAGCCATAATCGTCCTTGATCGATGTCTATATACCCCAGCGACCTACTATTTCGATCCCAACCCCCTAGGAAAGTCACATCTGGTAAATCTGAAATATCCATACCACAACCCGATTGACCTAAATCAATGGGTTCAAAATTCACTTCAGCCCAAAATCCATCTTCGGGTGTGAATTGAACAACTGGTTGTATATTATCTAAACAAGCCCCTAATTGATTAAATCCATCAAAACTGGTATCGAATAAGAAGTTATACATGGCATGACTGACTGAATATTCAGTGATGATTTGACCGCCAGCTGACAGATATTGATAGATGTCATCTCTATTGCTTTGATAGATTTCCCCTAAACCATTTCTACTCAATAATACAGCTTGGGTTTGCTCATCCATGGTACAATCATTGAGTCGTAGATTGAGGTTCATCATGGCAAGTTCGCCAACAATCATAGAACTGACATCTCTATCTGTAAAACCACATACTTTGATATCTTCCCTAACCACAGGTGCGCCACCACAAGAACCATTGACACAACTTGCACCTTCAGGGCAAACCCTACCACAAGAGCCACAATTTAAAGGATTATCGAGCAGAGGTACACAACGATCACCGCATTTACCATAACCTTCTTCTTCACAAAAATCACCAAAAGCAGCACAACCAGCATCGGCAGGCCAATCTGTTTGCATATCATTGTCATTATCAATACCATCTGCACAACTCGCCAACTCTGGGGGATCGCTTTCATCGTTATCTCTTCGATCAGTGCAACCAGGGTCTGCAAGATCTACAAGGAAATCTCGATCATTATCTACACCATCTCTACATCGGCTAGGCAAAACCCCATCATTGCTTTCAGATGAATCGGCTGCAAAACTACAACCCACATCATCCGGAAAATCGATTCTTTCATCCCCATCATCATCTCTACCATTTCCACATTGTGGTGCAAAATTAGGATTGCTTTCATCCAAATCCCCAGCGGCAATACAACCGATATCAAAGGGAAAATCGATTTCCCCATCTTGATCATCATCTAAACGATTACTACATGCTGGTAATGGGTTTGAGATCGCCTCAAGATCATCTGCAGCTGCAAAACAACCTTGATCAAAGGGGTAATCGATAAAACCATTTCGATCATTATCTTCTCCATCAAAACATTGTGGTGGGCGATTGCCATCAATTTCAGTTCTATCGCCAATCGTGACACATCCTGGATCATTGGGGAAATCGATATAACTATCTCGATCATCATCGATGCGATTGTTGCATTGGGGTCTTACCCTAGGATCTGTTTCATCATCTGCACTTCGCGCATAGCAACCCGGATCATTTTCAAAATCGATCAAACCATCTTGATCATCATCGATACGATTGGCACAAGCTGGGGTGAGTGCTGGATCTTGTTCATCTAGATCACCACGGGCAATACATCCGATTTCAAAGGGATAATCTATGGCGCCATCATTATCATTATCGATTTGATCGCTACAAGCTGGGGATTGATCTGGGTCTATTTCAAATTCATCTTCTAGTGATTGACAGCCTATGTCTTCTAGATCGATCAAACCATCATCATCATTATCCATGAGATCACCACAACTTGGTGGTAAAGCTGTGGTGCTAATACTCATCTTATAGTTAAAGCCTTGAATCCTTGAATCCACAAAAATAAAATAAGTCCCAGCAGGTAAATCATCTACTGTGGTTTGAAGGAGATCACCTTGTCTTAATAATTGATTCACACAGATTTTTTCATCTCTAGGATCGATACAATTGCCCCTGATATAAAGGGCAACATCTTGATTAAACCCACCATCAAGCCCTTCCAAAGTAATATCGAGCTTGGCATGAATGGGTAAATCAAATTGGTAGATATCTTCAGGTCCATTTGCTGTGGTACAAGTACCTGATGAATTTCGATGTTGATCGTTGGCTTGATTGCCAATCACAAATGCTTGTCCAAATCGATATTCTTTGACCCTAACGCCTTGAGTGCATAGATCTTCTTCGCTATGATCGACAGCTGCAAGACACCCAAAATCCAAAGGAAAATCTGTCAATAAATCCCCATCATTATCTTCATCATCGGCACATTGAGGTAGACGAGCAGGGTCTGTTTCATCACGATCTTCTCTTTGTTCGCAACCTGGATCTTGGGGATAATCCACCCGCCCATCTCCATCATCATCTTTGGCATTTAAACATTGAGCAGGTAAAATCTCTTCTACTTGTAATTTAAAGCGATTACCAATGCTACTTGCACTGTCAACAATGATATATACATCACCAAGTGGGGGGTTTTCTACCCTGAGTTGTTGTCCTTTGATATTATTGATTTCTTCTCTTTGACAAGCGATTTCAGTCAAGCTATCAGCACAATTTAATCTGACATAGATTGTGGTTTCCCATTCTGTTTCTTCAAAATCTGTTCTGATCATTAATGCTTCTAGATTTTGTTCTACTCTGTATAAAAATACCATTTCTGGACCACCACGTCCGCCACAACTGCCTTCTTGATTAAAGCCTGATTGTCTGCTATTACCTACATAAGGTAAGTCTTTTTCGAGTTCAATGATATTTTGTCCCCTACCACAAAAACCAGTTTCACTAAAATCAGCACTGCTTTGACAACCGATATCTTGAGGATAATCGATATGGTTATCGTTGTCATTATCAAAACGATCAGCACAAGCAGATAATACAAGTAGATTGGTTTCATCGCGATCACCCCTACCTTGACAACCCGGATCAAAGGGATAATCGATGAGACCATCATTATCATCATCTAGGGCATTGGCACACAAAGGTGCTTGGGCTAGATTCTCTTCTGTTTTATCACCAGCAGCGACACAACCGAGTTCATTGGGAAAATCAATAACACCATCACCATCATTATCGATGCGATCACTACATGCCGCTCTTTCTTCATTAGGTGCACCAGCTTCTCTTGGGTCTGCTGGTGTTTCGCATTGTTCATCTTCTAGATCTATTTTTCCATCATTATCATCATCTTGGCTATTAGAACATTGAGGTAATGGATTTTCGATAGGGGCATCATATTCATCATTATCATT
>JACCDO011589977.1_pt1 | contig 18448 bp, 12 predicted proteins | sample 7446101 | NCBI WGS metagenome assembly JACCDO01 (sample SAMN15323440, study PRJNA562643) | freshwater metagenome | isolation source: river surface water | place: USA:Blue River Watershed | collected 2017-08-16 | reverse complement strand
TTGGGATAAAACTGGTTATCAAGTGCTGTCGGGTCAAAGAAGCTCCGCAGCCAATCCCAGAAACTTGTAATACCCACTGGACCAGCCTGATACATGCGGTTCGCCTCATCAGGCGTCATTGCAACATTACTCATTGTGAGATTTGCCATATATCCACCATAACCATTTGCATTATATGCCATCAACTGATAACCACCAGAAGGGACTCGGAAGAAGCTCGGGTTGATGCATGATCGGGCCAGCTTGCCATCGATATACACATCAGTGGTCTTACCATTGAGCACCACATTCACGAGTATCCATTTCTGCAGCTCAATGTTCGGCACATCGCAGGAACCTTCCATGGACGCCAGGGGACCGCTTGCAATTACCGGGTTGTTGAAGAGGTTGCTCACATTTGCATTCGACAGTGTGGCATTGTTCGACACAACTGTTCCAGGGTCGGCAGCCTGCACCCGCACATGGAGTGTATTGGTATTTGCACCCAGATAGATGACCAGTGTGTAGAAGCCATTTGACACGGATCCAATCGAAAGCACGTGCTTATTATATCCAGAGCGCGCACCCCAATTCTGCACATACATCCAGAAGCTCACGCTATACTCGCCGCCCTCCATAAGTGGAGGGAACTGGTCACCCGTCTTCACAAGTGCCTGGACCTGGTTCACATTGCGCACCTCCTGGAAAATTGTAACATTCTCCTGGGCACCAGATTTGAAGAGAAATTGATACAAATAATAGAGAGCAATTACGCCACCGATAATGATGAACATTTTGATAAATATACTGATTCCTTCAGCTACGTCGGCCATTCTATTATAGGTTGTGAGGGGCTATTTGCTGCCAACTATGCATAGGGGGTCTGCCACTCCTGGAGGGCAGATTTGGGCTTGCGAGAGTCTGCTCCACAGAAAAAGCCGCCGGGGCAGCTGAAGAGTGAGAATGGATTGCCTATAGTAAGCTCCACGCTCGTCGGGGGTTTATGACGTGTATCAGATGTCGCCGTCAGCTCCTTGGACACTTCCTCTAAACTCAGCCGGTAATTGAATGCATATCCCTGGCGGAATGTGCCGCGAATCTGTGGACCACCCAGCTTGACTGGTGCGGTCATATACACAGGCATATGCGCAAGACGCTGGCTCGCCACCATCTTGTCATTATACATGATGTCAAATCGCCGGCCATCCCTTAAAATTGTAAGCATAATCCATTTTTGCATTGGGATTTTAGGGACATTTATGCGTTCCTGGTCTGTGGCGCGGGTGAATGTATTGAAGGTGGACACTTCGAGTTCTGAAGAGGAGCCGCTGAAGTTAAATTTCATGACGCCCGGAATTTCGAGCAGGGTGTTTGTCATTTGGTCTGCTCGGGGAGTTTTATCACTCGGTTGTAAGAACACGTAGAAGGCGAGGGTGGAGCTCGCAGTGCCAAACAGGAGCCGACGCGCCTTATCGGAATCCAATACAATCTTAGTCTCCTCTAAGGTCCCGTCTTGAATTTCGAACTTTGTTTTGAGTTGTTTCTCTGGATTTCTATAGTAAATGAAAGCACTGTATACTATGATTGCCACAAGTAGCAAAAATATTATATAATATGCTGCTGTTATCTCCATCTATCAAAGAGAGAGAGATAAAAGCATTTTATTAAGTCTGCAATTAGAAGGATGCAGAGGAAGAAGAGCTGCCGATTGCTGTAGGTAGCGCTGCAGCGCGCAGGGAGGATGAGGAACTGCCGATTGCAGGTGCAGACGCAGGCGCGGCTGCTGCATGCAGAGAGGATGAGGAGCTACCAATTGCAGGTGCAGGTGCAGGTGCAGGTGCTGCCGCAGGTGCTGCCGCAGGTGCTGCCGCAGGTGCTGCCGCAGGTGCTGCCGCAGGTGCTGCCGCAGGTGCTGCCGCAGGTGCTGCCGCTACTGCAGCACTGCCATAACTTGATGGGACAACTCCTGTAACTGCTCCAATACCTGCCTGGACACCTGCCACTACGCCTGAGGAAACGCCTGTAGCTGCTGCGCCTGCATCTGCCGCTGCTGCCGCAGCTGCCGCGCCACCGCCCAGGCACAGTCCACTCACTGCCTCTGACACCTGCGACAGTGCCTGCTCACTCTGCGTTCCAAAATCTGCAAGTGTCGGCAGAGGAATATATGCCATCTCTGCCGGTGTGATTATCCCCTTCCAAATACGCAAGTTCCGCACATCCACCATACTTGTAAAGTTCCCACTCGGCGGCATAAATGTGCCTGCCAGCGCCAATGGGGCGCCGCCAAGCTGACGCGTCCCCTTCAGCTTGCCATTCATATACACCTCCATATAATTGCCACCCATCACAACACCCACACGGAACGGCTTCCTAATTGGCACATTCTCAATCACAATATTCTCTAATCCATCTGCAGTCATCGTAGATACCACAACATCATTTGTATGACGGTCCATGTAGACTGCCACATTGAAATTTCCTATATATTGAATAATAGAAGCTCCCGCAGCGGGTCCAGCAGCCGGCCTAAATGCACTATCACTGCGTGAAAATATTGGGCGGTCATTTAGGGAGGTGATATTTGGGTCCTTAACCAATATATCAAGTGCCAAGGAATAGTTATATGTTCCATCATCAGCGGCGCCGAGGACGGTATCTGCACTTGGAAGGGGGTTCGCCATCGATGTCCAGTAAATTCCTGTGGCCTCCTTCTGGACAGTCGGCACAGGAATCATGCCGGCGCCAGCATCGGATGTTCGGAAAATGGGGCGCATTGTATAATGGACAATTAGGAGGATGACGAGCATAGAGATACCAGCCGAGGAAAGCATGAGAGCGAATCCTTTCCAATTAAAGCCTGTGCCTGGCACACCAGAACCCATGAGACCACCTGCCGGCATAAATGCATAGAGGAGACCACCGAAAAGGCAGAAAAGGGCAAGTCCAGAGAGTGACAAGATGCTCTCACGACTTGCGCGCCCAGTTGTCGTAAGGACAATGATGGTAATGACGAGCAGGCCCGCCACAATTGGAAAGGCACTCGCCTTCGCCCCGTGCGAAATTTGTGTGGCCGTTCCGAAGAAACGGGGCGCAGGGCCCGCAGGGCCCACAGGAGCACCGAGTTGAAATTTCTTAAAGTTAAATAAACTTGCACCTGTGCCAGCCGCCGCCATTCTATTCGGACGTCCTTTAATTTGCTTCACGCGGCCCACGCAGCCAATAAAGGGCACCACCTACCGCTGCAGCACCAGCAATACCATAGAAGAGCCCCTTCAGGAAGCTTGCCATATGCTGCTCGGTAAAATCCCTATCCGTGATGATAGGAGACCGGCCACGCTCCCCTAAAAGTTTGATATAGTTGAGCGCCTCTTCGACGGTCCATTGTGGCTTCCCAAGCGATACATTTACAGAGTTGTGGAGGTCGACCGTCCATTTGAAGAGGTCCTTCTTATTATCTAAATGCGGTGTAATAGGGAGTTTTGTGATATGTTGTTTATAATGCTCACGGCAAACCGGGCATGGTATTAAATTGGCGAGCGATTCGTAGAACTGTTTTGCGGACCGTTTTTCAGTATAGGATGGTTTTGCTGGATAGCCGAGGGCAACAATATGAATTGTCATCCAAAAAAATGGACCCCAAACAGGCGGAGGAACATTCATTCTCTTACTAATTGCCGAAGCTAAATTTCAACTGTTTGTTAACGCTTATTGCAGCACCAGCTGGTCTAAACTGTTTAAGCGTTCTATTTAGTAATTGTAGTCCACGGAAATGTATAATCAAAAGAAACATTTTTTATACCCAACTCAAGGGCGTTCCAATACATTATGCACAAATTGTAATATGCCTGGTCACTCCTATAAATGCTGTTTAGCACCCGTGAATAGCTATGGAATTATTGCATTTCGTGTGAGGGCACCTGGCTGGTCTCTTGCAAAAGGTATGTCTGCAAATGGGGGCACCTCAATTACAGGGATTGACGATAGTATACAGAATGTGGAATTTCTTCTTATCCGTCGCAAAGATTCACTGCGATTTGTCGACTTTGTTCGGGGAAAATATAATATCGCAGAGCCGACCTATTTGAAGCAGTTGCTCTCGAATATGACTCATGAGGAGCGTGCATTTTTACGTAATACTACGTTTGAGGACTTATGGACACGTGTTTGGGGAGCTGTTGCAATCCGCAATTTCAAAAACGATTTTGAACAATCGAAGAGCAAGTTTGAGTCACTTACAGGGACGCCTGGATTGCTGTCAGAAAGTGGCGAGCCACGGAATCTTCTGCAGCAACTGCTCGACGAGACGACGACAACCTGGACATATCCTGAATGGGGATTCCCGAAAGGGCGCAGAAATCCGACGGAGACCGACATTCATTGTGCAATTAGGGAGTTTGAAGAGGAGACCGATATTTCACGTGATAAAATGCGCATTGTCCAAAACATGGAGCCGCTGTGTGAGACATTTTTTGGCGATAACAATGTGCATTATTGCCATAAATACTATTTGGCACAAATTTCCCCAACAGTTACATATGGAGATATTGCAACCCATGCACATATGAGTCGTGAAATAGGCGATATTGGATGGTTTTCAATTGACGAGGCTCTGACGAAAATTCGCTCGGAAAATGTGGAGAAACGTGAAATTCTGCTCCGCGTCAGCTCTATTTTACGTAATTATTGCTTCGGCTGTGTGCAAGATATATAATCCTTTTTCCTTCAAAACTCATTAGAGGATGTCTGTTGCTGCTGTTGGAGCCGATTTAGCGGCACTTTCCCAGAAGGAATTACTCGATGTCTGGGAAGAGGAAACAGTGTTCGAAAAACGTGATAAGATATTGGCCGAGCTGAAGAGGCGCGGGCTCTTCCCCAGCATGCATGAATATATGTATGAAATGACTACAGGTGCCTATCCGGATGCTGAACTCTTTAAACAGCGTGGGCAATATAAACCGCGCGACCCCGAATTTTTGCAAAAACTGATGGCCCGCCGTGAATTTGCCGATAGTTTGCAAAAGGACTGGGAGCTGCCGTCCGACGCTTGTGCTCCTGGTGTCGACTTCGAGCTTACCCCTGTGCAGCGTTTTGTGGCCAACTTCATGTCACCAAAGACACCCTATGAGTCGGCGCTTCTATATCACGGGGTCGGTGTGGGTAAGACCTGTGCTGCTGTGCAGGTAGCCGAGAATTGGCTCGACATGTATCCCAATAAGAAGGTGGTCATTGTTGCACCGCGTATAATTCGCCGCGGCTTCAAGAAAAACATCTTCGATATTGAGCGTTTCCGTTTTGGTAAGACCCCTGATTCGCCGAACGAGGTCATAGGCTGCACTGGAACAAAATACCTCGAACTTTCTGACACCCTCTATACACGGCCGCGCGCAAAGCGCGGCGAGACCGATTATGAGGCCCAGGTGAAGCTGGCGAAAGACCAGGTGTTCCGCCGCGTAAAGGAGCAGATTAAACGCCGCTACGAATTCTATGGCTACGGTGCATTTGCCAATTACTTGAAGGACAACTTGCTGAAACCCTCCATGAAAATCAGCGACGAGACTGCTCGCGCGGAGGATATGCGCGAGCGCATCAATAATGAATTCGACGGCACACTCCTCATAATTGACGAAGCCCACAATCTGCGTGAAACGTCAGGGACCGGCCAGCAAGAGCCCGATGAAGATGCCGACACCGACTCCCCTGGAGGTGAATCGGCAGAAGAGGATCGTAAAGATGGCAAGAAGCTCACACCCTATCTCAACATGGTCCTCGAATACACAATTGGTATGAAACTGCTCCTCATGACTGCCACACCAATGTATAACTCTTATCGGGAAATTATTTTTCTCCTTAATCTATTATTGAAGAATGATGGGCAGGCGCAATTAAATGAGTCCGATATTTTCAATGAGAATGGGTCATTTAGGGAGAATGGGCGTGAGAATCTTGGCCTAATTGCATCTCGTTATGTGAGTTTCATGCGTGGTGAGAACCCGCAGTCATTCCCTCTCCGCTTGATGCCAGCAGATAGGGAGCCACTGGAGGTCTATCCTACTCTGAATCCTCGCGGGGGTCCTGTCGACGCAGATGAGACAATTTATATGGAGCATTTACCAATTGTTGTGACACCGTTGACAGGGGATGCGTTGCGGGCGGTGCGGCATTTTTCCAATCGTCTGAAGCCTGGCAAGAAGGGAATTAGTGCATTCGAACTAGAGAAGATTGTGCAGGCAGGCAACCTGGTCGCGCCTATTCCAGCAGGCATTGAGGATGTCGGTGATAGTGACGAGGAACTTGGCTCGCGCGTAGATGCGGCAGCTCTGCAGCTGCATTTCAAACGGCAGACTGTGAATGGCTCACTTGTATTCCAGCCGCGCGCCGATGCGCGCTGGCTAGGTGAGGACCAATTAGGGCAGTATTCGCCGAAGTTTGTGAAGACCATGGACTATCTGAAGAAGGCGGATGGGGTCTGCTTCGTCTACACACGCTTCGTGGGCGCAGGCGCTATTCCGCTCGCGCTGGCCCTCGAGGCGAATGGTTATCTGCCTTATGGGCGCGAGGAAGGACTATTAGGGGGTGGTGCTGTGACGCCAGGGGGCCTGCAATGTGCGCTCTGCCAGCGTAGGCAGGCAGACCACAAGGGTGTTGATAGTCACAAATTCACAGCGGCTCGCTACATCCTCCTAACTGGTGATAAGGCAGTGTCTCCGAAAAATGAGGAGCTTATTGAGGCAGAGCAGCGGCCATCCAATGTAGATGGAAGTGTAATTAAGGTGGTAATTGGTTCAGCGGTTGCAAGTGAAGGTGTTGACTTGAAATATATTCGTGAAATCCATGTGCTCGATTCCTGGTATCACTTGAACAAAACGGAGCAGATTATTGGTCGTGGTATTCGTTTTCGCTCTCATTGTGCGTTGCCAGTTGAAAAACGCAACACGACAATTTATTTGCATGCGGCAGTTAGACCGGCCGAGGACAATACAGAATCGGGTGATTTATATGCATATCGTGTTGCATTCCGTAAGGGCCGCTTAGTGGGTCAGGTGAGCCGTGTAATGAAGGAGTTTGCTGTGGACTGTAATTTGAATCATGATGCGATTATCATTCAGAATACGGACCCTCTGCGGCGGATTGTGGATGCGCAAGGCAATGAGCGTGAAAATGTCTCCATGGACGACGTGCCATTTACGGCCGTCTGTGATTGGATGGAGGAATGTGACTATAAATGCGCAGTGCCGGTCGATGTGGACCCCATGAAGGCCGATGAAATCAGTTATGACGAGTATTCGGCCCGTTGGCGTGAATCGAAGCTCAAAAAGCGCCTGCGAGCAATTATGGCAGAGCAGCCCTATATAAGTATCGAGCGCATGACATCACAACTTTTAGCAGATGTGCCAAAGGCCGCACAGGCCGACCTCCTTTATAAAATCGTCGGCAACAAGAAATTCACTGTATTTTATAATAATCGCGAGGGGTTCATTATATATAAAAATGGGTATTATTTATTCCAGCCGCTCGGATTTGTGGATGTGAATATTCCACTTGCATTGCGGACGGCCGCATATCCAATTAAGGTGGAGACATATCAGCCGCGTGATATATTTTCCGAGGTAATGGAGCGCTTGAAGGCAAAAAGGGCGGCGATTGCAGCTGCGGAGGAGGCGGGTGAGGAGGATGCTGCTGCAGCGATGGCTGCGGAGATGGACGCGGCGAATGAGGAGTTTGAGGCAACGACTGCACCAAAGAAGGAGGCTGGGCGGACACTTGATGAGCTCTTGGGCCTCTGGGAGGCATATGTTGGCTGGTTCACACGACTGACCGGTCATGGCGAGGCGCGGCGCATCAATAAGGAGAATTGGCCAGAGGAGGTCGGCTTCTTCATTCAGGAGCGTGCAGCAGGCCAGGCGAAGGAGGAGGAGCGTTTGACAAATCGTTATGAGGTGCTCCAGTGGTTTGCGGTCTCCTGTTTGCCATGGACGCCTGAAAAGAAGGCTGCCTACATGAAAGCTGCCCTCGAATTGGTTTGGGACGAAGAATTTGGCGACGAGGACCGTCAAACATTGCTTATGAGTCGCGACCAAATGCCTGCATCATTGGCACAGGTCGTGGGCCACCATTATTTGACAGTCAAGCTGGAAAATACATATGCAGTTACCCGCCTCCTAAATGCCGATACCAATGAAATGATGTATTATTGCAATAAGGGCGGCGATGAAGAGCCGACAATTTGTGATAGGGCCGTTGTTACATATATTGAAAAGGACCGTGTTGCAGGCGACCCTCTAATTGGAATAACAATTAAGCCGGCGACGACTGGCTCTATATATGGATTTGTCACAACGGAGAAGGGAGGTTATACATTTAAATCATCGTTCCCGCCGAAGGATAATGATAAGATGAAGTTGGGTGAGAAGTGTGACAATGTATCGCAGACAAACAAGCATAGGCAGAAGATTGTAGAGCTGGGTCAAATAATGGAGAGTCAGCGCATGGGCAATTATAGCCTGACAAATGAGATTCTTGACAAGAGCAGTCGAAAGATTGTGAATGTGAAGCGTATGTGTATGTTATTTGATTTCACGCTGCGTTATATGGATGCTGCGCGGGTATTGGGGAAGCGCTGGTTTTACAGGCCATTAGAGGCGCGTAAGGCGGGTCATAAGGGCAAGAAGTAGCGAGGCCCGAAGGGCCGGCCATCCTCCGCTTACAAAATTGATTTTTGACTGGTTCTAATTTAAACTATAGTCTCTATTACGACCAGGGTATTACAATGGAAATGCGAACGAATGCAATCTTTGAGCGCAAGGTGGGCCTATCACCGAAGGAGTTGAATAAGGTTGGCCGACTCACAATTGATGACCTCCTAATTGAAAAGATTCGTGCAGATATTGAAGGCAAATGCTCGCAGCATGGGTGGGTGATTCCCGGCACAACGCGAATCATATCACGGTCGATGTGCCAGAACGAGTCAGGTCGCTTCACAGGGACGATGGTTTCCTGGGTGCAGATTGAAAGCGCAGTCTATTATCCAACGGACCGCATGGAAATTATTGGCGAAGTGCTGAAGAAAAATAAAATGGGTATGTTTGTGACCTATGAGAATGCTATTCAAATCATGGTGCCGCGTGACCTGCATTTAGGGGAGATGTATGATGCCTATGAGGAGGTGAAGATTGGGGATTATGTGCGGGTAGAGATTAAGAAGTCACGATTCCAGGTAAATGACCCCTATATTCTGAGCGTTGGTCTATTCAAGGAGGTTGTTGAGAAACCTGTAGAAGCCGCTGCTGCTGCTGCGCCTGCATTTAAGGAGGTTGTTGCACCACCGGCTGCAGCCACAGCTGCCGTGCCTGCACCTGCATCGGCCGCCCCAGCAGCTGATGCACCTGTCCTAACTGATGATGAAGTTGAGGGGCCTGCAGGCGCAGCTGCTGCCGCTGTAGAGGAATTTGAGGAGGAAGAGGAAGAGGAAATTGCAGATGGTGGTGAATCGAAGCTAAATGAACAGGGTCGCCGCATAAAACCACCGATGCTGACGCAGGCAGCAGCGCCGTCTGAAAACCCGGCACGCGGCGCAACTATTGGCAGCTTCCTCTAAGCGTTAATTATTGAACAGTCATATAATCTAATACTATAGTGAATAATGGAACTTACAGCCGCCGAATATGAAGAGCGCATGGAGTTCCTTGACAAACTCGAATTATTAGTAAAAAGTGAATTTGAGGAGATATATCGTATATTGAAGCGAGCAAATGAGCCACTTAGTGAGAACACGAACGGTATTTTTTTCAAGATTACGGACATTTCCAAGGATACGTTCGAGAAGCTTCAGGCATATATGAAATTTTGCATGGAAACCCGGACGGAGCAGGCAGAGCGCATGAAGCAGATGGATGCACTTCGCACAGAGATGAATTCTCTAGGCGAGAACCTAAGCGTTGCCGACGTTTCCTAAACAAGAATGTCTACACAACTACTAACATGGATTGCGTCAAATCCAAATCGCCATCGCGATTTGCATATGCCGCAGGCTGGCTCGCATATGCCGCAGGCGCAGACACAGACCAGCGCAGCCCCACATCTGCCATGTGCCCCAGCAGACTGGCTCGAGCAGAATGTGAGTCCAGCCGGCCCCGTAACTGCCCTCTTCCTCCTAAAAGACCCTCTCTTCATGCAGGCACCACCTGGACTTCGCCAACAGATGCTATTAGAGAAGCGCACAGAGTTGGCCGAGCTGATTGATAATGACATGCGTAGTGGCAAGCTGATGCGTATGCGCCGCAAGATGCATGAATGGCTCTCCGCCCCACCTGCTACACTTAGTGCAGATACCCTCGCAGATGTCTGGGATATTCTCTGCACCGTAACTGGAGTCCAAACAATTTGCGTAGAGGACCGCTCTGCAGATGGTATTGCGGTCCATTTTGCACCGGCCGATGTGACCACGTGGCATTCAGACCGGCCCATCCATGTAGTGGAGAAATCTCTGCGCAAAGTGTGGACATATGTGGGGGCGCCAAATCGGCTGCGTCAAGGGCTATTAGGGTGGTTGTCGAACGTCGAGGCGGCGGGTGCCAAAATTCATTATCCGACAAGTGAAAAATCGAAGGCAGAGCTGGTGGAATTCCTCGAGGTTCTCCCTACATGGAAGGAGAGCATGCGGAAGATGAAGAAGGATGAGCTAGCAGTCATTGCAGGGCGTGCAGCGACACTCGAGCTATTCTCTGAATGGCAGACGCTAACTCCACAGCAGCGATTTTTTAACGAGTGATTGCCTGCCCGCGCCGCAGCGGAAAAGTGATTTTAAGGCGTGCAGGAGTTTTAAGCAAGAGTTAGATAATAACGCAATGGAAGTCACCAAAGCCGAGGCCGAGAGGCTGAAACATATTGTAAGTGAATGGTTTGCACACTCCGAACAGGAGCTGGAGGCAACCTTCGGGCACAAAGGTGTGCTGCCAAGTATGACCTTCTATGATACAATGCGCCGTATTCAAAATAAGGGATATGCACTTGTAGGCGAAGAGGACCGTTTGAATATTATACTTCCGAATAACTACCGTTTCACGATTTCAGGGCTCGGTCAAATCCAGGAGTATTGCCGCACCAACGCTATTGCAGAGAAACCATTCACACTTATGGTGAAGGATAGCACCGGCGTCGAGCCATCCGTGGATATTCGCGAGTATGATGTGCGTGTCAAATCGCGTCGCGAACTCCCCAAGCAGCCCGATGATGAGCTGGTGAAACCGGTCATTGCAGATTGGGCCAACCAGAACAAGGCATTCCGCCTCATCCATCGCTGGTCCTTCGAAGGCCATGGGATTCGCTTCGACTTCTCCATTGTGCGCTCTTCTGTAAAAACGGAGCGTGGTCAATATAAATATGTCAAGTCCTATACCGATTATAACTTCGTAAAGGCAACTCCGACATATGAGGTTGAAGTGGAGCTTGTTCGGGACCATGTGAAGACAGTGGACGATGGCATGAAGGCGCTTGTGAAGGGAATTGGCGAGGTGCTCCGCGGCGTTCAGCGTAACACCGTGCTCATTCGAAAGTCAGTTAGGGAGGATGTGCTGATTTCCTACAAAGAGCTGACGGGCACGGACCGTTTCCGCGGTGTTGCCCCTGTGACCCTGATGTTGAAGAACATGGAGGAGTCCGTTGACCCGAAGGTCCCCAATATCCGCACAGGATACAATGTGACTGACAAAGCGGATGGAGCCCGCGTCCATGCATATACAAATGCGACTGGCGAGCTCTTCCTAATTGACATGGGTCTGAATGTATATAGGACGGGGCTCCGCGTCGAGGTCCTCAAGAACAGTCTATTAGATGGTGAGTGGGTGACGCGGGACCGTGATGGGAAGCCTGTGAATATGCTGATGCTCTTTGATATCTATTACGACCGCGAGGGGAAGAATGTGAGTAAACAGCCATTTAGGGATGCGGCAGGGCAGGGGCGCTATTCCGCCATGCGCGCCTGGGTGGAGAAGTTCAATGAGGGGGCCGGCGCGGAGATTATAGCCGGCGGCGTCAATGTGGCAAATCAGCTCAGTGTTGCAATGAAAACATTCTACTTTGCGACACCAGGCGACCGAACCATCTTCACCTCTGCCGCAACAATGCTCGCAATTCCCCAGGTTTACCACACGGATGGTCTCATCTTCACGCCGAATGCCGCGCCACTTCCACAGGAGCCTGGGCGCTCCTTTATGGAGCAGTTCAAGTGGAAGCCGGCCGATGAGAACACCGTCGATTTCCTCGTCAATTACGAGAAGAATCCTGAGCTCATTACACAGGACAAGGTGGTTGTCGGCATTGACTCCGAAAATGGCGAGGCACTCTACTACAAGGTGCTGCGCCTGTATGTGGGGTCTTCACGTGACCCTGCATATGTGGACCCGCGTGCAACTATCCTAAATGACCTGGCCATGCCATCGGTGCATGCCGATAAGCTGAAGGCGCAGTATAAGCCGGTTCTATTCAATCCTGTGGAACCGGCTGATACAATGGCGAACATCTGTTACGGGCGTGTGGAGCGTGACCTGATTTCGGGGGCCGAGTATATTATGACGGAGGATGGTGAGCAGATTCCTGACCGTTCCGTTGTGGAAATGCGCTATGACCCGAGCAGGGAGCCTGGGTGGCGTTGGATTCCTACGCGCATCCGTCACGACAAGACGGAGCGGCTGAATAGGGGCATTTATGCACGGACCCTAAATGCCGAGGTGACTGCGAACTCTGTATGGGAGTCGATTCATGACCCAATTACGCAGTCCATGATTTCGACGGGTGCAGAGACGCCGAAGGAGGAGGAGATTGCTGCAATTACGGAGAGTCGTGCGGACCAGGTGGGTCGCCGCTATTACGAGCGGAAGGCGAGTAAAACGGACCTCCTAAAAGTGCAGGGGATGCGCGCATTCCACAATAACTGGGTCAAGGACAAGCTCCTTCTGAATAGCGTGATGCGCGAGGGTGGTAAGACACTTGTTGACCTGGCCTGTGGCAAAGCGGGGGACCTGCACAAGTGGATGCGGCTCGGTGCAGACTTTGTGCTCGGCGTCGATGCAGCGGGCGACGGTATTCGTGACCCATTTAATGGAGCATATAGGCGGTATATGGATGCACTCGTGCAGAAGGGAAGCGAGAATGTGCCACGCATGGTGTTTGCAATAGCAGACAGTTCGAAGCCGCTTGTGAGCGGTGAGGCGGGTGCGACTGTGGAGGAAGGTGACATTCTGCGCGCCGTATTCAAACAGTATCCTCCAGAAGGTGCACTACCGTCCTATATTACACGGGTTGCATCCGGTGCCTTGCGTGGCGGTGCAAATGTGGCGGCCTGTATGTTTGCCCTGCACTACTTCTTTGAGAGCGCCGAGAAGTTCAATGGATTGCTGCAGAACTTGGCGGCGATTGTGCCGGTTGGTGGCTACTTTGTGGGATGTGCCTTTGATGGTGAGAAGGTGTTTGACCTACTTGCGGACGTGCCATTAGGGGGTAAGAAGGAGGGCCGTGAGAAGGATAATGTGCTGTGGACAATTACGAAGAAGTATGGGCAGCTTGAGTTGCCGACCACCGATTCCGCCTTTGGTATGGGGATTGATGTGGACTTTGTGAGCATTGGTGCGACGCACACGGAGTATTTGATTCCGTTCAAGCTGTTGGTGAAGAAGATGCGGGACATTGGCTTCGAGGTGTTAGCGGATGATGAGGCGAAGGCGATGGGTCTTGTGCAGGGCACAAATCTGTTTGAGCCATCCTATAAGATGGCTGCAAAGGCTGGGCACAAGTTTGCGATGTCCGATTCTGTGAAGGAGTTCTCTTTCCTGAATCGCTGGTATATCTTCAAGCGCAACAGTGAGGAGGCGATTGTGCTTGATGATGCACTGAAGGCGATGATGGAGGAGGCTGCGGCGGCATCTGCGACATCGGCTGCGGCTGCGGATGCTGCTGGTGCACTGCCGAAATCGACCGCGGCGCTTCGCCAGAAGCAGCGTGAGCAGGCAAAGGCTGCAGTGTTGAAGGAGGTTGAGCCAGAGATTTACAATGCGGCTTCGGAGCGGGCTGCATCACCTGAGGTGCGTGTTCGACCGGCTGCAGCTTCTGCTGCTGTCGCAGAAGAGGAGGAGGGGCCTGGTGCAGGTCCAAAGAAAGTGGCAAGGGTAATTGCTGCGCCGGTTCCTGAAGGAGAGGAAGGTGCCGGTGCTGGTGCTGGCGCAGCAGCCGCCGCCGCTGCAGCTGCCCCTGGAAAGCGCCGCTACGACTTGGCCGAAATCTTCCAATTCTACATCAATGCACCTGAGATTATTTCGAAGCAGCAGGATGTGCTCGGTGTGAAAGCAATTGACAAGTATGCCCAGTCACGTCTGGCGACAATCTTCCCCTTCTTAGTGGAGGATGTGGGAGAGGACGGCTCTGTTATCCGTTATCCGAGCGTGGAACATTATGCGGCCGCAATGATGATAAAGAAGTGCGCAAATAAGCCGGCAGTTGCAAAGGCGCTGTTCGACGAGAATGGCCTAGTGCATGACAGATTCAAGGGTGAGCGCCGCCTGAAGAAGATTTCTGAGCGCACTTTCCCGCAGTTGCAGGAGTCCCTGAAGGAGGAAATGCGTGAGATTCAGGAGAAGTTGAAGCCGGCCTACTTGCGCACGCAGAAGGTAACTGGCTTCAACGTGACAGGCTGCCAAGAGGTGATGATGGAGGCATTTAGGGAGGGATATAGGCAGCGAATGGAGCGCGATGCAACTTTCCGCGCGATTCTCCAGAAGGCGGCGGAGAAGCAGATGTATTTGCTCAACTTCGATTTGGCGGGCACCGACTTGGCAGGTCGCAGACTTAAGACGGATGGGACAATTAAAGGTAATAATAAGATTGGTAAATTGTTGATGGACCTGGCTGGGATTGCATACGAGTAGACAAATGACGAACCAAGACCGCACCTACGTAGAAATTCCCCTAAATGACGCCGAAAATTCCCTAAATGACACCGAACCAATTATGGAGAGTAATATGGGTTGGAAACTATCATGTATGATGTATACAAGTTTATTTGCTATTTGTATAGCAATTATTTTACTGGCCTATTTTTTGTGGCACTGATACCCCCGTATCCAAAATAATTAGAATAGAAACATTTTATTGTAATTATTAGAAATGAGCCGCAATGGTCTAGGGAATTTTAATGCATCTGATGTGATTCGTAGGAATCAGCAGCGGATGTTAGCAATTGCGAAACTGCGCAATGACTATGCCCGCGAGCAATTAGAGACGGTGAATGGACTACAATCCGGTCTTGCAGGCGGTAAGCCAATCACGTCCCTCATTATCCCTGCAATGAAGGAGGCTGCAATCACCCTTACACTCGCCGAATATAATGATATTATGAACTCCCTAACTGGTGGTGGAGCAGGCGGTGGGGATATTGTTGTGAGTAGTAGTGCACCTGCTGCTGAAGAATTCTACACACCCGAGGGCACTCCTGGGCGCGTGTTCAGCCTACCCTACACTGTCCAATGTATCTTGCTCGACAGCGCTGGCGATCGTATAATATTGACATATGATATAAATGGAAATACTTATTATATTTATAAGGTCACATTTTCAGATGCATCAGGAACGCCTGTGCAGCAGGCGACTGGGACGGAGGTGCAGTTAGGGGCAGCGCAGCGTAGTAATTACACAATGTATTTTGTTAAAAATAATAATTTAAATTATTATATAGGAGGTCATACATCGGTTGCAGGAGGTGCGAGTCCATTTCCAGTTATTTCAAAATATAACTCATCATTTGTATTGCAAACTACAAAAATTATTCGCGATGCTAGTGGAACAATTATGAAATATGGTGGAATTGATAATTTAGTAACAGTGGGCTCTAATGTATATTGTTCTGGTTGGTTCGCAGGGAAAGATGTTGCTCCTTATAATTTTGTAATCGATGGTGTTACATTTCCAGATGCAAAGGATAATAATAATCGATTTACACCATTCTTTGGTAAATTCAATGACTCACTTATAGCACAATGGTTTACACGTATTGCGCCTGGAAATACAAATGCTGCTGGTGCAGGATGTGCGGTTGATTCAAGTGGCAATGTATATGCAAGTGTGGCTATCCAAAATAATGGCGATATATATCAAACAGGTGATAATTGGTATATTAAAACTGGTGCAGGCTCAGAAACAACAATTCCAAAAACAGGTGATTTTATTATTGTAAAATTGGACGAATCTGGTCAGATTGTTGCAAATTGCCAATATTTACCAAAACAATATTCATCAATTGGCGAGCAAGCTGGCTCACAATTATTTATTGATGCAAATAACAATATATTTGTCGCACATCATGTGCAGTTTGGCAATAATGCATCTGATATAACACTCGATTTTGGAAATGGCGTTACAGCTGAATTTCACAGAGCGTCAAAAACACTTAATAACTTTGTTATTTTGAAACTGAACACAGATTTAGTGCCGCAAGCAATCTATCATTTAGAGATGCCTGCACGTATTGGTGGTTCTGATTATTATAATATGTGGCCAAAATCCATCACATTTGATGGAAATGGCAATCTGCTCGTAAATGCAGCCTATATAACTGGCACGGCTGGCGATGCTACAATTACAGACAATCATGGAAATAATGTAAAACTGTATGCAACTGGAAATGGCAATATAAATGCAATTGATTTACTTATTACAAATGACTTGACGCATGTGGAATGGTCATTCTCAATAAATGGTATTCGCACAGATACCGCAGTAGCATCATATCCTTATTACAAAAACAACGGTGCTCTAATTGTAGATAATACAAATAACCGCCTCATTAAGGTGGATGAGCGTGCAAATAGTAGCACGGTGACAGTGGCAGATGGGCTCGAGTTGCCGGCAGTTTCAGGTATTCAGAAGAGTTTCCTGGTGGAATATGTATAAACGCTGTTGCGTTTAGGCCAGGGCCCCCAGACCCTGCACGTAAACGCTGTTGCATTCAAGCTAAGGCCCATGCAAAAGTTGATTTGGCCTCGGCCGCAGCTTGTAGCCGAACAAGCCCTTCTAAAATGCCCCCACAACCTTGGCAAAAGCTATGGCTCAAAAACATGCATCCCCGCGACAAGGAGATTGTATTTGACGAGCCAACCCACATTTACACAGTGCAAGGGTCCTCCAAAGGATATATTTCATGCACAGGCTTCCTGCACGCCTTCTTTGGCCATTTCGACCCTGATGCAATTATTGCGAAGATGATGTCATCTCCTAAATGGCCGACGAGCAAGTATTATGGCCAGACTGCGGAAGAGATTAAGGCAGGATGGGCGAAGAACGGCGAGGAGGCTTCAGGTGCCGGCACGGAGATGCATTTAGCGATTGAGATGTTCCTGAATGACGCAGCTGAGCTCATTCCTCCACATGTGAAGGAGACGCGTGAATGGGCCTATTTCATGGATTTCTGGCGCGACCATGGGGATGATCTGGAGCCCTATCGAATGGAGTGGGAAGTGTGGGTCTCTGAGATTAAACTGGCCGGCAGTATTGACGGTATTTTCAGACGCAAATCAGATGGGCGCTTCCTCATTTATGACTGGAAGCGGTCAAAGGAAATTAAAACGGAAAATCGATTCCAGAGCGGTCTTGGTCCTCTCTCACATCTCCCTGACTGCAATTATTGGCATTATAGCTTGCAGCTCAATGTATATCGCTGGATTTTAGAAACATATTATGGACTTGATGTCGCTGATATGTATCTAGTTATCATGCATCCAAACGCGAAAGGATACAAGCGAATGCGCCTGAATCGCATGGACGAGGAGGTCGCAGATATGATTGAATGTAGACGACGGGCTGTGGAGCTCGAAGCGGACCCGCGCGCAGTTCCTGTGCGGTTCGATTAACGTCTTTTAGGGGCAGCGACGAATTGACGCTGCTTTTTTTCGACAGTTAGGGGGATTGTTTGGATGATGGGGCCGGCCGATGCGGGTGCAGCGGCAGCGACGGAGGCTTCCTCTGCAGATGCAGGAGCTGCGGCAGCGGCCTCCTCTTGAATGGGTGAAAGGTTTGCAGGTGTAGGGGCAGTGGCAGGCGCTGGGGCAGACGCAGGGGCTGGCGCTTGCTCAGGTGTTGCGGCAGATACAGGTGCAGGTGTTGCGGCAGATAAAGAAGCCTCTGTGACAGGCGCTGCTACTGCTTCAGCTGCTTCCTCTGCCTCTGCCGCTTCAGCCTCTTCTGCAGCAGAAGCAGCAGCAGCCTCCGCCTCTGCCTGTCGCTTCCGCTCTTCTGCTCGCGCCTTTAACTCCACAAGACGCTTCAAGTTATCCTGCTTAATCCGCTGACTATTCGGCGTGAATTCACGAACGTTTGGCGCATTTGCAAAACGAACACGGCGCTTTTCCTGAATATTTTTTAGCATTTGCTTACGTGATTTAGGGGCTTTTGGCTCTGCAGCCGCTGCTGGTTCTGCAACTGGCTCTGC
>JACCDO011728297.1_pt1 | contig 18449 bp, 19 predicted proteins | sample 7446101 | NCBI WGS metagenome assembly JACCDO01 (sample SAMN15323440, study PRJNA562643) | freshwater metagenome | isolation source: river surface water | place: USA:Blue River Watershed | collected 2017-08-16 | reverse complement strand
GAGCAGTCCCTCGGATAGTATCTGACAGATACACGCGCGACGCGATATGGCGTTAAGTATCGAGTTAAAAAGGCTAAAGTTTCCTGGTAATGTCGTGGAAGCTGCAGTGATTGGCGAATCGCACTATGAAGGGGTTGATTGTACAACAACATCGTTGAGTTGTCACTTGACTGCGACATCAGCTCCCTTGCATGGTACAGTTTATATTTTATTGAATAAAAAACGTTTTGATGTTGGAAGCGTCATTTTAAAATATCATCGCAAGCAGGATTATTGGATAAGTGATATGTATTGCAGGTATATATTTTTTATATTGAGAGTATATTTCTATTTTAAATCTTCGTCATTTCTCTTTAGACCTATTGATGTACCAATGTATCAGCCTTATGAGCCATTATCGATAACAATTAATATATTGCATAAAAAAAAGGAAATACCAATACATACATATACTCTGCCGGTTCGAGACTTTATTAGTAATCCAGAAAAAAGATACCCATTAGATATTTCTTTGAATAATAGCGGGAGTAGTGATCAAGGGAATACAACGATGTCTATATTATGTATCTACAGTAATGATTTTGTAGCAGCTTCTATATTCAGTATATTTTCCTGTCATGTTGGAAGCCTACTGAACAAAAAGGGCCAGAACACGTTCAGTAACGATGAAGAATAACAATCAAGGGCCTATTACGGATATGTTGCCTTGTAAAAAAATGTACAGTTTATACATACAAATTCAATAATGTATTCTAAGAAAATGCACAATATCTTAAATAACTAACGAGTCGTAATGTACGCCTCCTTGATACAAAACTCTAACACATTTTTTATTTGATGGATCAATATGATAATCAAAAGCTGATATCCTTTTGTAACCCATCATAGTTCGCTCATATACATGCACATTACATTTTTTAATAATAGATACACATGCCATTTCAATACCTCCACCCCACGATCCTCGAGACATTTTCCTCGCATATTCCAAACAATTAGAATTACTATCCCATTTTACCCAGTCACTCAATGGTGTATCGCAAATTTTAGTAGTAGGGTTACTAGCTATAAAACTACATATCTCTGCACGCAAAGTAGACGCGTTACTGCCATCTTTTAGACCGTATGACATGGAATGGAATAGACAGGATCCATCACCAGGTTGTCGTATTACTGATGCCTTCATAACAAAACTATTGGGTAATGTAGATGTTCCGCCCATTTTTTTATAAGCATTCTTTTGAGCGTCTGGATGATCATCTCTACTCTTCTTATAGTATGGACAATTATCAGTTTCATGTTTGCCGTCACATTTATCACAACAGAGTGATTTATTAGTTGAATTTTCTATATTCATTTTAGGTTTTTCGTCAATTATAGTAGTATTGTTGGATGCTGAACGTCTAATAGCTGCTGCTTTTAGTCGTGCTGTTGTCTCGTTTTGTGTGGAACGAGTTATAGTTGTTGTATGAGATGTATTGCTATATGTATCATTAGTTGTAGATGTAGATGATCTTCGTGACTTACTGACATCACTAATACTTATTCTATTCACTCTTTCGTTAGAGCTTGTTCTATTCGTAAAACTATCTCGATTAGTTTGAGCTGTTTTCTTACTCATAGTTATTTGTGAAGGAGCTTCAATTACTGCAACTGATTTATGCTTAGTATTAGGATGCGCAAAATAGTTAACATTATCTTTACTAGTAGTAATATTTCGACGCGATGGCTCGTCATAAGGCTGACCACCAATCATCTTCCAGAGCATTTGACCAAATGGCATGGTCGCTCTATCTTTACCGGGTTTACCCACTGTTTTACCGAATACTTGTCGTCGAATCATCCTGTCCGGTACCGTACCTACGTACCTGTGTACAAATATTTACTGGCAAAATTAAGATGGAAATTAGCTACAAATGCAAAACCCTGCCATTCACTCATAATTAAGCACTATTTCATTATGTAAATCTCATATATATCACAACTTGTGACTACCGGTACCATCTTCAATCAGATCGTGAAAAAACAATCAAAAATTGAATCAACCGACCATAAGGAGAGGGAGAGGCAAAGGTGAATTTCTCATTAATGAGTGTACTAACTGTCTATGCATGCAGCTGGTGCTGGGTATTGATAATAGCCTGGCATATTGCTTTTGGTAGTGCATTCTCGGTTTCCAATCGTCCAACTACATATACGCACGGGCATGGATATCTTACTATGATTGCACCTAAACGACGACCAAATAAGTCACATCTACCTCGTAGCACCCCTCATTACTCTACATCACCAGAAGGCAAGAATATAATGACAAATTTTTTATTTGGCAGAAATTTTGGTAATGTTGGAAATTCTAAATTATTTAATGGTATTTTTAATAATTTATTTGGCGGTATTGGTAACGGAGATGGTAATAATGGAATTGGCCGCAAGAGCATATTTGGAATGGTACCTAATCATTCAATATCATACCTCTTTTTTATAATTACTTAATATATTCATTGATTTAGGGGGCATTTGGTAGTGGTAAATTATTTAGTTTATTCAATAGTAATACTACCAATATAAATAGTAATAATATGACGACTTATGGTGACTTATACCGACGCGATAGTAAGTCTCTATCATCTTTATACAAGTGGTGGGTCCAACGCACTAAAGGTCGCTCTGGATTACTAGTACTATTAGTACCTGCTATGATATCACAGATGATAATTTTACGAACTGCTGTACCATTTTTAATCGATCGTTTGTCTCAATACCTTCAGCCATTGTACATTGGGACGCTTATTACATTATTTCAACCTCAAGGACCCAACATTATTAAGTCTGTTTTGTTATCTGGCATTGCAATTGGGGGTATGTTTATGCTAATTGATACGTATCAAACAGGTTCAAGTTGGGTACCACTACAACCACAAAGTGATTCATATGCTGTGGTCACAGGAGCCTCGTCAGGAATCGGACTAGAGTTAGCGAAGCTATTATACATATACGGTAATCAACTTACCTCCCTCATTATTCACTCATTCACTTACCCATTTCACTCACTCTCTATATTAGGATACAATGTAGTACTGATAGCACGACACGCTACCAAATTACAAAATGTCAAGGAGGGAATGGTAACTAGTGCACAGTCATTTAACAGTTTTATCAACCAGAAACGTGAAGCACAAGGGTTGCGTGAAGGTGATATAAGTTACATCAAGTCTACTGATACTACCGACCAAACTAACTATACTGATGCCAACATACAGTACTTCTCGCCCCCTGATATCAAGATAATTTCATGCGATTTAGCAGAAAAGGGTGGCCCAGCTTACGCTATGAAGGAGTTAAAGCGATTAGGTATCGATCAGAAGGTAGATGTACTAGTAAATTGTGCAGGATATGCTATTCAAGGGCGAGTTATTAGTAATCCCATTGATTCGTTATCTGACATAATTGATTTGAATCTTAAATCTACTGTAACATTAACCCGTTTATTAGCCCCAAGAATTGCGAAACGAGGAAATGGTGGTCGCATTCTACTGGTTGGTTCACTTGCATCACTTGGTCCTGCACCAGATTTAGCTATTTATACAGCAACTAAAGCATTCCTTTCATCATTTGCAGCTTCATTACGCAGAGAAATGATGCCTCTTGGTGTCCTTGTCTCGCTAGGAATACCTGGTCCAACGGAGTCAGAATTTGCAAAATTAGCTGGAATGGATAACACTTTCATGTATCGTGTGCCAGGTATAGTAATGAGCTCAGAACGCACAGCTCGTGCATTATTCGCCGGTATTGTGCAAGGACGTGATGTAATAGTGCCTGGAATACTCAATAAAATTTATGCTTATGGGTTAGCACGAGTGCTTCCTGCAGTTGCATTAGGTGGATTTAATAAATTAGCAGTTAGTACTCCTCCTAATTGGTTACCATTTTTAAAACCATCGAAATCCACACCAATAATTATTAAAAGACCAAAAATATTTACACATGAAGTTATACCAGATGCAAGTGAAGAAAAAGAATTAAAAGAATTGAAAGCAAAGAAACAATATTGGTTGCGACCTGAATACTACCAGAAAACATATATGAAAATGACCAAGTTAGCAAAGCGCTACGCCCTACGCTTTTGGTACAGTCCTATTATTAACTACGATCGCATCAAGCAATGGATAGCTGAACCATTTCGCAAGAAGGGACAGGATATAGATGTTGATGGAAGTATGATGGAGTGGAACACACCATCTACAGATACAGATGATACTTTCGATGAAGAAGAAGAAGAAGAGGTAGTGGTTGATAATCAAATACCGTTAGAACAGGATGCAGTTGACGTGTATATTGAGTCAGAATCAGATGATTATAACAGAAAAAGGTTAACATTACAAAAAATTATTGAAAAATTAAAAAGAAAATTAAAAGAACAACAAGAGTTTAGTGTTCCTCGAGAGGAATATTATGAGTCGGACAGGCCTTCTGAGTATAATAACGAAGAAGGAGGAGGTGTGGATGAGAGCGTAGGTAATGGTGGGATTGAAGAAAATATTGAGGAAGGGGAGCCATATGGTGGCGAAGAAATGGAGTTTAATTATAATTAATGTGTATATGTAAACATGAGCATTCTCAAACGCAATTTTACGACCTGTTACTACTTCTGGGGACTCCTCTCCACTTGAAGGTTCAGAAGGTTAGTCACCGGTACGGTACATGGTACCGGCGATTCTTACTTCATTTTTTTTTGTAAAATTAACACCAAATTTGGTGCAAGTAAAGTGTGAATTATCGTTGATTTTTATTGCTGAAACGATAAAAAGGAGAGGCAATAATGCAGATCCGATGTGCTCGTAGTTTCATGCGGGTACAAACTCGTATGTCATCGATTTTAATGAGTAATTCACTGAATTCAAATGGAACAAAACTTGATCCAAAAAATGCATTGACTTGGTATACATGTGGTCCTACTGTGTACGATCAAGCGCATTTGGGTCATGCTAGAAGTTATGTAAGCATTGATATTATTAGACGCATACTAGGTACACAGTTATTCACTCACTTGTATACAACTAACTCATATACAATCTTTTAGTCAATTATTATCATATTCCTATTGATTTTGCGCTTGGAATGACAGACATTGATGATAAAATAATACAACGATGCATTGACCAAGGTCAGAGTAGTCATCAAGGTATAAACGCATTAACTAAGAAGTATGAAACAGAATTTTTCAATGATATGAAAAAGTTGAATGTAATGAGCCCAAATGTTGTATTGCGTGTTACCGAGCATATACCAGCTATTATTCAGTATATTGAACAGATTATTAACAATAAATTTGCCTATATAACGGATGATGGAGTTTATTTTGATGTTAGCAAGTGTAAAAAATATGGTAAATTAGGTCCAATACCAACAGTAAATGACGATTTTAGTAGCGGGGAACACACACATTTTAAGAAAAATCCCCGTGATTTTGTATTATGGAAACGCATATCAAATCAGAATGAACCCGCTTGGGCATCGCCATGGGGAAATGGGCGACCAGGATGGCATATAGAATGTTCAGCTATGACTCACAGTTACTTTGGTCCACATATGAATATACACTCAGGTGGGATTGACCTCAAATTTCCTCATCATACCAATGAAATCGCCCAGAGTGAAGCTCACAATAACTCTGATTCGTGGGTAGACACGTGGCTACACACTGGTCACTTGTACATTGAAGGTCGTAAGATGTCGAAAAGTCTAAAGAATTTCATATCTATAAGTGAATATTACAACGCAAAAATAACTAGTAATCCGTCCGCTGATTTCCGCCTCTTTTGCCTGCAATCACGGTACTCTCACAACGTTTATTACACCGTTGATCGAATTCACGATGCAGCAAAATATCGAAGTAAAATTGAAAATTATTTGCAGTTAACTGAGCAATTAGTGAGTCATATTGAGGCAAATAAGAGAGATTTAGTGTATGGAGCAGCAGAAAGTGTTGCACATAGTTATTTACCTGGGAAAAAATTAACTAAATCATTGAATGAAGTGAAGGTGAAAGTGGATGCGGCGCTTCGTAGTGACTTTGATACCCCAACGGTGCTTGATTTACTAAGTAATTTAGTCGGTGATGCACAACAGTACCGTCTTTATCTAACAAGTAATTCCTTGGTAGGTCCATTAGAGCCATTGCACGCAGTTACTACCTATATTTTGTATATATTTGATATATTTGGTATTGACTTGAAGGTGGGTCAGCAAGAAAGCAGAGAACAAGCCCAACAAGATGAAATCGTTACTGATTTAATAAAATTTCGCTCTTCTATAAGGCAAATTGCATTAGGTAGTATAAAAAACAATGAAACTACTGAAATATGTAAAAATATAATGAAAAAATGCGATGAAGTACGAGATCAGCTGAAACAGAATCACGTGGTGGTAGAAGACACCAAGGATTCAAGTGGTTTGTGGAGATATAACAGCAGCAAGTAATAGCGCTAGAACATAAGGAAATGTACAGTTGTAATAATGTATTTTAATCACCATCTATTACATCTTACCCATATGCAATGGCAAAGGCCTCGAAGTACCGAGGTAACGAATGATTCAAATCATCGCCATCCGTGTGTGCATATGGTATCATTAATCGCGACGATATTAATTATTGATTACCAACACATACTAATGATGATATTGTTGTAAGTACCTTTGGTAGATGTGGAATGAGGACAACTGTGCAAGCCGGCCCCCGAAAAATTCAGAGAGTCTCAGAGACAAAAGAGGAGGAAGGAGAGAAATATTTATTTGCGTCTCGCCAGTAGTTAGCTCCTATGAATCGACTAAATGAGGAAGCATTGATGCTCGATGAAATCGAGGGTACAACGTCACGTATAAATGCACAATCTAAAATGATTCAGAATGAGGCAAAACAGTCAATTAGGCTATTGAGTACGATAGACAATGATATGGAGAGTGCAGGTAGCGATTTGCGTCAAGAAGCATTGCATGGTAAGTTGTGACTATCTAAGTAGATACATGATCCCTACCTCTGATTATATTATTCATTTTCTTATTCTTTATAGCCCAACAAGTGAACAAAGTGCGTGGAGGAACATGTTGGATGTACGTTGTCATAATAATTGAGTTTATATCATTAATTTCATTAATACTTAAAGGTCTAGGATAGACACATCTAATGAAATATGCGTATGTGGATACTGTATGTATGATGTGATTATGAGGCTGGTAGAGTAGTAAATGAACTTGTTTATATACTGAATTTTGAAGCTTTTCTACTTGTATGTACTAATTATTAAACATTAATTACAAATAAATTCCTTTATATTTCATGCAACTTGTGAACTTGCATCTCTTTTGCCGCATGCATACGTCTGCTGCAAGGTCGGCACATATCCAACTTACAATCATTACAATGAATACCAGCAGCAATCTTTGTAGATTTACACAATTCACATATTGCCGTTTTACTCAGTGTCCAATGGTGATTCTTGAAGAAGTCTAGCTGCTGTTGAAACACGGGGTCGATGCTCTGCTTTTTAGTTATAGTTTTATGTTGTAAAAATCCTACAGTTGAATGAGTGAGTAAGTGAGTGAGTAAGTAAGTGAGCAACTTTACCTTGCGGATGAGCATGTGTATCCCTTTGACATGTGAAGCAATAGTTCAACTTGCAATCATTACAGTAATGAATAGCTAACTTTAATCGACATGTACAACAAAGTGGTATACCATCTGGTTTACGAGGTAAAAATTTCTTAGCTGTTACATGCCAGTAACAAGCTTGCTCTGCAGTACTGCTACTATCGACCACCCATGGCGACGGCATCGATACATCACCATATCGCCATAGTAGGTGTGGACGCTCCCAATATGACACCTTAGTATGGTGGTTATACCAGAAGATGCGTCCAGTCTCCACATCCCACACCTTCTCATACGTATACAAAAGCTGCCGCCTGAATATCGCGCGCGTATGGTATGAATAATGGATCTGAGTGAGTGAGTGAGTGAGTGAGTAAGTGAGTAAGTGAGTAAGTAAGTGAGTGAGTAAGTGAGTGAGTAAGTGAGTAAGTGAGTAAGTGAGTAAGTGAGTAAGTGAGTAAGTGAGTAAGTGAGTAAGTGAGTAAGTAAGTGAGTGAGTAAGTAAGTGAGTGAGTAAGTAAGTGGGTGACTAGGTAAGCAAAGCAAGGTCATGGTTACCTTCTCAATAAAGAGTGAAATCTTCTTCTTACACGCCATTTGCATATTACTCTCGCGATTCTTAACTTTCCATATTTTCTTTTGACGTTTTCTTTTAGCTTTCCAGTACCGAAACATAAATTGCAACCGTTTCACCATGTAAGTTCGAAGGGTTACCTAGTGAGTAAGTAAGTGAGTGGGTGAGTAAGAAGTGAGGGGATGAGTGAGTGAGTTAGAAGGTGAGTAAGTGAGTGGGCGAGTGAGTGGGCACAGCAAGCAAGTGTGTACCTCCCAATCTTCTTCTTTCTTCAAGCGCGCCACACCATCCGCCTCATACCAAGCCTCGCCAAAGTAGTTACTACGACTAATTTCCATCAATTTTTCGTCAGTCATTTGATATTCAAATATCTTTTCTTCGGTTTTAAAATTATGATAACAAATTACATCCTGTTTGGGATCCACATACATTTTCCATGGCGAACCCGGTACTCCCATCTTCTGGGTATCTTTCATCGACTCTTTCAACTCCTCTAACTCGATAAAGCCGTCACCATCCGCATCAACACCTTAGGTTTAGTAGTGAGTAAGTAAGTAAGTGAGTGAGTAAGTGAGTAAGTTAGTAGGTGAGTGAGTGAGTGAGTAAGTAAGTAAGTGAGCAAGTAAGTGAGTGAGTGAGTGAGAAGGTGGGTTATACCTTTAATCACATCATTGAGTTGCACCGGGTTCAGCTTGACTCCAAGACTTCTAATCATCTTAGCAAACTCTTCATATAACAAATAACCACGATTTTCTTTATCGAACTTAGGGATTACGTCCTTCAACCGCACATTTTCCTCCTCTAACTTGGCTTCAAGATATAAAAATACAATATTTTTTGGGTTTGTAAGAATTGCCTCCCGATCCAGATTGTCACTCGATGGAGGCGCAAAAAATTCACTATTAAAGAGAAAAGTGAGTGAGTAAGTGAGTGAGTGAGTGAGAAAGTAGGTGGGTGAGTGAGTTAGAGTAAGTGAGTGAGTTAGAGTAAGTGAGTAAGTAGGTGAGTGAGTGAGTGAGTAGTGGTTAGGTGAGTGAGTGAGTAAGAGTGAGTACCGTTTTAATTTTTCAAATTTCATAATAATAGCAATTTTATTTTCTTCCGCTCCCAGGAATTCCTCGATGCGCAGCTTAGCTTTCTCTAACAATTCTTCTCTTTTACTAACCCATTTATCATTAAATTTTTTCTTCATTTTTTTCATTTGTTTTTCAACACGTTGACGTCTTGCATCACGTTGAACTTGTAATAATAATTTCTTTTCACTCATTTTTTCTGCTTGTGCACGTGATCTTGCTAATTCTAGTCTTTCTTTCTTTTCTATTTCTAATCTTTTCTTTGTTTCTTCTTCTTCTAATTTTTTCTTATCATCAGCAACTTTTTTTAATTCTAGTAGGTGAATGAGTGAGTGAGTGAGTGAGTGAGTGAGTGAGTGAGTGAGTGAGTGAGTGAGTGAGTGGGCGAGTGAGTTAGTAGGTGAGTGAGTAGGTGAGTGAGTGAGTGAGTAGTGGTTAGGTGAGTGAGTAAGTGAGTGAGTAGTGGTTAGGTGAGTGAGTGAGTGAGTAGTGGTTAGATGAGTGAGTAAGTAAGGTACCTAGTGCTAATTTTTCTGCTTCTTCCATTCGTTTATCAAATGATGCTTTGTTTTCCATTATCATAAGTTCAACACGTTTACTACGTGCTTCCCATGTGGCCCATGAACCCCATTTCCGGAACACAGGACCGCATATACGAGCCCAATTGAATGCAGCAGCATATTCATGATTTATTATTGTAGCCGTTTGATTCCACCATAAAATAAAATATTCTTTTAATTTGGATAATTTTTGATAACGTCTTATATGTGCACCACCAGCTTTAAATTGTTTTAAATATTTATTAAATGGTCCAACTGCCACCATCACCTACAAAAGGAAGCGAGTAAGTGAGTGAGTGAGTAAGTAAGTAAGTGAGTAAGTGAGTGAGTAAGTGAGTGAGTAAGTAAGTAAGTGAGTAAGTAAGTAAGTAAGTGAGTAAGTAAGTAAGTGAGTAAGTAAGTAAGTGAGTAAGAGCGAGTGAGTGAGTAAGAGTGAGTGAGTAAGTAAGTAAGTAAGTGAGTAAACAAGTAACTATGTGAGTGAGTAAGCCAGTGAGTGTGTATGAGCAACAAACCTTTTTATTCTGATATATAAACAGCTTAATACGAGCAAATGCGCGGGATTTAATAGAGTAACATCCCATAACTTCCGCTAATAATTTCCTTTGTCGTTTGGTATGTTTTGTCGCCGACATCCAACGCCAAAACTTAAAAAACACACGAAATTTCCGTTGTAACTTGTTTATTAGGTGTTTATTCAATTTTGATTCTTTTAAAATTCCAATTTTCCAATCTTTAAAAAATTGTTTGAATACTAACCGCCGATGCATTCTCATGGCTTGGTCTAGCTTGAAGCGCATGGTTATATGGTCGATATTGTGCTGCGCGGTGCTCTGGGCTTCATCATACACTTGTAAACGTAGTTCTGTTGGCAGTTTACTCCAAGCAATTCGTTGCCAATAGGTGACTAAATTAGGATGAACCTGCAGTTACATAGTGAGAATAAGTCAGTGAGTGAGTGTATGAGGTGCAGTGTAAGAGAGTGAACTATACCTGCAACAGATTCTTGAATGTCTTCCGCGTCATAACACTAGGGATTACACCGGTGCGATCCTTATCCAAATCTTCATAGAATTTTAATACTGTTTGAGTTACTAAACTTGTTGTATTAGTGATCTCTAACTCATTATCACAAGGAGCATTGAATAATTTCTTTAGATCAACTTTCCAATTTGGAATATACCTATAAAAAAAGCAGCAAATAAGTAAAAAAGACAAAGAGTTACGTTGAGATTCGTACCAATTCTTGTCTGGATCACCACGTTGTCCATCCTTTGCATCATCTTTATTATATGCAAGTATATCAAATAACATCAATAAGAGATCATCGGGACGATTGCGAACAAATCTAAAAAAGACAATTATCTTAAATGTGATGAGAATTTCACGCCAATCAACTAAATCCTGTGTTCCACCGTCAAATGAACTATATAAAATGCGTAAATTATTATCAATACATAGCTCACGTTCAAACTTGTATTCATTAATCATAGCTTGTATAAACACTAAAGAAGAAATGGTAGAGTTGCCGTAAAACCATAAAGCATTCTCAATGGAACCATGTGAGTACTTGGGACTTTGCAGGAGAGAATACAAGTATTTTATTTCTTTCCATTTTTTCTTTCTTCTAATCTCAACATTATCTCCCATGATATTGTTAGCTAAAGAAATTCGTTATTCTTTAAGAAGAACTTATATAGTGACAACCATGACACTTCAAAATATTATAGTGTCATTATAGAACACATTTCTCTATTTTCTATGTTCTATGTAACTATTTCCCAAAATAATTTTCACAAAGCGGTTAAAAGTACCGGTGGTTTTGTTCATCCATTCTAAAGAATTAAACATAAATAATAAAGTATTAAATAGTGTAAAATCGTAGAATTTTCCGTAATAATCTAGTAAAATAGCGATGCGATAGGTATTCAGAGAACTTAATTTTTTTTTAATATAAATACACTTAATTCGCAGAATAAACAAATTAAAACTCCACCGCAAACAAACTAGAGCTACAATTATAATTACTTGTCCTTTCAAAGACAAGATTTTCACAAGTTCAATGTGTGACCTTAAAAGGCCCTTGGCTTCTTCAAGCAAAACCAAAAGATCTAACAAACAGGAAATCAGGATTCTACCATCATGTCGCTGAACGATCACTTGCGCGATCGCGACCATGAGGACCCCCTCCTTGAAGATCGCTTGTCTCGCCATTCGCGTCATTCTATTGAAAATTTAAGAAACTTTTCAACTGATCGTTACTCTGGAATTGTTCCAATGGGTCCAGACGGAGATGAACTACCGAAGAAGCTTGATATTAATGATGCTGAGGCTCTTAAATGGTAAGTTTGAGTGACTGAAATTACTCATATTTTATTTACTGCTTTACTCACTTGTTGATTTTCAATTATAGGTTGAGTGTTACTGAACCACGAAATTTAGGAATCTTTGCGTCATACCTTGCTGTTGGATTTGGATTATATTTCATACAAACCCCTATTACATTTTATATGGTTGATGACATTAATGCCTCTGCACAACAACAAATCATTGTACTTGGTTTAATGTCATTACCATGGGCATTAAAATTAGTTTGTGGTTTTATTACAGACTCTTTTCCTATAATGGGTAAACGTCGGAAACCATATTTCCTTATTGGTTGGGGATTGTTTGTATTATGTAATATCACTCTTGCAATTATTGGTAAACCAAATATTGGTATTTTAGCATTATTTATTTTCCTCATGACCATGTCATTTGTTCAAGCGGATGTATGTACCGATGCAATGATAGTTGAACGTTCAAAAGCTTATGAAACTAATGAAACTAGAGGTACTTTACAAGCAAATGGTTATATTATTCGATTCTTTGGTTCTATGGTAGGTGCAACCGCTGGTGCATGCTTGTATAACAAAGACTCATGGGGTTGGGGTATGTCTATTCGTGGAATTTTCCTTATTAACGCATTTGTTCCCTTGTTTGTTATCACTCCATTCTTCTATAGCCTAGTAGAAGTTGATCCTAAAGAAGTACCAAATATTTCACAACAATTAAAATCTATCTGGGCATTAGTGCAAAGGAAAGCGGTGTGGAGACCTTGCTCATTTATATACATATATAATATGTTACTACTCACAAATCCTGCTTGGAACTCATTTTTAGTGGATGGATTAGGATTCAGTAACTTTGATCTAGGATTATTAACAGTTTTTGGTAGTGTTTTGTCTTATTTTGCTCTTATTATATACAAGAAATATCTGTTCAAGACATCATGGCGTCTTATTTACTTGGGTGCAACATTTATTTGCTTTGTCTTCACATTACTTCAGTTAGTGTTGGTATTCCAATGGAATAAATCTATTGGTTGCAGTTCACGTGGATGTGAACTTATATTTGCTATGGGTAGTTATGGTGTCATAATGTTTGTTCAATCAATACAATTCTTACCTGCTTGTCGCATGTTTTTAGCCATGTGTCCAGGTGGTGCAGAGGGTGCATCTTATGCCATGCTTACAACCCTATCCAACCTTGCAGGTGTTGTCTCATACTCTATATCGGCAGCTTTATGTGATATTTGGAACGTTAGTAATGACACTTTATCTGATCATAACTACGGTGGAATGTGGCGTCTTACTTTATTATGTGGTTGCTTACAACTTACCGGTTTATTCTTCTTACCATTACTTCCTAACGGTATTGAAGAACAAATTGAATTACAGAAATCAGATCGTCAATCACGTCTTGCTGGTTCTTTATTCATGTTTGTTGTTGGTTGCAGTCTAATATTTGTTGTTGCTGAAACTCTTCTCACTATTATTGGTTAAGGACCTTTAAGTGTATTAGTTGTGTACTGTGTCCATCCTCATTGACAACAGTCTGTATGTATGTGTGAAGTTGAAATTACATTAGTTTAGAATTTCAACGGATATATGCTAGTAAATATTTTAGTTAGGTTTATTATTCTTCTCTTCTTCTATACTTGCATCAACTGCTGCTTCAGCTTATTCAATAGTTTCTATAGATCTTTGATCCAAATAAAGTTACGAGCGTTTGGATTAAGGACCTATCGAAACTATTGAATAAGCTGAAGCACTTGATGCAAGGAAGTAACGGCTTAAAATTGGTCTGGGAGGTTCCCCTCCACACCCTCGAGTTCATCCCGGCCCTCCTTGAGAAGTCACACTACCTAACCACAGTTATCGCCAAAACCAAGAAAGTAATGAAACGACGACAAAATAGCATTAAAAAGGAGTCTAAGAAGGCTGCTAAGTCGCAACTAACGTCTCCATTAACGACGGGATTGTGTGACTTAAAGGAGAAGTATCGAAATGAGTATATACATAGCAAACCATACACACATGCAGTTATTGATGATTTATGTAATCACGATCGAATGAAAGCAATTCATGCGGAAATAACATCAAAAATAACTGTTGATTATAAAGAAACAGATCTTTTCAAGGTGTTGCAGTCTAAGGAGCTTGGAAATATTAGTATTAATGATGATTTACCTGAATTGCTATCATTACGTACTGCACTATATAGTGATGAATTTAGAGAGTTTATAAGCACCGTAACGGGATGTAACGATTTAATAGATCGTGTAGATTGCTCTTTAAATGCATACTCAACTGGTTGCCATTTACTATGTCATGATGACGTTATTGGTACACGAAGAGTTAGTTATATAATATATCTAACTGATCCAGATGATGATTGGTTAGTTAGTGATGGAGGAGCATTAGAGCTGTATCCATTAGATAGTGCAAGCATAGTTGACCGCGGTCAAATGTATGGTGGTGCACAAGGTATACCAGCAGTTGAACCAACAAAAAATATTTTACCTAAATTTAATCGAATGGCTATATTCGCAGTACAACCTGGTCGCTCTTATCACTCCGTTCAAGAAGTATTCGCCTTAGAGAAGCCTAGGTTATCTATATCTGGCTGGTTTCACGGTCCCACACCCCCTCTAGGTGCAGATGCTGCCTCATTAAACCAAATAATGACAAAAGGTGATGATATGCGACACTTTACACCTATTCCCGAGACTAAAACCACATCTTGGGACCAGGATAAGAAGGAATTGAGTCGCTTCATCAATCCAACCTACCTGGAAGAGGCAGCTATAACCCAGATAAATAAACAGTTTGTTTCTGAATCATCTATGCAATTATATGACTTTCTTCATGAGAAATTAGTTACCCCATTGAAACCTTTACTACGTGCTGCTGATGAAGAGTGTCATGTAGGGAACAAGCAACCCTCGCTAGTGTATGACGTAGGGGTAACTAGTGCATGGCAAGCTGTTGGTCCACCACATAAACGCCGTCATTTATTGTTAGATGAGAAACATTTAAAGAAACCATCCAAGACATACCAAGTATCAGATGAAATTGGCAAGCAACTAGCGGAAATAAACAAATTATTCTCATCTGCCGCATTTAGCCGGTATATTCAACGCATTACTGCGCTTACAACCACGGGATATCGTCAAGAAATAAGACGGTTTCGTCCTGGTTTAGACTACACAGTTGCTCACTATGGTGCCATGACTACTATCCCGCGACTCGATGCCACGTTGTGTTTTGTAACGGAAATAGAAGAGAATAACGAGAATAATGAGGATGATGAGGATGTTGTAAACACTTGGGAATCGGGTGATGTAGGTGGTTTTGAATGTTATATTGAAGCTGACTTGAATACAAATGCTGAAGCTGCTGAGGTATACCGAGCTGACCACTCTGCAGACAAGGAAGAGTCGTTGCTTTCTGTTTCTCCGGGATTTAATGTATTAAGTCTAGTAATGCGTGATCAACAAGTTATGCGGTTTATTAAATATGTAAGTGCTGCTGCACCTGGTGGTAGATGGGATATAGCATGTGAATATGAACTTCAACCAAGTGAAAGTAACGATGAGGAAGAGGATGACGATGACGAGGGTGAGGAGGAAGAGGAGGACGAGGACGAAGCTTGACATTCTTTACATGAATACAATGATTATTAGATGTATTTCCTTAATTTGTTGAGTATCCACAGATAACCGCGGCGCGATCCTTCATTCTTTGCACTATTTCCGCGTATATCTTGCTGTGTTTCTTCTTTTCTTCTACAATATTTACTTTTCCTACTTGCAAGGGAGCTCTAGCATCGTAAGGGTTGCCAGCCAACATCATCTCAACTATTGTCTCGGTTGAACACTCACAAAGACTTCGCAAGTCAGTGATTTTGTTCTTGTAAAGCATCCGAGCACGATGTGATGGCATATCGATGCCCATCCCGCGCACTAAAGGAAGTAACTCATCCTGCACACCTGTCAGTACAGAAAGAAATAAGTGAGTAAGAGTGAATGAGTAAGAGTGAGTGAGTAAGAGTGAGTGAGTAAGGGTGAGTGAGTAAGAGTGAGTGAGTGAGTAAGAGTGAGTGAGTGAGTAAGAGTGAGTGAGTGAGTAAGAGTGAGTAAGAGTGAGTGAGTGAGTAAGAGTGAGTGAGTGAGTGAGTGAGTGAGTGAGTGAGGAAGTGAGTAAGTAGTTGATGTGGTTGTCGTACCGTGGTTCAGTCTCCCATGCATTGTACTTAAACACGAACCTAATAAATTCCAATTTAATTTCCTGCAAAAAGTTGTAATCATTTCACAAAACACTGCTGCATCCTTCTGCAACGTCTGGATTTGCCCTCTTTTGATCTGCATCACGTCCGCCAACTGCCGAATGGGATATTCTTGTGTCAGTTGAAACAAAATTATAGAAGAAAAAAATCTTTTATGTAGTAATACTTTGGGATCTTCGGTATTGAAAGCAGGAAGCTTGTTTGACACCTCGAAAGACGCTGAGTGAGTGAGTGGGTGAGTGAGTGAGTGAGTGAGTGAGTAAGTGAGTGAGTAAGTGAGTAAGTGAGTGAGTGAGTGAGTGAGTAAGTAAATGAGTGAGTGAGTGAGTAAATGAGTAAGTGAGTGAGTGAGTGAGTGAGTTACCGAGATACTGCGCATCAATCCCTATTTCATCACAGATTGGCTTGATACAATCATGGTCTTGTTGCAGGGATGACAGCATACTCAAGTACATGGACCAGTTGGGGTATATAGAAGAATGAGGAGGTGTAACTAAGAATATCAAGTGTAAACTACTGCGGATAATAAGCTTACGTTGTGCTTGTTGTAATGAGTGTAAGCAGTACGCAGCGTCCTTCGGGGATAACCCGGACATGATCGTGGCAAGGCCGAGCTGCGTTGAGTGCAGACTGCCATCGGCTTGAATCAGGATAAACTGACTTTTCTTTAAATTATCTAACGAATTCTCGATGTATTTCTGAATAACTACCTGTTTGAGTGAGTAAGAGTGAGTGAGTGAGTGAGTGAGTAAGAGTGAGTGAGTGAGTAAGAGTGAGTAAGTGAGTAAGTAGGTGAGTTACCTCATCTTGTTGTTGTTTATATAGTAAAGTAAACTTGAAAGCATCCGTGATTGAAGCGAGATTCTTGACTCGTTCACACGTTATTAACTCTAGTAATAATTTCTCAATACCACCACCATATCCTTCATGCAGGCAACTGTGCAACGGATCTAACGCATTCGTCATTAATTCAATAGCAATTTTCTTTTCATATGGTTTACACATGAGTATAGCACCACTACTACTGTCCCCATATCCCGTCCGACCTGCACGTCCTGCCATTTGACGAAATCCCGCAACATTTAACGCCATTGAACCTGTTTTTGGTTCACGAATAATCACTCGATTCGCCGGCAAGTTGACTCCTGCCGCGAGAGTCGTGGTAGTGCATAAGACACTTAAATATCCTTGTTTATATGCATGTTCAAGGATAATTCTTTCATCATTTGTTAATCCCGCGTGGTGATATGCAACACCAACGCGGATGGTTTTCTCGAGGATACTACACAGACCACTTGTTGTTAAACGAAGTTCACTTAGTAGACTTGCACGACCTTCTATTTGCTTGGGATTTATAGGGATTTTGATATGATTTAAGAATTTTGTTAGTATTTGAGCACATATTTCACATCTTTCTTTTGTTGGACAAAATAATAATAAACTTTTACCTGCAACAAGTGTTTCTTGACATAAACTAAGCCAACCATCGGTATCAACAACTGGTTGATTACTTACTTGCTTATCCCAATAACTACAACTACTTAACTTGCGTGTTATTACTAATTGATTCTCAATAACATCGTATAGAGTACCGTCAATACAAACTTGAATCATCAGGTCAATAGGGCGGTATTCAGTCACGTATAACGCGCTGTTGAGCCAGTTAGATAAGTCGTTGATGTTCGGGATCGTTGCTGACATCGCCACTATCTGCACTGAGGCACTTAGGGCGTAGAGGATCTTGGATAAGAAGATTTCCAGTAAAAATCCACGCTTTTCATCACCTAATAAAGTAGTGAGTAAGAGTGAGTGAGTGAGTAAGAGTGAGTAAGAGTGAGTAAGAATGAGTGAGTAAGTAAGTAAGTGAGTGAGTGAGTGAGTGAGTGAGTGAGTGAGTAAGAGTGAGTGAGCGAGTGAGTAAGAGGTGAGTGAGTGAGTTAGTGAGTGAGTGAGTGAGTGAGTGAGCAAGCCAGTGAGTGAGTGAG
>JACCDO011898419.1_pt1 | contig 18450 bp, 15 predicted proteins | sample 7446101 | NCBI WGS metagenome assembly JACCDO01 (sample SAMN15323440, study PRJNA562643) | freshwater metagenome | isolation source: river surface water | place: USA:Blue River Watershed | collected 2017-08-16 | reverse complement strand
CTTTTCTTTGAATTCAAATGCTTCACTATTTATTCCATTCTTTATTTTTCTTAAAAATTGTTTATCAGCACCACAATCTATAAACGTATTCATATCTTTATCAGCCAATACAAAATTATAATATCTACGTTGTTTTAATAAAAATATAAAAATTTTATCATAACCATCTCGTCTATGGTTTAATAATTTATCTATATATGGATAATGACTGGTTATCGCTATTGTTTTACATCTTAAAAAATTGGTCATTACGTAAAACATATCATAATGAATATGAATGAAATCATATTCACCCTTATTCAATTCTCTGATAACATCATATACATTCGGTTTATTTATTATATCCACTTCTATGCCCCTATTTTTTAATTCATTATAATAATCCCATATCAATATTTCTACTGCTCCCCAACCTGGTGGTGGTATTGGTAATAGTCCCGGCCCCACTAATGCAATTTTCATTTTTCGATAGATATTATATATGTCTTATGTCTATATCTATTTTTACATAATACATTCACGAATATATTTCCGTATAATACTCGACCACGCAAAATTCTCCATCGCATATTCCCTGATTTCATTTCTATGATTTATACTATGTTCTCGATTTTCGATTATTTTTTTTGTAATATATTCTATATCTTCCAATTTATCATTCGGTATAACCGTAATATATTCTTTCGATAAATCCAAATTTGCGGAACTACATTCACTTACTACTACCCCTAACCCAGCTAACAATCCTTCTTTCACCACTAATGGGTCTGCTTCACCATTCGATAGTAATATCAAATTACCATATTCTGTCAGGTTCTCGTATAACGTTCCCTTATTCCATTCACCCAAATAATTTGGTTTCGTTGTATCAAACGTTGAATCATGAAAATTTCCTACAAAATCTATATCCGCAATCGATTGATATTTATATTGCGATTTCCTTTTTTCTATCTTTGCTACATAGACACTTTTATTCGATTTATTCGGTTCCAAAGTATATCTGAATAAATCTTCTCTGGCACCATTACAAATATCATTTATTTTACCATTAAAACCGTGTTTTCTATATACTTCACTTATGATTGGACTTATCGAATTTATTTCGATTTTTTCTTTATATTCGATTACCTTATTAAAAATATTTTGGAAATAGTAGGCGAAATTTGATTCTATAAATAATGGCGAACTTAAGTATGCATAATGTGATGTATATAATATTTTCTTACATTTTAAATATGGCACTAAAATTATATGATCATCATACATAATATGTATTATATCAGGTATTAGATAATTGCATATAGTTATTATCTCATCGAGTCGAGCAGTATTTATTATAGTTACATCTATATTTTGTTTTTTCAAATTTTCATAATAATCCCATACCAAACTTTCTATTGCCCCCCAACCTACTGGTGGTACCGGTTTCAACCCAGGCGCTATCAATATTAATTTCATATTGTTAATATTTAATCTCCTATTTTATTTTTATCTTAATTTATTAAAATAATATAAATGTTCAAGGTTCTATAAATATATCAAAAAATGACAACTACTATTGTTACTGGGTATTTCCAATTAAATAAATCCAAAGCCAGCCACGAAAAATATCGTAATTGGATGTCCAATATGCTTTCCATTCAAAACCCAATGGTGATTTTTTGTGATGAACAATCTTATCCTATGATACACGAATTAAGAAAGGCAAATGCGGAAAACACACGTATTATCATAACACAATGGACAGATTTTTATTGTTATCGATATATTCAGGACTTTCAAAAACATCTATTATTAGATTCGGAACGTAATCGTGGGCATTCTGTAGAACTCTATATGATTTGGGCTGAAAAATCCAACTTTTTAAAACGGGCTATTGAACTCAACCCATTTTCGAGTGATTTTTTTCTATGGGTCGATATCGGCTGTTTTAGAAAACCAAATACCGAATTTTTACAATGGCCTAACGCCGAAAAAGTAAATCTTCTACCTCGTAATAGAATTCTATTATTAAGTGTATATCCTTTTACACCAGCCGAATTAAACGTATTTGATCTTTGTGACTTACCTTCTTTTCAATTTACCAATCGTATCGGTGCCCCTATTTTCGGTGGGTTTAAAGATACCCTTCTCATTTGGCATAAAAAATATTATGAAATGCTTGAACATTTTATCTCTATCGGTAGATTCATCGGTAAAGACCAAAGTATTATGAATTCGGTTTATCTGATTCATCGACCTTTATGCTTTTTGGTAGAGTGGGATTCGGCCGTTTGTAAATGTGAAGACGATGTTTGGTTCTATTTACAACGATATTTACAATAGTAAAAAATTGATTCGTGATTATATGTTGAAAAGGTATCATAACATATAATCTAACAATGTCTAATCCCTGCATTATTTGCGATAATAAACTGAATCAAACCACCCGGAAACTCGTTGTATGTGCGTTTTGCTCATTTGAAGCCTGTCGTGTCTGCTGTGAAACCTATATGCTGAATGAATCTGTGCCGAAATGTATGAATAATTCTTGTGGTCGTGAATGGACTCGACTATTTATTAGTAGTAATTTCACCAATCATTTTATCAACACGAAACTCAAAAAACATCGTGAGCAATTACTGTTTGAACAAGAAAAGGCGTTGCTACCTGCGACTCAACCCATCGTGGAAAATATGATTAAACAAGATGAAATTCGTGGTAGGATTCGACTACTCGATGATGAAATACACCAAATCTATCTTCGCCGTAGAGAACTAGAAGGTGATATACGTAATCTGGATAGAAACCGTACTACGCATACACAACGTACGGAATTCGTTCGTGCTTGCCCCGATTCTGAATGCCGTGGCTTTCTTAGTACTCAGTGGAAATGCGGTATTTGTCAAAAATGGGCTTGTCCCGAGTGTCACGAAATAAAAGGCCTGACTCGTGATGTTGAACATACGTGTAACCCAGATAATGTTGCTACGGCTCGTCTTCTAGCCAATGACACCAAGCCTTGTCCTAATTGCCGTACGGGGATTTTTAAAATTGACGGATGTTTCGGTGAATATGTTCCTATCTTATTATGGAATGGAAGCACAAAGTTATCACAAGATATTGTAGTTGGCGATGAATTAATCGGAGATGATGGTACCAAAAGAATCGTTGAACATTTAGTTTCAGGCGAAGATGAACTTTATGAAATATGTCAAAATAATGCTGATAATTATATTGTAAATAGCCAACACACTTTGGTATTAAAATATAGTGGTGATAAAAAAATTAATTGGAACGAAACGGGTAAATATTGGAAAATCGGTTGGTTTGATAGAATTACAAATACACAAAAAACAAAACAATTTAAAGTAGGCAAAGATGCTGATAAAGAAACCCAAAAAAATAATATAGAAATTTTCAAAAAAACATTAGACTTTCCAGATGAAATAAGTATCAAGGTGTGTGATTATATAAATTTAAACAAATGGTGTAAAAAAAATTTAATGGGATATAAAAATAACGGCATTCATTATGAACACGCAGAATTAGAATTAGACCCATATATTTTAGGGTTGTGGTTAGGTGATGGAACCCATTCAAGACCTGAATTTGCTTCAAATGATAAAGAAATTGTAGATTACTTAATTGAATGGTGTAATAATAACGATGCAGAATTAGTTGCTGAAAAAAATAATAATTATAAATATAGGATTCGACGTTTTGGTAAATCAAATGGATGCGATGCTATAACTAATAATATAGATACTAGTATCTCTACAAAAATACAAAAATATAATACAAATCCATTTACTGATTTATTAAAAAAATATAATTTATATAAAAATAAACACATTCCAAATGAATATATTATAAATAGTAGAATTGTTCGATTAAAATTATTAGCTGGGTTAATTGATAGCGATGGACACGTGCCAAAAGACCAATGTGGAAAAAGGGTTGTAATTATTCAAACTCGTAAAGAATTAAGCGAACAAATAATATATTTAGCAAGGTCATTAGGTTTTGTAGTTAATTATAATATCAGAAAAAAAGAAAATTTAAAAATATTTGATTCAGAAATAAAAACGTATAAAGAACAATATGTTATAAATATTTCTGGTGAAAAACTTGATGAAATCCCTACAATTTTATCTAGAAAAAAATGTATTGGGACTACGTCAAACAAAGATTATATGCGTACTAATATCACCGTAAATAGTATTGGAAAAGGTAAATATTATGGTTGGTCAGTAAATGAAAACAAACGATTTTTATTAAGTGATTTTACAGTCGTACGAAATTGCGATCAGATGTGGTGTACTCAGTGTCATACCGCCTTCAACTGGCGTACAGGTAGAATCGAACAAGTCGTCCATAATCCACATTATTTCGAATGGCTACGTAGAAATGGTAGTGAAGTACCCCGTAACCCCGGTGATATTCCGTGCGGTGGTCATCACCATTTAACTCATCGCACCTATGAAGATATTCGTACTACACTCCTTACTAAATTCAGTAACCATTGGCTATGTAAACCCAGCATTGATATGACCGGTTCCATCATCCGAAATATCATACATATTCGATTTGTGGAATTAGATCCCAACCAAAATAATCAACAAACCTATGTCCAAAAAAATCAACAGCTACGTATCGATTATCTACGTAAAGTCATCGATGAAAATGTTTTCAAAACCAAACTACAGCAATGTGAAAAAAGTAATCTAAAAAATATTGAAATAAATAATATACATACTCTACTCATCAATACCGTAAGTGACATCATCCTTCGTTTCCGTGAGCATTTACATTTAAATGATACCTTAGATACCTCTATTTTATATGAAATTGACCCGATCGTAGAATATGCAAATGAATGCTTTGCCGATATCAGTAAAACTTATACTTGCCGCCTGATCAAATACTCCAATACTCTGAATAGAATAAGAACTCGAAAATAAAAAAATATGTATAATACATTTTTTTATTTATACAAATCACTGGTCATTCCACTCATAATTTGCTTGACATTATAGTTTTTTATATAATTCGACGCTTTATCTGACGATACCGGAAATGACATTACCACAAATATTTCATATAATATCATCATAAATATATTCACTAATTTTTGTAGAGGTGATAAATCAATACTTTTTATATATTCGTTTTTTGCTTCTTCAATTTCAAATTCGTGTTTTTTATATGTATGTTTTGCTATAAATGAATAATTTTCTGGCGTTTTTCCATAGTCGTGCTGAGCATACGGATTTGCTCCATTCTTCAATAATAATAATATGATTTTTATATTTCCACGATTATAGGCATAATGTAACGCAGTATTACCCCAACGACCCCTTTCATTTATAAAAACTTTTTCTTCATTTATTAATTTTTCAACTTTATTATAATCACGCTCACGCACAGCACAAATTAATTCGGTATCACCATCTTTGGAAGACATTATAATACGATGTATATTGAATTGTTTTTATATATTTATCATAAATTCAATTTTTCTACGCTTGGACTTATCACTTTTCGCTTATCGCTTATCGCTTGTCGCTTCGCTTACAAAATTGATTCTATTATTATCTTTTACCCATTGTTATATCTAGCTCTCACCCAATCGAAAATAAAATGGTTAAAATCTGTTCTACCGATTACCCCGCTGAAAACGAAGCAACCTATAAGGAACATTTCGATGTTTTCCCATACGAACTCAGTCCTTTCCAAAAACACGCCATTGAAGCCATCGTGGAAGGTAATAATGCATTAATCACTGCTCATACCGGCTCTGGTAAAACTCTTCCGGCGGAATTTGCCATTCAATATTTTGTAAATAAAGGTAAAAAATTATTCTATTGTTCTCCCATCAAGGCCCTTTCCAATCAAAAATATTATGAATTCACTAATAAATATCCTCATATCAAATTCGGCTTAAGAACTGGTGATATTGCCTGTAATTCCGATGCCGATGTCGTGATTTGTACTACCGAAATATTAATGAACTTTCTCTTCAGTTATGATAAAAATGATAGCGCAAAAAATCAAGCGAATTTAGATTTTAATATCAATATCGAGAATGAATTAGCGTGTGTCATTATTGATGAAATACATTATATTAATGACTTGGAGCGTGGTAAAAATTATGAAAAAACATTAATGATGCTGCCGCCAAACATTCAATTGGTTATGTTATCGGCGACGATTGATAATCCAGAGGGATTTGCAAAATGGATTGAGAGCGGACGATTTGGTAAAGATTCCAGTGACTGTAAAGATTCTTCAGAAAATAAAATAGTCTATCTAGCTTCCTCCACTCACCGTGTCGTTCCTCTTACTCATTATGCTTACTTAACCACCACCGAAGCTTCTTTCAAAGGCCTTAAAGATAAAGAACTCGAAAAATTCATTCGTGATAATACCAATACATTTATAGAACTCAATAGTGCAAATAATAAATTCAATGAAAACAATGTTCAAACCGTTTCAAAAGTGATTAAATTCTTCGAAATGAAACAAACCTTTATGAAACGCTCCCACGTTTTAAATAATTGTCTTCTACACCTACGTGATAAAGATATGTTACCCGCTATCGCTTTCGTATTCTCTCGAAAAAACGTCGAACTATACGCCAAAGAAATCACCACTAATTTACTGGAATTCGATAGTAAAGTACCTTATACCATCCGCCGTGAATGCGAACAAATCATTCGTAAGTTACCGAATTTCCAAGAGTACCTCGAATTGCCCGAATATAACTCTCTCGTATCATTACTTGAAAAAGGTATCGGTATTCATCACTCAGGTATGCAATCCATCTTAAGAGAAATCGTTGAGCTGATGATTTCCAAAAAATATATTAAACTCTTATTTGCTACCGAAAGTTTCTCTATCGGTCTCGACTGCCCTATTCGTACCGCTATCTTTACCAGCCTTACCAAATTCGATGGTAATCATTCGAGATATTTATATGCACACGAATATACTCAGATGGCAGGTAGAGCTGGTCGTCGTTCCATTGATACCATCGGCAATGTCATCCATCTCAATAATTTATTTCAACTCCCCACTATGTCCGAATATAAACAAATCCTTTCCGGAAAACCACAGCAACTGGTTTCGAAATTCCATATCTCGTATCCAGTCATTCTCAATCTCATTAAAAATGGGAAAACCACCGATTTTCATCGTTTTTCCGAAAAATCTATGGTACAAGATGAATTACTCAGGGAATTGGGACAAAAACGTATTGAAGTTGATACCATATCCGAAAAACTCAATCATAAACGAACAAACATACAAACTATGAAAACGCCATACGATACCTGTATTCAATATAAAAAATTAGAAGATTCAATCAAAATGTTACAGAACAAAAAACGTAAAGATGCCGACCGTGAAATGAAAACTATACAAGACCAATATCGAAGTCTCGCCGATGATATGAAAAAGATAAGAGAACTGTTGGCGTTAGAAGACGAATATATAAAACAATGCGACCATCTAAAATATTTGGAATCCTATATCGAATCAAAAACCAAACATATTACCGATATTTTAGTCGATGAAGGATATATATCCAAGATCGACGATACGAATCATTACTCTTTTACCGAGTTAGGTTCCATTGCTTCGGGTATCGCCGAAATACATCCTCTCATCATAACCAAACTGATGGTTCAAAATAATTATTTTATAGACTTTTCTATAAAGCAATTGGTGGGTTTATTCTCTTGTTTCACCGATATTAAAATTCCAGATGATGAAAAATTCACAGTTCCTCATTCCGAAGACGCTTTCCTACAAAGTAAACTAAAAGAAGTTCAGAATATGTATCTATACTATCAAAATAAAGAATACGAAGTAGGAATCAATACGGGTATTCGATATGAAGACTCACTCATTTTCGATATGACCGATTACGCAATGAAATGGTGCGATTGCTCGAATGAATACGAATGCAAATATTTCATTCAAAACGATATTGCCGAAAAATCCATTTCGGTCGGGGATTTTAATAAAGGTATGTTAAAAATTGTGACAATTGCTAGAGAACTCGCCAATGTATGTGAGCAAAATGGACAAATCGAACTCTTACATAAATTATCTCAAATTGAAGGACTCGTATTAAAATATATTACCACTTCACAAAGTCTTTATGTCTAATACATCTTGATTAGTTTCGTATAATATATCCATAATCCTAACCCGATTAAACATTTCGCGGTACAATCCAATATATTCATTGTTATATTCTTATACTCTTCATTAAACATATACGCTATACCATAGACACTCCATACCGATAAATACATTCCATATAATAAATAATTATCAAACACATATTTTGGACTTACAAATTTTATAAATATCATTCCGAACATTCCGATAAATGCTATGAAACCTACCAACATCGCTGTAAATCTGTCCATTTTTTTACTTTCACCTAAATATCCAACATATAACATAAAATAATTCAATACAATCACTGATAACATTGTGGTAATATCTATACGCGTTTTGGTAATCATACCTAAGACAATACATAATGTTAATAACATCATTGGCGTGGTTATCGCCCAATCTATGTATCTGGTTTGGGTAATATCCGCCCAATCTATCACTTTATCTGCCTTTCCATACTCTTCTATTTTTCCTACGAATATAGAATAAAAATATCCGGCGACCACCGAAATACAAGTCTCTAAATTGAGAACATGACGAACCTCGGGGACAGGTGTTCGAATCGCTTCTATAAAGGTAATCGTGGCAGTGGTCATCAATAATACATAAGTAATCATAAACGAGAACTTGACATAATATTGTACTGGGTTTACCTTTTTTTCTTGTTTATCTTTTGGCGTGTCTTGAATAAATGGTTCATTTTTACCAAACATTATATATATCTATTATACTTTTTCTGTTTCTAGAAAATTGATTTTTCTGATTCCAATTCTATTCGATTCAATCCGAAATCAGCCTTTATGATTTTATAAAATGCCAAACGATAGTCATTATGATAATGATAATGATACTGATAGCAATCCTAGTGAAAACGAATATGATTCCGATGAAGATTACCTATATGAAGAATTCTATTCTGAAACATATGATTTACCCAAACAACATAATCTATATTATATCGGTATTTGTAAGCTTATTCGCCCCGAAAACTATTTCCTCTTATTAAATACCATTTCGTCCAAAATATTCTTCAAACACCCATTTCAATCTATCCTTACTTATTTATCTGAATTCAGCATTATCTATGTAAATAAGCCTTGTATCGATATTATGCAACTACAAATTTTACCCGACGATACCTATACCATTATTAAAAAAACTTATTGGCTACGCTTAATTCAACGCCACTGGAAAAATATTTTGTTAAAACGACAAAATATTTATAAACAAAGATGCCGTATTTCCTCTTTACAATATTCTCAATTACACGGTAGATATCCATATGGATTGAATACAATGCCTGGATTATATGGTATGCTATCTTGTTATGCAGACAAAGTCAATAAATATAAAAACTGATTGATATCCGCTAATAATTGATCTCGTAAGCTCAATAAATCACTATCACGCTTACTATCGAAATGCATATTGAAATCGGTTAAAAATGTACGATATTCATAGATACGCGATTTAAAATCTTTTATATTATTGGGGTCGATTAATTCGATTCTTTTTTCCATCATCTTAATTCGTTGACCATCTTTTCCTAATAATACTTCCACGAATTCATCAATATGTTCATTCAATTTCGAATATAACTCGTCGGTCGCTTTATGTTGAGCATATGAATGTGTTTTCCAATGATATAACTTCACCATATTCAATATTTCTAAAAATATTTTTACCATATGTGATTTATCCTTATTATTGGGCATAGGCTTCATTTTTCTGGTTCCTCCTCCTTTCTTACAATGCTTTCTTGATTTTTTTCCATTTTTACGATTCATAAAATAAAAAATATTATATATAACTTAAAGATAATTTATTATATTTACTAAATGAAAACATTATTCATCAGTCTAATTTATATTTCGAATCTTTTATTTACGAATGTGGAATCACTATCTCCATCTCTCACCAAAATGTTTTCCGATAGAAACTCTCTTCCTTCCACCAAACTCATCGACTTCCCCAAACTAAACTATAAAGAACTCACCGAACAAACCAGATATGATTTACAATGGTATGTCGTCGGTGCTTCCAAAGATTTTCTTCGTAATAAACCATATAAAGTTCAAATCTGGAACCGTAATTATGTATTATGGAAAAATGATGACAATAAGTTTATTGCTCTCGATGATGCCTGTCCTCATAAGGGTGCCGCATTATCCTCCGGTAAAATTTGTAATGACCACGTGGTTTGCCCTTATCACGGCTATGAATTCAATGAAAATGGTACTCTTACGAAAGTCCCTGGTATTTGCTTTCAACCATCACCTATCTATGATGTTACCAAATATGATACCATTGAAAAAAATGGTTGGGTTTATTTGAACACCCACTATTTCAATCTTTCGGAGAATATTACCGTCCAACGACCTCCTGAATATGATAATATTTATATAGAACCCGAAGTCGCTCAAAATTGTTCCGTTGTTCATCTCGATATGAAATATAACTGCTATTCACGTATTCTCAGTGAAAATTCTCTCGATATTATGCATATCGCCTTTGTACATTCTTTTGGGAATATTAAACGCCCCAATCCTATCAAAGAAGACCCGCCCAAATTGGTTGGCCCCAATCATTATAAAAGTACCTATTTCTACGAAGCCGGTGAAGATTCTATCGCCAGAAAAGCCTTCGGTGTTACCAACCTTACTATCGAAAACGAATTTATTTTACCCCATACCACTGTTGCACGTGTTATTTTTGGCGATTATGTAAGCACCGTTATTACATTCGCTTTACCCATCGGTGATAAAAAAAGTAAATTATTCGTGAAAACATATCGTAATTTTTGGGAAAATAAATTCGGTGATGCTTTGACTCGAAATACTATGTTGAAAACGATGTTACAAGATAAAGCGGTGGTCGAGTCCATCGCCTTTGATAGTATGGAAGGGAAATTCAATATGAAATTCGATAAATTACAAAATACATATAAAAGTTTTTATAAACGCTTTATTCATTCTTTTACCGATGATTCCAAAGATTTATTATAATCTGGTTGCTTTGTATTCACGAATGATATCCAATCCTTCTTTATTTTCCCATAATTTTCCATAATGTTCTACTGTTCCTCCTATGTCATTTATTGCATAGACATCTGCACCATAATATATTAATAATTTTATTATATTATTATCTTTCTTATTACCCATTGCGTAATGTAATGGAGTAACCCCTGCGCGGTTTTTATAATTTACGTTTGCTCGTTTTTCTAATAAATATTTTACCATTTCTATATTTGGTTTGTTATAGGCAGAAACGGCATACATAAGCGGACTTATACTATATTCATCTACTTCATTGATTATTTCCGGATTTTTTTCTACTATTTCTTTTACATTTTCTATATCATCGTTTTTTATGTGTTCTAATAAAGGGGGTGTCATTTGTCTTTTAGGCTATATATTATATCTTTCCTATTTTTCAATTTTTTTATAGATATAATATATAATTTAATGAGTAAACCAGATAATAAAACTAGAACTAGGTCAAATACTCTTAGTACTGTAGCATCAACTGACTCAAATACTTCCACAAATTTAAGCAGTGGATCAATTGTTGACCCAAAAACGTATGTATTAAAACGGTGGAATCTGTCTGATACGGATCATTATCTATATAATTTTTATAAATATTGGAAAAATGAAGGCATTACATCATATTTAACATTTAAAAAACCAGAACTTCGCGTTCCAGGCAACTGCAAACTTGATGAAAAATTAGAAAAAGTTAAAATTACTATGGATAACATTGTTTCATCGAAAAATCTGAAAGAACTGAAAGATGATAATTATATCATCTTTGCAATCGATAAATGCAATATTTTCGGGTTTTTTGTCGGAAAAATAACAAGAATTGTAGATATTGCAGGAACAAACAAAAAGAAAATTACTTTTACTGACATTAAACAAGATATGCAAATTTCATCAGAATTTAATAACAAGGACAATGATAATAGAATTTTAAATGATACGCAAACTAAGACGTATTTAGAATATATAAACGGCCTTCATTCTGACAAGTGTAATTATGATATATTTAAAAAAAAATGGTTAGTGCTTAAAATTAGTAAACACCACAATTGTCTGAACGATATTTTAAAATCTCAATTAGCATCAGGCGGTCGTAGAAAATCTCTTAATAAAACCAAAAAATACGCTAGAAAAACCATTCGTAAGCATAAATCTCGTAAAAATCGTAATTAGAATATTGACAAATAAAATTGAACACCAATAATAATAAATACAAATTTATTATTATCAAAATGACCGAACAACCTCTAGAAAATACATTTACACCCAACCCTTCACCTGAAGACGAGTTCAGTGAATTAATCTTTACCCGCTATTTATATCCCAAAGAACAAGTTTGTCACTCCTTATTACTCGCTCTACTCGAACATAACGTAAGAGAAGCTTTATTCTGGGGTTATGAACTCTATTATTCCGGATTTACCTACGAATCTGTACAATACATCGCGAATGTCCACGAAAAATTATATTTATCCTCCAATACCACGAAATTCAATAATTATATTCTCCGCTTATTTACCGAATACGAAAATGATAACGATAAACATTGGATTCTCGGTGTAATGATTTGGAATATGGCCATTCGTCCTTATAATCTCTCTGTATTCATGGAACAATATTTCTCTATCAAATGTGATAACCCTCTTCCTTCTCAACCAACACCCGGTAAATATTTAATCACTATGATTGATACCAAACCTTATGAAAATATGATTCACGTTCCCCAACAATCCCGCTTTATGCTACAAAAATGCTGTAAATATAAACTCCGTAATGAAGTCAAAGAATTATTCAAAACCACGCCTTTTCAAGTTCAATCACAATACTTATCGAACTGGCTTTATTATGCATATAGTTCTCCTATCTGGGAATTTCGGGTTCAACAATTTAAAGGTTCTCAAAACCACGAGGAAAAAACCATTGAATTCGAGAATGAAGACCTCGAAGAAGAATTTCATAATTTATATAATTATGAAACCGATGAACAACCTTTATCTATTCAAGCTATAAATATTGGTAATTATAACGATGTACAATTATCAATCAAAGATTTTTGTAAAAAATATGGTGCTAATATGAATGTGAAAAAAGTAAAAAGTAAAAAACCTATAGCACATTATACGTAACTGCCGTTGTTGTGGCAAATAATATTCCTCCCCATAATGTATCCATAACTACTAAATATGGATTCCATTTTTTAAACATCGAATAATTGGTTGTTTCATATACTCCAATAATCACTAAACCTAACGCAAAAGCCTCCATTATCGAACGATTGTTCTTGATAATAAAATAATTCAATGCAAATATCATCAATATATATGTGATAACTGCTGGTGCTGGTCTAAATTGCATAACTACTCTTTGTACCGTAGTTACTTGGTCTTGAAACGTGCGCAAATTGATTCCTATATAAGTAAAATCTAATATCAATAAAACGATTGTCGATACTAATAATTCTTTTACCCACTTCAACATTCTATATTGTATCACGAGAAAAAAGTATTTACTGGATTTTTTCTTAATGCCTTTTCACTGTCGGTTATAAAACCTTTACGCCGTCGGATATTTCATAATCTTTACCATCCTTTCTCCGAATCCGGTGTCGATACATTAAACACATTTTTTTTATATAATTCCATTATCAATTCATTCATATCTATATCCATTTCTAAACAATGCTCCCACGTAAATCCATCATATATATACGGCATTGCATAATAACTTTTGGTCGGATTCGTCCATTCGTGTATATCATTATTTGTCGGCCCTACCTTAGTCGTTCTATCATTATTGGTCGCATCATACATCTGGTCATATTGATAATGCCCATAACAACATTCGTCCGATATGTCAAAATCATTCGTCGCCGAATTATAACACGATACTTTATTACATACATATTCATTCGATGCATCAGATGGCCATTCATCTGTGGTGAAACCGCCCGACATATATTTTACCTGTAATAATCTTTCGGTTGTTGGATGGATTGGCCAAAACGATGGGTCTGCTGGTGACGCCGACTCCAAATGGTCTCCGCCAAATACTTTACTTCCATCCCCTTGACATATAAATTCTATCCACGCATCCCATCCTCCATCCGGCATATCATCCACCGGAACACATTCGTAATCACTATTTAATATACTATGCTCCAACATCAGTGATAATACTCCCATTCGTTCCTGACTACATTCATATTTACACGAGATATCATCTTTTTCTATCGAATATTTACCATCTTCATCTGTATTGGAACAGTCGGTTGGTGGATATAATACATCCGCCCGATATAATTCCTTCAAATAAAATATCCAGTTCTTACATAAATTCAATTGGGCATCTATGTCTATAATATATCCTTTTTCTCGTAAATCATTCATTGCATCACAACCGAAAACTCCGCCCACTACACCGTGTGTGGATGCGTGTGGTGCATAGGGGATTTGTTGTAAAAAGTCTTCGATTTCACTATATTCTAACATTGTATAATGTGAATCGCATTTGGGTAAATCTTTATCTACCGAAACATATCGAGTAATATATTTGGATGGATTTATATTCCAAGGCGCTCGCATATATCCATATGCCGAATACAATTCCGCGTATTTGGTATTTTCATCCGACATTACATCTGCCCAACGTCCATCAGGTATTCTACCATCATCGATACTATTACTTTCATATAACCATCCCCACGTCAAATTATAAGGTAATGTCAAGGTACCGAATGTGCTTTCTTGGAACATTGGTGATTCCCATACACTGATTCCATAGGCGGTTTCAATAGTATAATCCCAATATGGTAGGGATATCGATGGTTCAACTGTTTGCATCGCTTTTTCAAATATATTCGACATTTTTATATGTTGGGCTAAGAAACCATTCCCTTCGTGAACGTGGTCGGCATCTTTCCACGCCGCATTAAAATAGTGGTATTCCAATAAATATACATAATCGTGATAATCATCACCATATATTAATTTACCATCATCTTCCAACGTACTCCACATAGTATACATTGCATCCATTGTTTTGGTCAAATCGGCTTCGGTCAATGCCCTAAATTCACGCCTAACATACATACATAATAATTTTCCTTCACTTGTTCTACCGGTATATTCTCCATTGAATGGATTATATTGTTTGATGGTCATAGTATATTCATCATTTAACGGGTCACATTCATAATTAAACGATGAATCATCGACATCGCCTTCATCACAATTATTATCTTTATCACATATAGTATATTTATGGGTATATTGTTTTTTTGAATCATCATCGCCTGTCGCCGTAATCGATATAAACATATCAGCGTATGGCTCTACTACGCCCGTATATGGTTTTAATATTTTATAGGTATAAATATCACTGGCGTTGGGTAGGAAATAAGATAATGTATCATATCCGTCGCGAAAGGTAGTAAATCTTAAATCGAATTGGTCGTAATAGTCTGTATAAGTATCATCATCGGTATTTAAATAAGTAGGGTATGCAGTCGGCTTACTTGTCGTGGTTTTCATTGTAGCGATGATGGGTTGATTGGCAACTTCAACTAGATTCGAATTCGTTGAGCCATTGGTGTTCGTCATAACAAAAGAAATGTTAAAGGGTAAAGTGGCGATAAAGAATAGACCGATCACTAATCCGTATAAATATTTTTTATCTTTACGGAATGCACCCATAAGAGATTCCGTGAATAAAGCCAAATTAGTTTGGTTTTGATTCATTGATTCATCGGGGATTTTTCTGGGTAATTCATTATTAAATGCTCCATAATTCATTCTTATAACTTATAGATATATATTAAGTTTTATCTACAAATCAATTTTACAAAATAATTTATTCGGCTGGGGTAAATAATTTGATATGAAATTATTGGTTCTACTACATTCTAATAGAAGAGTTTAATAGATAAAGACAAAAAGTTCTATCATAATCGAAAAATCCCAAAAAAGATCAGGAGGATTTTGTAAAAACTATCCGATAATATATCTGATATAAAAAATTGCATTGATTATTATACATCTTTTTATAACAAATAGACCGAAATGGAACAACATTCAATAATTGATTTGAATAGAAAAATTGTCTTGAATGATTATCAAAGTGCTACAGACAAAAATAAGGAATTATTCATTACTGGGGATGTAAAATCAACTAGTGAATATATATATCCTAATCAAATAGAAGATGCTGAAATAATATGTAATAAATTTTATGAAACAGATATTCGTGCGATTAGTATTGTAAAGAGAACAAAAGTAGGTATGGATGGTCTTATGATACAAATCGCAACGATTATGTCTACTCATCCAGATAATGATTTTGTTTTACATAGAAATAATATATTCTTTATTACTGCGATGAGTAATATATCTTGGGAAGATGATATGAAAGATAAGATACCATCGTGTTTCAAAGAAAATGTATATCATCACGGTAAATTACAACGATTAAAAAATAAATTAAAAAACATTAAAAACGCTATCATAATAAATGATGAGATTGATAGTGGTGATAAAGAAGACCAAAAATTACATCTAATATTGAAAGAAAGTGGTATATTAGATATGAAATATATGGAAGAAAATAATATTCGTTTTGTATTTGTATCTGCTACAATGATAAATGAGCTACGGGATTTATATAAATGGGGAAATAAACATCATACCCACTATATGACTATACCAGATAATTATATTGGACACAAAGAATTTTTAGAATTTGGTATTATTCAAGAATACTATCCTATAAATGATGATGCAAGTGCTGAAAAATGGGTTCAAGAAGATATTATACAAAATTATGGTTCCGAATACAGGGTTCATATAGTTAGAACTGATGAAAAAAATAAAGATTTTATATTCAATGCTTGTATAAGAAACAATATTAATTTTAAAAATCATACATCTAACGACAGAATAAGTGATTCAGAATTATCAGATATATTTGATAATATTTCAAATCATTTAGTTATAGCAGTTAAAGGATTTTATCGTCGTGCTAATTTAATTCCAAATGAATGGAAAAAGAAAATAGGTGCTACACACGAAAGATGCGGTAAAAAATACGATACAAATGTTCAAGTTCAGGGATTACCTGGTAGGATGAGCGGTTATTGGAAAAACGAAATATTAAACGGACATAAAACTGGACCACATAGAACATCAATACTCGCTATAAATGAATATGAAGAATTCTATAAGAATCCTTTTGGTAAGATAAAATATAAGACAACAGGATCAAAAAAATTATTTGTAGACCCAAAACACATTAAAAATTTAGAAACCGTAAATCAGATAAAAAATAAAAATAAACGTGTTCCAATTACTATACAAGGATTAAATGAAACTGATATAATATTTACAACAAAGAAAAAACAAGAAAAAATAGAATATGTATTGTCTATACTAAAAAATAACGAAAAATATAAAAAATTATTTAATTTTATAACTAATCCAGATGTGGTTTGTGCTCAAATAACACAACCTAATTCTGACAGTTCTTATAAAAAAAATATTATAGACGTATATAATGCCAGTATTTCTAATACTCCATACAGCGTAGGTTTGGTAGAAAAATACAAATGCAAAAGTAATTGGCAATTATTTATCGATAATAGAGAAAAACGTTTATGTTTTGTTATATGGTCTATTAATGAAGAACTATATTAGATTGTTCTCAAAGAAGTCGCTATAAATAAATCTATATAAAATTATTCAACCATTTTTTAAATACTTTTACTCAAATTATACATTCATCTACATTTTAGTAGTATAAAATATATCGATAAAAAGACAAAAAGTTCTATCATACTCAAAAAAAATTCCCAAAAAAAAGTCAGGACGGGTTTGTAAAAAAGGACATTTATAAATGTCCTTTTTTCGAAAATCCTTTAAAGATATTTTGAGAAAAAATGTGAAAAATCGATTTATATCATAATGCTGTAAATTCCAAAAAAATCATTCAAAATTTGTTACCATATTTTTTTACAAATTTTTTACTAAAAATAGGGTTTCCAATTACTAGAAAAATGGAAACGTTTTTTTAGTAATTTATAAAATAAAATAAATTGTATGCTATAATCGTAATAATCTGGGGTAAAATACAAAACTATTTTGTTACGTATTTTACACGATTATTTCCAAGTTGGAAACCCTATTTTTAGTAAAAATTTGATCAAAATTGTTGAGATGAAAAATGATCTCAAATAAAATTTATAATG
>JACCDO011245592.1_pt1 | contig 18451 bp, 14 predicted proteins | sample 7446101 | NCBI WGS metagenome assembly JACCDO01 (sample SAMN15323440, study PRJNA562643) | freshwater metagenome | isolation source: river surface water | place: USA:Blue River Watershed | collected 2017-08-16 | reverse complement strand
GTCTAGGTTGGCTCAATGCCTTTTCAATCGCTGTCTTTGTAATTTCATGAAAAACCATTCGATAAGTAGGCACTTTGGGTTTTAATACTTCAGCCAAATGCCAACCAATCGATTCACCTTCTCGATCTTCATCTGTTGCCAAATACAACGCATTTGTATTCTTCAAAAGCTCTTGTAATTCAGCTACCTTTCTTTGTTTATCGCCGGGAATCACATAAAGAGGCTCAAATCCAGCATCTGTATTGATACCGAGCCTTGCCCAAGATTCCTTACGTAGTTCAGAAGGTATTTCTTGTGCATTACTAGGCAAATCTCTAATGTGCCCCATAGATGCCTCTACTACATATTCCTCGCCCAAGAATCTACGAATGGTTTTGGCTTTTGTAGGAGACTCTACAATCACTAATGCACGACTTTTACTCATATATCTATGTCCTTTGTTTAAGCTTTAAAGGTGATATGGTTTTTAGGTTTAAATTTATGCGGTAATTAAAAACAAAAAAGCAATAAAAATTTATCTAATCAAACGAATCTATGATTTTTATTGCACTAAATACGGAATTTACGCAAATCAAATCAGTTGCTGAATATGTAACCAAATCACATGAACCAATTCCAGAAATTTTTCTTTAATGCTTGGCAGACTCTGGGTTTTTGGGCTTCCGACCTCTCCTTTTTGGAGGTGCTTGAGTTGGCTCAATAATTCCCTCTCCTCTGCCTTCAGTACTTTTGGGACAATGACATCCAATTTGAGATACATATCCCCTCTGATCGATGGATTATGCAAGATAGGCATCCCTTTTCCCTTGATCTTCATTGATTTATTGGGGGATGTCCCTGCAGGAATTTTGAGATCTATTTTACCATCAATGGTTTCTACTTCTATGGTTGTCCCTAGTGCCAAATCATAAAAATCCAATGGTTGCACTGCTTTGAGATCATTTCCATCCCTTTCATATCTGGGATGTTTTTTGAAATGTACAGTCAGGTATAGATTACCGCCCCTACCGATTTTATCGCCTTCTTCATCGATTTCAAGTACTGAACCTTCTTCTACCCCCTTGGGGATATCTACTTGAAGAATCACTTGCTTTTGTACATTCCCCTTCCCATAACAACTCACACAAGGTTGAGTCACTTTGGTACCAGCGCCCCTACATTCAGCGCAAATTTGGGTCATTGCCAAGAATCCCCTTTGTATCATGACCTTTCCACTACCACCACACATTTGACATCTAGGTGGTGCCATCCCATTTTTTGTCCCATGTCCATGACAGGTATCGCATTTATGGGTTTGTAAAATACTTGTGGGCACTGTATTGCCTAAAAAAGAATCCTCTAGCGAAATCTCAATATCAGCTTTAATATCCCTTACTGGTTCACTTCTTCTTGTGCCTTGATTAAACAAAGAACTAAAGAGTTCTTCAAAAATAGAAGAGCCAAAGATATCTTTCAGATGATCTGGGTTCATTTGAGCTGATCTAAAGGGATCAGATGAAGCAGAACTACTCGATGAAGTATAACTCTGATGACCGATTTGATCATATCTATTTTTTTTCTCTGGGTCAGAAAGCACAGCATAGGCTTCACTGATTTCTTTGAATTTTTGCTCTGCCCCAGGTTCTTGATTTCGATCTGGGTGATATTGTAGCGCTAATTTACGATAAGCCTTTTTTAATTCGTCTTCAGATGCACTTCTCGATACACCTAAAATCTCATAATAATCAGATGAACTCAAAATCTACTCTTTTTCTCTTTTGAAAATCATGAATTCTTTTCACTCGCTTTGCGATAAATCGCATCTGAAATACGGTATGCAGATTGTTCCAAATTCTTAATCGCAAGTTCTAATTCTTCATGATCGGTTGTATTTACACTATCTCTTAACAATTGAATATCAGCTTGAACTTCTTGAATATCCAATGGAGATAAATAACTATGGTATTCTTCTAGAGATCTACCGCTTGTATAGATCAATCCTTCAGCGGTATTTCTCAACTCAACAAGCTTCTTTCTTCTTAAATCCGCTTCTTGATGTTGTTGGGCTTCATTGATTAGGTTTTGAATGTCCCTTTCATTTAAGCCCCCAGATGCGCGTACTTGTATTTGTTGTTTCTTCCCTGTCCCCAGTTCCATCGCATCTACACTCAAAATGCCATTGGCATCAATCTCAAAAGTCACCTGAATTTGAGGGACACCTCTAGGTGCTGGTGGTAAACCAAGAAGATCGAATTTTGCCAAAGAACGATTGTCTTTTGCCAAAGGTCTTTCACCTTGTAAAACATGCACTGAAACCATGGGTTGGTGATCAACAGAAGTACTGAAGATTTGCGCCCCTGAATAAGGAATGGTGGTATTCTTGGGAATAATCGGAGTCATCACCCCACCTTGAGTTTCCACACCCAAAGAGAGAGGCGTTACATCCAAGAGAATCACATCGTCTACATCACCATCCAATACCCCACCTTGAATAGCAGCCCCTACAGCTACAACTTCATCAGGATTGAGTCCTTTTGTGGGTTGTCTGCCAAAGAACTCTTGTACTCTTTGTTGTACCCTAGGCATTCTGGTCATCCCACCTACCAAGAGCACAGCATCGATCTCTCTTACGCTGATACCAGCGTCATCCAAAGCGATTTGACAAGGTTCTAATGTTCTTTCCACCAAATCATTGACCAATGCTTCAAGCTTTGTCCTTGTTAATCTTGTGACCAAATGTTTAGGACCGCTTTGATTGGCAGTGATAAATGGGAGATTGATTTCTGTTTCTAATGAAGAACTCAGTTCATGTTTTGCCTTTTCAGCAGCTTCTTTGAGCCTTTGTAAAGCCATTTTGTCATTACTGAGATCGATATTCTCTTTTTGATAAAATTCAACCAAGAGATGTTCTATGATTCTAAAATCGAAGTCTTCACCGCCCAGATAGGTATCACCGCTGGTAGAACATACTTGAAAGACACCATCTTCACTGATTTCAAGGATAGAAATATCAAAAGTCCCACCCCCTAAATCGTATACAGCGATCTTCTCAGCTTTGGCTCGATCCAAACCATAAGCAAGTGCTGCAGCTGTGGGTTCATTGATAATTCTTAGAACATCTAAACCAGCAATTCTACCAGCATCTTTGGTTGCTTGACGTTGTAGGTCATTAAAATAAGCTGGTACAGTAATCACAGCTTCTGTGATTTCTTGCCCTAGATATTCTTCTGCTGTTTGCTTCATTTTTAGAAGCACCATACTTGCGATTTGAGAAGGACTATAATCCACCCCTCTCAATTTAATATAAGCATCGCCATTAGATGCTGGCACGATTTGGTAAGGTAATCGATCTTTGTAGTTTTTGACTTCATCTGAATCAAATTTTCTACCAATCAAACGTTTGGTCGCAAAAACTGTGTTTTCAGGATTTGTAATTGCTTGTCTTTTTGCAATTTGTCCTACAAGTCTTTCATTTGATTCTGTAATGGCAACAATAGAAGGTGTTGTTCTACTGCCCTCGGAATTAGGGATAACAATAGGCTCTCTGCCTTCAATATATGCCACACAAGAGTTCGTTGTGCCTAAGTCAATGCCAATAATCATAGTACCCATACCTCAATGAATTGATAAATTTTTGGAATTGTACAATATTTTGCATGATTTTTGAATGAAATCAAAGTAAATCATAGAAATATAGAATAAAGAATCATTATCCCTTAGAAATAATCACTTTGGCTGGTCTTAAGAGCCTATCATGTAATTTCCATCCTCTTTGGAAGACTTGTGCGATTTTACCAGCTTCATATTCAGTAGAAGGCATTTCTGTTAATGCTTCATGTAGCGTAGGATCAAAAGCTTCACCTAGGGGGTAAAAAGAACTTGCGCCTTGATTTTCACATACTTGTAAAAACTTCCTTTGAACCAATTTAATACCATCTAAGAGTGCGTTTTGTTCAGCATTTTTTTCTGCATGGTTAATGGCATTATCCAAGTCATCAATCACAGGTAAAAATGCTTTCAGTGTGCTTTCACTGGCAAACTTCTTGTTTTCAGCGCTTTGAATATCAAATCTTCTACGCGCATTTTCCAAATCAGCTCTAGATCTCAAAGAATCATTTTTCCATTCATCTGATTTTTTAAGTGCTTCTTCGAGTTTTGTTTGTAGTTCTTTAAATGCACTTAATTCAATGCTTATCATTTCACTTTCCACTGCTTGGGTTTCAGTGTCTGGCGCTTGATTTTCTGTTACTTTTTCTTGTTCTGTGCTGTTTTCTTCTTCATTTGACATAAGTCTTATCCCTTGATTTAATGAGTTGGTTGATTGATTGTTGATATGAAGTGCCCTTATGTTAAACACGATTTTAATTTTGACAAATCATTTTTATCAAATCGGTTAAAATTAATATTGATTCACTGGCCTTGACTGCCGATTTGCCAATATAAATGTGCATCAGGTCGAGCAATACATTGTTGATGCATAATCATCGCTTTAGGCGCTTGTAATACAGCTTTTTGTAGGGCAGCTTCTACAGATTCTAATTTCCCGCAAAAAGCAAAAAATCCTTTACCGCCCAAATGGGTAGATAACGAAAGTTCTAGCGCTTGAATATCGCTTTCTTTGAGTGCGCTATCTGCTGCTCTTAATGTTGCTGTTAAACTATAAGTTTCGATCAAACCTAAAGCTTCTTTTTGGGTTTGATCAAAATACTTCTGTTTTTTTTCAGCATTTTGTTGATCAATACATTCGAGCAGTTGGGCATGAGGTTGAGTTAATAATAAGCTATCGATTTTAAAAACAGCACTTGCTTTCTCTGCTGCCTCCAAGGCTTCTCTGACTTCATCTTCTCCACCCTTCAACAAGAAAGCGTATTTACCGGGTTGGAAAACACTTGCCCATTGTAGAGTCACAGTAGATTTTTTGAGTGCTACATCACAAGCAAAAATGCCTTGGGCAATAGAACAAAGTTCTAGCATTCCTATGGCTGTATTTTTTTTCTTTTTACTCATTCACTAACCTTAATCCTCGATTATACAATTCTAAAAGAATCTTTGAGGATGCAACGGCGAGCTCTTGCAAAATGCGGTGCATAGGTCAAACCTTCACCTGTAGGAGATGCGATGGTCCAAGAAGTAAAGCCTTCTCCACCCAAGCCTACACCCGCTGCACTTGGGGCATTCTTAACAAAAATAGAAGTATTGGCAGCTCTCGCCATTTTACTCAATGAGTGGATATTGCTTGAATGCATCACAGCAGTATGTCCATATCCATGTTCCACCCTAACAGCACAAGCAATCGCTTCATCAACATCTGGCACTCTGACAAGACCAAGTACGGGTAAAAGCATTTCATGTTGAACAAAAGGATGGTTCTCATCGACTTCAGCAAAAGCGATTCTGGTTTGATCTGGCACATGAATACCGATTTGTGAGAGAATCAAAGCAGCATCTTTGCCTACAAAATCTTTATTGACATGGTTATCAGGTGTAATGAGAAGTTGTTCAAGCTTCTTCAAATCCCTACCCTTGATTTCCACAGCATTGCTAGAAAGCAAAGATCTCTTTAAGCTATCAGCGATTTCTGCCACAGCAATGATCTCTTTTTCCACAATACAAATAATATTATTATCAAGGCTAGCCCCAAATACAATATCTTTGGCTGCCTTAGCAATATCAGCTGTTTCATCTACAATCACTGGGGGATTACCAGGACCCGCTGCAATGGCTCTTTTACCGCTTGCCATGGCTGCTTTGACCACACCACCACCACCAGTGACTGTTAATAATCTGATTTTGGGGTGTTTCATCAAATCAGATGCACTATCAAGTGTAGGACTGGCGATGCAATTGAGTAGATTAGAGGGACCTCCAGCTTTTTCTACAGCTTCATTTAAAGCATCTATAAAATAGGCGCTTACTTTTTTGGCATTAGGATGGGTATTAAAAACCACAGCATTACCCGCTGCGATCATCCCAATCCCATTATTTAAAATGGTCTCAGTAGGGTTAGTGCAAGGAGTAATACTCCCAATCACACCATAAGGCGCCCATTCTGTCAGTGTTAAACCGTGATCACCAGACCAAGCAGTGGGTTGTAAAGCTTCAGTCCCTGGTGTTTTATTGGCGACCAAACGATTTTTTTCGATTTTATCGCTGACTCTGCCTAATCCTGTTTCTTGTACAGCCATATTTGAAAGCGTTTGAAGCTCAGAAAGCATCACTTGTCGCATCGCCTTAATATATTTTTCTCTGTCTGCCAAAGAACAATCTTTGAGTGCGAGGAAGGCTTGATTCGCTGCTTGAACAGCTTGATCTACGGTAGCATGAACACCTCTGCCAGCATCAGTACGAGGTCTAGTAAAAATAGCAGGTGGTGTGGGATATGATACCTTATTCCCTAAACCTTCTGAAGCAAGCTTAGCTGTTACCTGTTCTACAATTCTTGCGATTTGGGCTTCATTCATCTTCAATATTCGCTATATTCTGAAATTCTTAGGATTGGTTTAATCGAAGCGATATGCTTCGTGATCTGATTATTTTTCTTGAGAGTCGATTTCAGCTCTGGCTTCATCACCTTTATGGTAAATCAAATTGCCAAAAACTTCTACAATATCAACAATCGCCATAATCGTCGCATCAACAGGACGGTTTTGAGTGACTTTGGTTTGTCTGGCTGAGGATCCGCTCGCATATAATACGACATCACCAACACCAGCACCCACAGCATCAATCGCAACAACACCACCCGATTTTAATACGCCAGTTTGAGGATCAATGGGAGCAACTGTCAGCATTGTGAGTCCAGAAAGTTCGCTTTCTTTTCTACTTGCCACAACAGTGCCTACAACTTTACCTAAAAGCATGGTTTAGCCCTTAGCTTCTGTTTTACCTTGACGGCCGAGAGGTAATACACTGTCGATATTATCATGTGGACGAGGAATCACGTGTACACTGACCAATTCGCCAACTCTTTCAGCAGCTCTAGCACCAGCTTCAGTAGCAGCTTTGACTGCAGCAACATCACCACGAACAACAACTGTTGTATAACCACCACCGATTTTTTCATAACTAACAAGTTCTACTCTTGCAGCTTTAACCATTGCGTCAGCGGCTTCTACCATTGCGACAAAGCCTTTTGTTTCAATCATTCCTAATGCGTCTGCCATTTTTGATTTTCCTTGTTTTAGATTTGTCTCAATAGACAAAAGGTTTAAAGGGTGTTTTGTTTAAAAGTGATTTTAGGATTATGCATCCTTGAATTTGGGAGGTTCTACACCAGAGACTGATTTAATCGCAGCCAGTGCAGCTTCTTTGGCAGAATCGATTTCAGATTCTGTGCCACAGAGATAGAGACGGCCAAATGCGCCATAAGGGCGGATATCGACTAAAAATACTTGAGCTGCTTTTTCAGCTTCATTTGCAGCCAAAGTGATATAAGCCGCTGGTTCAACTTCCAAGATAAAGAGAGATTGACCAGGTAAAATCATCATCCCTTCGCTGTTTTTGTTGATGATTTGGCTTTGATAAGGTTCGACAGCTCTAATGATTTGGCTAGAAACCACTTTGGGCTTCATGCGATCTTCACTTTTGAGTCCAAGGTGATCAAGTACTGCTTGACCAGCATTTAAAACTTGTCCTTTATCAGTAGCATGGATTTCGAGTAAGCCATAGGCTCTTTCTACAACTTGGACAGCTGGCACAACATTTGCTGCTTTGAGCGCAATATCAGTAATACGATTGATGGCGATACCAGGAGCGATTTCAATCCAAAGGGATGCCATTTCTGGTAAAGGAAGAAAGCCTCTAGAAGTTTTACCGATATAGCTTGTAAGCTGTGGTTGTAGGCTGTCTATAAAGGAGAATGTACGCAGGGTGATGCTCATTACCTCACCTTTCGCTAAGCTAAATAAGGGATAAGAGTTTTTAATGCCAAAACACTAGCATGATCACTTTAAGTGAGCAAGATAAAATAAGCTTTGTTTTTTAATTTTTTTCTTTGGCAATTCACAAGTAAATACTTTATGATTCTAAGATAAAATCTTTTACTTTCATTCTCTATTAGAAAATTAAGGGGGTTTAAATGCTACACCCGGTTGACCTTTCCCCTATTGATTCTTCCCCATCAAATCTTGATCGGTCTATGCCTGTAGATTCAAGACAACCATGGGTAAAAGCGATATATCAATTTCTCTTTCTCTTATTAGTGACCTTTATTTTTACTGCGTGTGAAGATAGCACTTTATCAGCAGATGAGCCAGATGCCACTGTTGAAAAAGAAACCCCGATCAATGTAGATCCGGATTGTCCGCCTCAATTTGTCAGACAACCTACCCCCAACAATCCAGCGACTTGTTATATCAATCCAGATGATGTAGGTGAAGTGCCTGAAGAACCAAATATGGAAGATTTGGTGAATGTTGATGATAGTATACTCGATGAACAATATCAGTCATATTTGACCCAAGAAGGCGATGGGAAATTTTTTGTTTATGTGAATGAAAGCAAGAAAATTGGTGTTCGTGCAGTCAATAATATTGGTGCTCCAGTGCCAGGGATGACTGTTACTTTTGAGATATTGATGTCTGGAGATGGCTTTATCAGCGATCCCAAAGGATCCACATTAAGTGCAATGCGCGCTGTATCCGATCAATTTGGTGTTGCAGCAGTGGATCTACAAGCTGGGGCTGAACCTACATATTTCAAAGTCAAAATGATTGGACCAGAAGGCACAACAGATTTAACTTATCAAGTGAATGTCATTCAAAAGAATATTGCAGACAATGAAGATTTAACCACTTTACCTCCTCAACAAAGATGTTTTGGTACTCAAGGAAACTACGATATCAAAAATAACTATAATATCGCTCAATCTTTGTTTGGTTCAGGTGTCGCCAATGTATTTTCAACCATCACCAATATCATCAGTAATCCAGCTGATGCGATTGCTGATTGGGTAAGAGATTTAATCGGTGGTTTTGTGGGTGATTTGGTTAGAGGAATCGTCAGAGAAGCAGTGGATTGGGTTTTGAGTTATTTTGATATTCCAGTTTGGGTCAATGAGATGCTCAATGTGATTAGCGATATTGGCAGGATTTTAACAAGACTAGAGATTCAAGGTTTGATTAGAATTGGGATTCCTGATGGTGAAAATATGTGTATTAGCCAAGGGTATCATAAATGGGAAAAATTAACATTCTTCTGGGGTTTAAACTGTGATTTCAATGATCCTAATTGTGGTAGACATGAACTTGCACTCAGTGAATTAGGCGTATCTTTGAGCGAAAGTGAATTTTTGGCAAAACCCGGTATGCCAACAAGAAATTTTGTACCTGTAGAGTTTACTGAACATGATATGAATTTGAATGTTGGTGTTCTTGCCATTACCATTATTCAAAACTTTGTGTTACCAGACCGATTAAATGTACATTCTCTCGGTGAAGCCATTGCTATGGTGTTCCCTTGTGATTTCTTTGGTGAACTCGCTTACAATCTAGTAGGTGATATTCCTTTTGTGGGTGGTGCAGTTGCTGGTTTAGCAGAAGATGCTTGTCGATCAGGGATTGAAGCTTTGGGGAATGAATTAACAAGACAATTGATTGAGAAACTCTCTGTGAGTGTCTTTAGAATTAAAGGAAATTCTAATTTCAAAGATGTGAGTGGCGCAGATCGTTTAACTGATGAAATCAAAGATGGCGTATGGACTGGTGCTTTGGAAGGTACTTTTGAAGGTAGAAGAATTGCTGCACCAGCGCCTAATCCTAATCCTAATCCTAATCCCTAATTTGAAATGATATGAATAAAGCTTAAATGAAAAAAGCCATCTCGTTAAAGATGGCTTTTTTTACATTGGAAGGCGACGATCGGATTTGAACCGATGAATGGCGGTTTTGCAGACCGCTGCCTTAGACCACTCGACCACGTCGCCAATGTGATAAACAAGCTAGATGATTTTTTTGAGTTTGTCAAATTCTTTTAAAAAAAATTTTAGACATTTAGGAATAAACAATAAAATTCAATAGATTAGGCAATCAAATTACGATATCATCTTCATTCAAGTATTGACTTAAAGGATATTGATGAAAATCGATCAAAATCTATGGGGGGCGATCCTCATTCTTCTCTTCTGCTTTATCTTTCCTAAAAATGCAGATGCCAATGAAAAGAATATCAAGCTACACCGTTTGCTTTCAGGCGCAGATGCCATCATACATCGAGATTTAAGCATTGTGATTTGGCAAGCTGAAAAACTAGATTGGATCATCGATGAATACTCTATTTTAAACATAGCACCTAGAGTGATGGAAATTATTTGTTCATCCCAATCCGAAGATCAAAATCATTTAAAAGAGCATTTATATGATTTGATCAAGCGCAGAGGTGGTTTGGTGAAAGAGAGATGGAAAGATGGCATGAGTGTCAGTGATGTTTCAGAAGATCTACACGATGAGAGAATCCTTTTTGCCATTGAATGGGCCCAAAAACAAGCTCAACAATGCCCGATCTGGCTCAAAAGCAATCGTCCCTTTATCGGCATACATCAAGATGCCCATCGTTTACAACTGATTCTAGAGAGTATGGGGAGTGGTCAATTGGTGATGAATCAATCCGATTGGACAGTAGGGGCAGCGGCTCAAGGCAGAGCTTTAGCCATGTATGGTTTTGGTGATCGTTGGGGATTAGCGATTGGTGCTGAATTAGGGGCTGCGAGTATTTTCCCCAAAGACAGTGAAGGGAGAAGAACTGTAGAAGCGAGTTGGGCAACAGGGATTCCTTTGGTATTAAGGACTTGGGTAGGCTCTTTTCGATATGATACAGAAGTTGCCCTTCTTGGTAGATTAGCAGACCAAAGTGGACAGACGATTTGGGGGGGGAGAATTGCCCAAGCATTTGGTGTGAGTACTTCTAGAATTGCTGGTTTTTTACCACATATTATGGTTTGGGTAGGTTATGAATATTTTGGTGATGCAGATACCCATATTCTCAGAGCAGGGTCTAGAGTTGGGGTGAGTTGGTGGTAAAATCCTATATTCTTCTACAAAAAACAGTCCCAGCACAACCAGTCATTGTATAACAAGTATCATCACCCACATAACAAGCATCGATTTGCATATCCCCAGCTTCACATTGTACCAAGTATGCACAAGCCCCTTGATATACTGGGCGACAGTATTGGATACGATCTCCATAGCAAATATCTGTTTGGGGATAAGCAAAACATTGATTTTGTGTGATTTCATTCATATCACAAGGCATATCACTGATAAATGCTGGTTCACAAAGATCGATTTTAGAAGGCATAAGCATCATTGGTGCTGCTTGTCCTTGTGCTGGATCTTGGCTTGAAGCATCTACACATTCAGGCTTGGTTTGACAATAGATCACGCTACCACATAAACTGACAGGTTGGCAATTTTCAAGTCCATCACAACTCGCTACTTCTTGTTCATAGATTTGACAAGAAGGATAAGCATCACAATTGGCGCGTTCTTGATGGCAATAGAAGAGATCTGTGCCCATGCAATAATTAGGCACAAGCATAGCAGCACAACTTTGAGTCAATAATTCTTCTTCTAAACAAGGTTCTGAATTGAGAATCCCAGCATCACAATCAGCAACAATAGGGGTATTTTCGGGCACTTGAGCATTTGAACAAGTTTGAGCAGCTTTTTGGCAGAAAATTGTCCCAGCACAAGAATTCAATGTATAACAATCATCTTGACCCAGATGACAAGATTCTACTTGGGTTTCACCTTCTTGACATGTCAGATCAATCGCACATGCACCTTCAAATCTTGGGCGACAATATTCTGTGAAAAAACCAAAACAAGGATGTTCGTATTGGTAAACAAAACAACTGTTACTATCCACTTCATCGCTTTCACAACCAATATCACTGAGATCCATTTTTTCACAAGAATCGATTTGATTGATTTCACTAATGGGTTCCGGGATATATACTCCTGCAGCACTTGCCATATCATCAATCACATCTTGAGTTGACTCAGTATTAAGTGCTGAAATATCAACAAAACCTACACATTCAGGGATAACTTGACAATAGATCGTGTTACCACAAACTGTATTGCGATAACAATTCTCTTGGTTTTCACAAGTATCTACTTGCGTTGTGTAATCCATACAAATTGGACTGGCTTGACAATTGATTTCACAAGATGAAGGATCTTGGGCACAAATATCCATATCTAATGTAGCTTCTTCTTGAATACAGGCATTCATTAAAAACAATGAACATACAAGCAATAATCTTCTCATTTTCATTCTCCTAGCAAGAAAATATCTCATTTATTCTTAAACGATATTAAGAGTGATACAAGTTAAAATGCACAAATCATGCCAATATATATAAATTATTCAATAATCACCAAATGATAGTTCTTTTTACCCACTCTTACTAAAATCGCTTTACCTTCAATGCTTTGATCAAGAGTAATACTCATATTCACATCAGTTGCGCGTTGTTGATTTAAGTAAACACCTCCTTGTTGAATGGCTCTTCTGGCTTCAGCTTTGGAAGTATAGATCTCTGTTTGCGTTAAGAAATTGGCAATATTTAAGCCTTCATTTAACTCTTGCTTTGATATCTTATGGGTGGGTGCGCCTTGAGTACCTGAAATCACATCATTTGCGCTTAATTGACTGATATCATCGCTAAACAAGAGTTTGGAGATTCTCATGGCTTGTTCTACGGCTGATTGACCATGAGTCAATAGGGTGATTTCTTTGGCGAGTTCTTGGTGGGCTTCTCTTTTACCTGGGTCTGAGAGATGTAGTTGTTCTAAGGCGATGATTTGGTCTTGGGTAAGGAAAGTGAAATACTTTAAGTATCTGACAACATCGGCATCATCTGTGTTTAGCCAAAATTGGTAGAATTGATAAGGAGAACTCAATGTAGGATCTAACCAGACATTCCCAGCTTCGCTCTTACCGAATTTTTGACCATTGCTATTGGTGACCAAAGGTGTGGTTAAGCCATGGGCTTGTTTACCGCTCATTCTTCGTATTAAATCGATACCAGCGATGATATTTCCCCATTGATCACTGCCACCCATTTGTAATTCACAACCATATTTTTGATTGATGACATAGAAATCATACGCTTGTAATAAACTATAGGAAAATTCAGTAAATGAAATCCCTTCTTCGGATTGAATTCTTTTTTTCACTGAATCTTTGGTCAACATCACATTCACACTAAAATGTTTACCTACATCTCTCAAGAATTCGATAAAACCCATAGAACAAAGCCAATCTGCATTATTGACAACCATGCCTTGATCTTGATTTAAATCGATAAATCTGGATGCTTGGGCTTTGATCCCAGCTAGATTTTTTTGTACTTGTTCAGTGCTCAGCAATTGTCTTTCTTGGGTTTTACCACTAGGATCACCGATTAAACCTGTACCACCACCGACCAAAGCAATGGGTTTCATCCCAGCTTTTTGGAATCTTGCTAAAGTGAGTAAAGGCAACAAGGAACCCACATGTAAACTCGATGCTGTGGGATCAAAGCCGATATATGCTTTTGTGATTTGTTTGTTAGCAATGGCTTGGGGTAAGTCATTACTATGATCAAAAACCAAACCTCTCCACTGCATTTCTTCTAAAAAATTCATCTCTTTTTCCTTGTTTTGCATTTTTCATTGATTGATTTGAGTCGCTATAAAGCTTTTTTAGTGTTTTTAGTCAAGCTTGGTTTAGAATGCTAGTAAATTTGAAGAATTTTAGATAAATTTTTTGAGTACAAGGTCAATGATCACTTTTGTTTTCACTTAGGTGTTGTAGATCAGTTTTTTTATCAAGCATTAGGATGGATCATGCAAGAGCTTCGTGCCACTGAATATATAGAATTATACCAGCAAGGAGAATTTGCCAAGGCCAGAAGACATCAAAGTCAACAACCTTGTCCCCTTTGTCAAGATTTAGGGTTTCATTCATTTAAAGATGCCAAAGGCTACGAAAAAGCCATGGTATGCCGTTGTGAAGGCATTGACCTAAAAATCAAATGTTTTAATCAAGCACATATCCCAGTCAGATATATCAATGCCTGTTTTGAAGATTTTCAACCCAAAGATATCACGGCTCATGATGCATTGATACAACTTGAGAGATTTGCTTGGTCTTATACCAATAGAAGCAAGGGATTATTGCTCTTTGGGGGTTATGGCACTGGTAAAACTTATTTGAGCATTTGTATCTTAAAAATTCTCACCTTACAACGTGGGATTCCAGCAAAATTTATAGAATTTGCACATCTCTTATCTGAACTACGCGCACAATTTCAACAGGATTCTAGCGAACAACTGATCGATAAATATGTGCAAATTCCTTGCTTGGTGATTGATGAATTAGGTGGGGGTAATTTAACGGATTGGGGCAATAGTGTACTTGATGAATTGATCACAAAAAGATATAATGCTTCTCAAACAACAATCTTTACCAGTAATTTTGATCCTAGAACAAAGAACAAGCACTTGAATCATCATTTAAGCCAAAAAATAGGACCTAGGCTCTATTCTAGGTTACAGCAGATGTGCGATGCTGTCGCTTTATTTGGTCCTGATTTTAGAAATCAATCAGATGATGCTAAGGTTTAAAAAATGAAAGCATTTCCCTCCTTCAATCTATTTCTGATCCATTTATCTTGTCTTTCCCTCCTTCAAACATCCCCTTCTTTGGCAAAAGAAGATCATTTGAGTGAAATGGAAAATTTAAGGAAATTTGAAGAAGAAATCCTCTTAAATCCCAATGAATTGAGTTCTTTTGATACCCAAAATGACTTACCTACTGATCTGCTGAGTCTTAGCTTTAGATTGCCCCCTGAATTTACAGCTGTCAATATGGAAATCCTCAGATTAAACTTACCACCCACACCTAAACTTGAAGGACTCTCTATTCCTGTAACACTCAATGGTACTGTACGAAAATACATAGAATTTTTTATGGGTAGGGGTAGAATTACTTTTGCCAGATGGTATGCAAGAATGGGGAAGTATAAGGAGTTAATGACTTCGATCTTGGAGAAACATGGATTACCAAGCGAACTCCTATATCAATGTATGATAGAAAGCGGTTTTATCAATGATGCCATATCCCCAGCTTCTGCTGTTGGTCCTTGGCAGTTTATGAAGAAAACAAGCGATAGTTATGGATTAAGATATGATGGTTGGGTAGATGAAAGAAGAGATTATATCGCTTCTACTGAAGCTGCTGCACGATATATGAAAGATCTATACAAGAGATTTGAATCATGGTCTCTTGCACTTGCAGCGTATAATGCTGGTCCCGGATCTGTAAGTGGTGCCATCAAAAAAACCAATCACAATGATATTTGGAGAATTATTAGAGCTGGTCATCTGCCAGGGGCTGGTGGGTTATATGTCCCCAAGATTATGGCAGCAATGATTATTGGACAAGCCCCTGAATTATATGGGTTTGGTAATATTATTCAAGAAGACCCACTTCGATTTGAAGTGATTGAAGTGCCGGGTGGATTAGAACTCAGCGTTTATGCCAAATATGCAAAAATTACCACTGAAGAACTTGCGCAACTCAACCCAGCCTTGAGAAGGGGTTATACGCCACCAGATAAAGGCGGATATGCGCTTAGGGTGCCAGTAGGTGCTAAAGCGAGATTAGAAGATGCGTTTAAAGCACTAGAACAACAAAAACCCCAACTTTTTTATGAGCATCAAGTGAGATTTGGTGAAACCATCAATGATTTATCAAGGGCATATCAAGTGCCAGTACGAACGATTATGAGAACCAATGAATTGATCAATTCTCAATTAGAAGTAGGCACGATTCTCTTAATTCCAAATGTAGGTGAACCCAAGGATATTTTGGGAGAAGCGCTTTTGGTGATGGTGGATTCTCAACTCGATTTTACTTATCCCAATCGAAAATTGGTGTATTTCCCCATTCGACAATCATACAGTATCGAACAAATCGCAAGCTTTTTCCATGTCACACCAGGGGCTGTAAGTATGTGGAATGGCTTAGATAATCATGCAAAACTACAAAAAGGCATGGCTCTTAAACTCTATGTGGCAGAAAATTTTGATCTCAATTCCGCACTACTCGCCAGAGCAGATCAAGTGAATGTGGTACATCCCAAGGATGAGGCAGTAAATGATTTGATTCAATATGCACAACGTCGGGAAGAAAACCAAATTAAGCAAGTGGTTTATACAGTCAAAAGTGGAGATACATTAAGGAAAATCGCTGAGAATCATCAAGTATTAGTAGAAGACCTTAGGGCAGAAAACCATTTAAGCAAAGGTGCTGGTATTGTGGTTGGTATGCTTTTAAAAATCCCAACTTCTTCTACACCAGAACCCAAAGGTAAAGCTGCTTTTACCTTTGCCAAACAAGAAAATCCAAAAGATATCGATAAAATCAAATCTAAACCCAAAGCACATATTGTGAGACAAGGCGATAATATGTTTAATATCGCCAAACAATATGGTGTAGATATCAATCAATTAAAAAAAGTAAATCAAATCAAAGCAAATCAAAGACTAAAAATCGGTCAATCCCTTAAAATCCCTTAAAATCCCTTAATGTCTTGAAAATTCTTGCTTAAAACTCAATTTAAATCGATAACAATTCTCTATACAATATGAACAATATCAAGGAGAATGATATGTGTATAAGTAGGCTTTGGCTGCTCTCTCTATTTGCTTTACTGTGGAGTTCATCATTATTTTCAAGACCATTTAGGTCAACACAAGTCCCAAACAATCAGTGGAGTTGTGATTTATGTCATGCCCCAGATGGCACTAAAACCAACTTTGGTTTAGATGTATTGAGCACTTTAAGTGGTGGTAATGTTGATTGGTCTAGGGTATACCTACTCGATTCCGATAGAGATGGCTTTACCAATGGTGAAGAGCTAGGTGATCCTCGTGGGAAATGGAGAATCAATTCGCCTACCACTCTACTCACAGCTAGTCCTACCAAACCCTATGATCTTAGGTTTTTTCCCAGCTTGGTCAATTGTGGTAATGATGTCATTGAAAGAGGAGTAAGCGATTTAATCGGTGAAGAATGTGATTCTAATACATTACCAGCCCAAAAGAGTTGTGTGACTGAAGGTTTTTTTGGTGGGACTTTGTCTTGTAATCAAAAGTGTTATTTGGATTTGAGTCAATGCAACCGTTGTGGCAATGGTGTTTTAGATGCTGGGGAACAATGCGATGGTAATTCATTTTTAGGTGGAAATACCTGTGCGAGTCGTGGATTTTTCAGTGGAAATTTAACTTGTACCCCTACTTGTACGCTTGACACTTCTACATGTAGTAATTGTGGAAATGGTGTGCTTGATGCCAATGAATTATGCGAACGCAACAATCTAAATGGTGAAAGTTGTACATCTCAAGGCTTTTTTGCTGGGACTTTAAGTTGTAATAACAGCTGTCAATTTAATCTTAGTAACTGTAATAATTGTGGAAATGGTATCATTGATCTGGGTGAAAGTTGCGAAGGCAATGATTTAAATGGCAATACTTGTACTTCCATTGGTCAAAACTTCCTAGATGGGGAATTGTCTTGTGATCAAAGTTGTCAGTTTCATACAAATCAATGTTTGGATTGTTTAGACCTAGATGATGATTTGATTTGCGATAATATCGATAACTGTCCGTTGATTGCCAATGCAAATCAACTTGATAGTGATGGTGATTTGATGGGTGATCTTTGTGATGATGACAATGATAATGATCTTATACTCAATATCAATGATAACTGCCCATTGATCAGTAATGCAGATCAAAGCAATTTGGATGGTGATTTCTTTGGTGATCTTTGTGACTTTGATATTGATGGTGATTTTTTAGCGAATTTAAATGATAACTGTCCATTGATCAGTAATGCAGATCAAAAAGATTTAGATCTAGATCGTATTGGTGATCTTTGTGATGATGATCGTGATGGTGATGGTGTGGTCAATTTGCAAGATAATTGTGCAGATCTCAGCAATTCAAATCAAAGCGATGTGGATTTAGATCTATTGGGTGATCTTTGTGATACAGATGCAGATAATGATCTGATCGATAATCAAGATGATAATTGTCCTTTGAATGCAAATCCGAACCAAGAAGATTTAGATTTAGATGGAGAAGGGGATATTTGTGATTTTGATTTGGATAATGATCGTGTTCTTGATGAGAATGATAATTGCATTAATGTTGTGAATGCCGATCAACTCAATACAGATGGTGATGCACTAGGAAATGCTTGTGATGATGATGATGATAATGATGATGTGCTAGATATCAATGATAACTGCATATTAAATGCAAATACAGATCAACAAGACTTAGACCTAGATTTGATTGGTGATCTTTGTGATCTTGATATCGATGGGGATTTGATCGATAACGATTTGGATAACTGTCCACGCATCAGTAATGCTGATCAACTGAATCTAGATCGAGATGCCTTTGGTGATCTTTGC
>JACCDO010930930.1_pt1 | contig 18451 bp, 8 predicted proteins | sample 7446101 | NCBI WGS metagenome assembly JACCDO01 (sample SAMN15323440, study PRJNA562643) | freshwater metagenome | isolation source: river surface water | place: USA:Blue River Watershed | collected 2017-08-16 | reverse complement strand
TTTATCTTCAGGAGCCATTCTTAAATGTAGTTTTTCTTCCTCGATTGCGTGTTGTAATTCTTCAAGATGCCAGAATCCTGCTTCGCGATAGAGATGAGCTAGCAAATTCCTGTCATTGGGAAGTGTACCATCTCTCATAAATACTAGAATATATCGAAATAGCCACCAATCTCTATCAAAATAAAAAAATCCATCGGGATCAGCTAACACGGGAGGATCAGGATTACATAATTGTGACAATAATGATTTGGGATCTCGTCTTAAAATTGATTCGGGTATTTCAAACATCAGTCCTCCGATATTTATCCGAATATGCTTCTCATTAGTACTAAACATAGATTGAGGTATCCAATCATGTCTCTGAATTAGTTTCAACGCGTTTTCCCTTTCCGCTATTCTTTCAGCACCGATGCGTAGACGACGACGCTCCTCTCTTAAGAAAGTTCTTTGTTTTATCAACTAACAATAGAAAGGTTTAAGTAACAAGAAGTCGAGGTAATAAAAAAATGAAAATACCTGTTCAGTCAATTGAGTCAATGAAGTCAGTCTTTCGCAAGCAACCGCGGCCTCTAAACTCTCTTCTACTGAAAATAGCCGCTGTAGATGTCGCAATTTTTCTAAATGCTGCACTGTTGCCATCGTGAGCAAATTGCTTTCCGGTTTTTAATTAGTTCAAACTATTTTGACAAAAAATTTCAACTGCCTAAAAACCCCTAGAAAAAAAAATTGAATCGGGTAGATCCTCGCTTTCGTTGAGTGTGTGTGTGGGCATAAAGCGCATTAAAGTGTACAGCTGATAACTCTGTTTCTGTTGGTGCATAATATATTTTTCGTAAGGCATAGGTTAAAAGAATGTCTGAAGTGGTCAGACTTGCGTACAATGAAAAAGTTTCTGTCGCTGCTATGAAAGAGGTATTACTATCTTGTTTACAAGAGCATATAAATACTTCGACTGTGTATGATGGTGATAAATGCAATCAATTATCTAAATCTTTATCTGTTGCTGTTAGAAATAAGCTAAAGGGTCTAAACTACGATAGGTATAAGTTTATTGTAACCGTACTAGTTGGAGAGAGGCGTGAACAAGGAATTAAAATGGGTACTAGATGTTTTTGGGACTCGGGGACTGATAACCAGGTCACTGAAACGTTTATTAATGATAATCTTTTTTGTACTGTCACTGCTTACGCCATTTACTTGATTTGAAAGATGCCATGTTAATGTCATTTTTTGTCTATAATAATTGTTTCATGATGTTCAATAAACTACTATGATAGTATCAACATTTGAGCTGTAGATGTTTTTAATTACATATATTAAAATATTTTTTGAGGCTATAACTTACCTAGTTGAGGGAGTAACTACCAATAAAACCATCTGATTTACTACAAATAGTAAAAGAATTGGTGTCACTCAAATTAACTATTACTGGGCCACTAAAATCGTTAATTTGAATCGAATTACTAGATTCGGAATAAACAGGCAGTCTGAATAATGATGCCTTTCCATCGGTGTACCCAACTAAAATATACTCAGAATTGCTAGAGATACTGGTAACATTAACTCCAGTACGCATAATCCCTCTTGCTTCAGGCGCAGCAGCAGATGATATAGTCTTCCATTTCATATCTTTCATATTGACGAGCATTGATGCATCATTGTTTAATAGTGATCCAAACTCATTAGATTCGTCTTCTGTTCCTTGTTGCAAATCGAAGTACTTCGCAGGGATTGCATTCTTAGCACCAAAGCTGATACCGAAACATCGTACAAAACGCGAACAAAATGAAAAATCTATACCTGCAACAGGAGACGTTCCAGCTGTATTTGGAAAAACAGAAATTTTTCCTAATAATGCGTATTTTTCATCGTAAAAATAGGCATTGCCATCAGTTGAGGCTGCAGCTAACAATTTCTTATCTGGCGATACTTTAATCTGTTGAATTGATCCTGTACCAACATTATGTACTTTATTGGAAAAGTTTAATTGATAGAGTAAATTAGAAGGATCTAGTTGACCAACATTCTCTGTTAAAATCTGTGCTAAACTTAATACAAAAATTGAAGCACTATTTCCTGCATTATCTCCCCCAAATGTCCCAACCAAAATTGTAGTGTCGTCATTAAAAGTTATAGTCGATATTGAATGAGACAACTTGAGGAATCCAACTAATACTCGTCGAGCTGACGATGTCATCCACACTCTCACATAATTATCTGCATGGGCTGTAACGAAAATTGATGATTTAGTAGGATGATTTATTGAGGATACAATGGGGGAGTCAAATCCATCAGCAATGAGCAATGTTGCCCCTCCATCTACAGCTAACTCCAAAATAGATCCATTTTGCACAGATATTAGTATACGATTATTGAAAGAATCTACATCAATTGAAGAAACTGTAGTGTTCTTGTAAGCCATGTCACGACCTAAAGAACCAATGATAGATGTGATTGAGAAGAACCTTGGGGAGTGTAACAACCCATTACTATCCGCACTTAAAATATTGATTCCATCAGATGAGCCTGATATTAACGTAGGGATATTGTTATTTGAAACTACCTTCAAAGCGCTAATCGCGTCACCTAGATGAAACGTAAAGCTATTTTTACATTCTCCATTAACCCAAGATCGAATTGAACCATCACTATGACCAGAATAGACATTTTGTGATAGCGATGCTAATGATGTAATAGTAGGAATAGTATCAGATGTAATCACACCAATTTTAACATTCATATCGCGTCCACGAGGTGTCCAAAATTTTAAAATATTGTCACTGGCGGTACATAAAAAAAAATTGACAGCTTTGGAAATATCATGATTCATGAATGACAAATGGGATGTGACTTTAACGCTACAACAACTTGAATGTAATTGTATTGCATCACTGTACCAAGTACCACTTAAACTTTCAAACACATACAGACTGTGTTGTGAGTCATTACCAATGCAAGAGACATACATTCCGCTGGAAGAAATAGAGCATGTTGAAATTCCCCCAAAAATTTGGTCTGAGAGCTGAACGACCAAACTGCAGTCGTTAGCTTGATACACTGATAGAATTCCGGTGTTGCCACTGTTTCTTGCTACAACAAGCAGACGACCACACGAGCTCATACTCATAGAACAAATATCATTGGTAAATGGAGTAATCTTGTTGATAGTGCCATCTTTGAGTGATACTACATGCTTCTTATAATTTGTGACAACTTCTCCACTAGCATTGTACATTGATACAAAGGGCAATTTGTTACCTCCAATGTTATTATTAGTACCAGTGAACGAATCAATTTTTATAGAACCGGAAATATTTGTTTCAACTATTGATTCAGGAACAAAATTGACATCATTGATTATAAATGAGTCAGCGAAACTGCCACTTAACGTTGGTGAGTACATATTTTCAACCGCCGATGACACAGTCGACTTAAAATTGGATGAACTATTATTCTCACTGAAACTATTTTTTGCAACACGCCATTGAATAATTGTTTTGTCATCCTTGCCGATTGACAGTAAGTATTTATCTGCAACAGTAAAGCATACATTAGACACACCACCAACACTATGACCATGGTACTCTTTAAATGGAGAAGATATGTTTGGAGACGGATTTTTCATTATTTTGACATTACCGAATACATCACCGGATGCAATTATTGTCGCATCCTTTGAAGTCGAAATAGATGTTATGTCAGAAAAATTATTATATGCAGAAAATATACCAACTGAATCAGTACCACAGATATTTTTTCTATTAACCCATTTTATTTCGCTTAAAAAGTTACCGCGAACACCTTTTGGAATAATTTTGTTCTTTTCAACATCGGTTAGTATAGTCTCACCTGTAACTCCTGTAGTCAACATGTATTTTCCATCTACAGATAGATCCATGAAGTTAATTCCAACACTATGGCCCTGAAAAGTAGCACATAAATCAAAGTTGTTTAGGGCATCATAGACATACACATTAAAATCCATTGATGCTGCATATAACTTGGTTCCGTCGGCAGAAAAAGAAACACATGTAATAAAATCCAATGCATTAGTCGTAGAATGGATAATATTTAATTTCCCTTGCAAATAGGAAAGAAAAAATACATGACCATTATTAGGACGAGGCTTGGGTCTGTTTTTACCAAAAACGGTACCGCCTAAACCTACCACAATTATTTGGCCATTAGGAGAAAAACATGCACATCGTGCGATATCAGGTAATTCTATCATTGTTAACATTTTCTTCGTTTCTAAATTCCACACTCTTAGGGACTTATCTTCACCAATGGTGATACATTCTTGACGATTAGGATGAGCAACAATAGCGTGTAGGTGATCTTTGAAATGAGAAGTAACTAGAGGTCCTGCTCCTTCATTTACGTCATTCCCATTATCAAAATAAATCTCTCCGATTTCACCAGCTGAAGTGCCATATAAAATTTTACGGCAAGTTTTATCGACAGAAACGGATGTGAAACCTCGAACTTTTCCAACAGGATTGAGCCCATAATCCTTCGCGTAAAGGTTATATTCCATAGTAGGTTGAAATTCTTGATCCAACACTTTAATTATTCCATTAGTGCCCCCAGTAATGATTCTGAAAGAGGGGGGTTCTTCAGTAGTTGCTTCTTTAATGACAACGACGCATAATGACGTGACTTTACCAGTTTGAACAGGAATAAAATTATTAACTTTTCTATCTCCTCGGGCAATGATGCCTATAGATCCGTTGTCCATTCCCATTATAAATTCATTGCCGCCTTCTATTGGTAATGGTAAAGCTGCGCAGCAAAGGACATTCCCTTTCTTCACCCCAGCACCATAAAGACCAATTTTAGAATTTAGTGTTCTTCTATTTCTTAATTCTAATACCTTAAAGTGCTTAATGCCTCCTTGAAATATCCGTAAGGAATCGTTCATAGAATTGAACTTAACACAAAGAATTTTATTATTTCCACCTTTTATAGAACTTCGAAGTTGTCCAGTTCGCCAGTTAAATAATAAAATAGTGTGATCGGAGTCTTGACACGCTACTGCTAATAGAACAGCATCTGAACTGAAAGATAACGCAGATACACCATTAACAACTCCACAATTTAGCCTTGATAAAATTTTAGTTGATAATGTATCCCAAATGGTTACGGTTATATTACCACCACCTTTATGAGATGTAGCAGCTATCCCAGATTTGGCAAAAACTTCCATACACGTTATTTGGTCATAACATAGTTGAACAACAGATTGTTTAGAATTCGTTTTGTCGTACAAAATTCCCATAGTAGCAGCTGGATATACAATGAGACCTTCAGCATTATATCTTACTGCGCCTTTTGCAACTCGAGAAGAGTAACCGAAAACCCAGTCTACTGTAATCTCATCATTAATTGAAGAATCATTTGAACCGTCGTTGATGTTACTAGTTTTGGTGCCAAAATCTTCTATCCAAGGTTTTACAGCACTTAATTTGTCTTCATTCTTTATATTCCTTGTAATATGACGTAGCATTGCGTCGCCGTCTAGTAGATCTTCGTCTTCTGCACTGTCATACTCAACAATTTTAGTTTCGCCTTCACCTTCTGGCTCTGGTGTGACTTCATCTACTATTTCGCTTTCAAGTTCTTCGATATCATAGTTAACTTTCCAAACCTTGACTTGGCCATCATACGCACCAGCTGTAACTAATTTGGAACCCTCTTCAATGAACAATACTGCACCGACTGCGCCACAGTGAATTGGTATAGACTCAAAACAAGAAGAATCGTATTGAGATCCAGGTATTCTAGCCATGCTTAACGTGCCATCAGTATTGCCTATGACAAATAAATTCTGTGATCTATCAGTAATGATCATGGACTTCGCGTTTGAAACAGAAGTCCAAAGTGACTTTACATCCCAAGTACAAGGACAAGAGTTTGTAGACCATAATATAGGTTTTATAACTTCGGGAGTAACAACTTCAGATCCAAACTGCACAGTCTCAGTGGTTGTTGCCAAAGTGAAAACTTTAAGCTCTTCGTTAGCATCTAGAGACCTAATATATACTCCATCACTTGATAAATCTACCCGAAGTGGCTCAGCATCTAAGGTAATGCTGCCTTTAGGAGTCCACACTCCTTCGGTAAGCCCATAAATATAAATAACATTATTTTTTGAGGCAGTAGCCATTATATTGCCATCGGCGGAAATCTTAATGTCACAAATAGGATATTCTGGTGATACACTGATATCTGATACATAGGAGAATTTCCAATCGGAAGTGGTGTAAATCTTAACAGTTCCACAAATATTTTTAGATCCATCTAGCGATATAAAGATATTCTGGGCTGATGAAGTGATAGCACAACAACTAGAGTAGACATTTTCGACCTTCATACAACGATGAGGAACGCCTTCACCTGCTTGGTACATGCGCAAAGTACCATCAGAACCACACGATACAAATCCACCAGGAATTTTACACAATCCAGTAATGGCATTGAAATTTTGAGTACTTGAATGACATTGCAATATTGGACCACCATTGATATCCTTTCCAAGATTAGATGATGGTAAACTTGCAGACTCAGATATCGCTGCTTCATCTGGGCTTTCCGATGCAATAACGTCACTAACCACTGCTTCGCCTTCGACGCATGACATTTCTAAAAGTTCGCCAGATAGGCAACTAGTCAAAACTTTGCTTAGCGAATCGTGTAAATAAACTGAGTGTAATTGCTTGTTCAATATGCCTGGATTGACTAATACGTCAAGCTTAATTAATACACGTAATGATCTTTTAATATTAATTTTAGGACCTTTCTTCTGCACACCAGCGTCATCATTAGACTTACAATGTTCTAATTGAAGAATATTAATCTTACCGTCATTGCCACAAGTTGCGATTGATTCAGTCTTGGAATTAAAATGGATCGTATTAATTGGTCCTTCATGCAATTGAATCAATTGGATGCAATTTCGTCCTCTAAAAAACAATAAATGCCCAGCGGATGTACCAGCAATTAAATCATCTGAACCAATAAATTTACTCAAAGCTACAATGCTAATGCCACAAGCTATCTTCCCTACTTCTTGTAATATAGCTGGTCTTGTCTCATATGAAACTAACTGACCATTACCGACAAAAGTAGTTCCTTCGTTGACATAAAATATTAAGCCTGTTGCTGAAGCTACCGCGAATATAGTTTCATTTTCTGTGAATCGGACGTCAAATATCTTATCGAAGCCTAAACTTTTACTAAAAATAGCTCTTCGCGATGCAATTTCAAATACAACTACAGTGTTCATTGCATCCGTCATCACAGCGACAATTAATTTTCCATTTGAACTTATATCAATATATTGGACGCCAGGAAAATTTGGTATACGTATTGTATCCAATAAATCATAGTTCCGTGTATCCCATATGTTGATAGTAGCTTCGTCATTGTACGATGCGTTGTTTGAAACAGGGAAGCAAGTTAAGTCAATCGCATCCGCAGTGACTGCAATTTTGCCACTAGATTCAAACGCGATTCCAGTAATGGGATATTGGTGATCACTCACACACTTTTGCGACCATATATTTTCCTCATTCTTTGACATAATTGTGATGCTTCTAGAAGATACAGTAACGACGTTACCATAATTATCGTAGAATACATTCCTTCGTAAATAACTAGAAAATCCATGAATCCAAACACAATCAAAAGTATCTTGTGGTGGATCTACTCTGCCAGCTGGAACTTCGTCAGGTCGTCCAATATCCGCTAATGCGAACCATGAACGATGTGGAAAATTAACAGACCGTACTATTACTGGAGGTGGCTTATCTTCACCCTCATCTTCTACAGGAATTTCTTCATTTTTCGCTTCATCGACTGGTTCATTTTCTTTGACTTCATCGACACCCTCTGTAGTATTTACTTCCACTACTTGTTCAGGAATATCAAATATATCTCTGTGTGGGACTTTAGCGGCGTTAATTTCTTTCGATACAAAAGGCGTTTTAACACGTACACTACCAAGTGTTTCCTCGATAGGAGTATCCCGTACGATGGCTTTATTTTCTAATCTAGTGAAGTATGTAATCCAACTATTTACCACAGGGTGTAACGTACAGTAATTTTGAAATTGTTCTGCTGTTAATGTATATCCGTCAGATGATTCCATCCCGAACTTTTCAAATATCAACTTTCGATATTCATTGATTTGGGCATCAGTTGTCTTAGTTAATATCGGATTAGAAGGACAAATTTTGGCTAGTCCTTTCCCCACAGTTTTCAACAATAAAGTTAATTCATCCGGAGTTAATGAACCCTTGCCGGAGAAATCATATGCAGCAAAAGCGAAGTTAATCTTGTCAATAACATCCATTCCGGATGTAACAGCTAAGATAACGAACAATTCCAATGCATCAATCAAGTTATTGTCATCTGTATCGAGTGCTTTGAATAATTGACTTAACTGATCGAGTGAGAATCCTGTATAAAAGTTGCGATTATTAATATATTGGAGTTTAAGTTTTAACTAAAACATTATTTACCTATATCATTCACTAAGTACGATGCATTGTTAAAAATATTTTTCATTGATTCAATGTCTAAACTCCATCCTTCGCCTAAGAGATTGTACGAAGTCCAAACACTTTCAATGGCCTCTCTAGGTAAATACGCAAATCTTGAAAGTCCAGGGTGTAACTCGGGTACACCGTAAACTTGTCCCATGACTCTTTTTTCAACGAATCGATGGGTTTTTTTTTGTGTTTTTGGTTCTGGGAAAAAATAACTGCTGTGAATTAGGTAGGTACCGGGTACACCATGTGCCACATTGAATGTGGTATTGTGGTATTGAATGTGCAATGTCGTCGACCAGATCAATCAATATAAATAGTGTAGAAGTAATTAAACTCGATGCTAACGCTAGTAAATTGATAAATCAGATTAATTATCACAAAAAATCTAGTATCTCTCTATGTTGTGGAACATTTACGCAATTAATCTCTCTTGACGACGCTCTATTCAGTAAAAATAGCACGTGTACTTCACTTTGCAAGTTGCACTGTGCTATTTGTACTCTACCTTTGGTTGTTTTACTTTCCATGTCAACCTGTCCCAGCTTTCTAACAGTCCCGAGTCCCCCGGCACTCCACAGTCTGTCTGTTACCTATTGGAAAAAAGTAGTACTGTAAATATTATTTGTGATGGGACCTAAAAAGAAAGTAGCTGGTCGAAGTAGATCTAAATCTCCTATAAGGAAGAACAAAGTCGGTGATGATGAGAATTTTCCAATACTTCCTCCGATAGAAAAAGTAGTGAAATTATCTGTTTTGCATTACACCGTTGCTACAGCAGATGCAAAGTCATTGAATAGATTGGTTGAGCACTACAACTATGGCAATGTTTTGCATGAGCGAGATCCAAATGGTTCTACCGCGTTACATATTGCCGTGAGAAAAGGTGATGAAACTATGCTTACACAGTTATTGTTTGGGTATCCAAGTATAAAGTTGCTAATAAATTCTTGTGAAAGACCATTTTTGGGGGGGTATTCTCCATTACACATAGCTGCTTCGTTAGATCATGCTAATTTGGTCACTACACTGGCAAGTTTTGGTGCTAATCTAAATTTGAAAGCATTGTCACAACTAGGAGAAACTCCATTAGTTTGTGCTATTAAATCCGGTAATAAAAATGCTGCAAAGGCATTAATTGATGCTGGTTGTAAATTAGATGCTAGGGATGGATTTGGTCATAATGCTTCGTTTTGGGCTTCTCAAAGAGGTCATGAGAACTTAATAAAAGAGTTAGGACTACCAACTGCTAGAACAGCAACAGCTGATGAATATGTGTCCTTATTATTAAGGAAAAATAAGAATTTTAAACTTCCAACTGTTAAAGAGAAAAAGACAAAAGATAATAAAAGCAGTGGAAAAGGTAAGAAGAAATAATGAAGTGTTGTTTGTAATGCATAATTCCATTAAATCCGTTCATGATAGAACTGGGTTTTCAACTATTGTTTTTCATCACGTCACAACTAGCTGTGGCTGCGATGATTTTAGATTATTTGTTATTTTGTTTGTTTGTTTGTTATTTGTTATAATTGTTATTCAAATTCGTTTTGTCCTCTCTTACCGGTCTTGTGCGAGGTTTTTGCCCAACTATTTTTCTTATTTTTTTTTGTACACACCAATTCAAGTTGTATAATAGTTTTCGGTTTGTCTGGTGCAGCCATGGCTAAGGTGGATGTAAATGAGTGCACTAAAAAAGAGTCTAATCGGTTAAACCTTTTATTAGATAGGACTGATAAAATTGTACAAAAGTTGGATAGTTTGATGAAATCATCCATGAGCAACACAAAGGAAATTGATGTTTATGATGATGGTGAAATTCAAAACACAAAAATGAATGTTGGTCAGCCGAAACTTCTTTCTGGGGGGTTGTTACGTGATTATCAGTTAGGTGGTATGGAATGGCTATTAAGTTTGCACTCAAGTGGTTTAAATGGTATACTAGCTGATGAAATGGGACTTGGGAAAACTATACAAGTTATAGCATTCTTTTGTGCACTAAAGGAAAGATTTAATGTATTGGGACCTCACTTAGTTGTTATGCCTTTATCAGTCATATCTTCTTGGAAATCAGATTTTATTAAATTTGTACCCAATGGAGTAGATGTTTATATTCATCATGGAGAAAAAGAGACTAGAATTATTAACTTTCGTCATTGGTTAAAATCGATAAATAATGAAGTAATATCTGATCCTGAAAGTAAAAGTATTAAAGTTGTGTTAACGACGTATGATATGACTATAAAAGACGTCGATTTATTTAAAAAAATTGAAAAAATTAATAAACGATGGGTTTATTTAGTAATAGATGAGGCTCATAGAATCAAAAACCGGACATCTGTATTATATAATTCTTTAAAAGAATTAAATAGCAGAAGGAGATTGTTACTAACCGGGACGCCATTACAGAATAATTTGGAAGAGTTATGGGCATTATTAGCGTTTATATTACCTAGTATATTCGATGATTTGAAACAATTTTGTGGTTGGTTTAATAGTCCATTTGAATTTAATGATAATGCCACTCGCAATAAAGAGGACGAGATTTGTGCTATGTACGATAACGCGCTAAATGAAGAAGAAAAATCAATTATTATCGATTCGTTGCATCGGGTTATCAAACCGTTTTTGTTACGTCGACTTAAAACTGATGTCGCGGATGATATTCCACCTAAAGTAGAAAGGATCATCCATTGCCCACAATCAGAGTTACAAAAGACAATATACAACATGATTAAAAAAAGAATAGCTGAACATGACAAAAGAAAACGAACTGAATACTCTACTGATGATATTTATCCTGCCGATTATGACTTTTTGAATGTTCTAATGCAACTTAGAAAATTATGCAATCATCCTTATTTAGTTTTAGAAGATATTTTGTCAATACCCGATGATTTATACTACAAGTATCTTATATCTTCCAGTGGTAAAATGTGTGTACTAGATAGGCTGCTTAAGTTATTGATACCTCAAAACCATAAAATTTTAATTTTTTCCCAAATGACAACAATGATGGACATATTACAGGGATATATTTATAACTTAGGCCTTGGATTTTATAGATTGGATGGATCTATTAAGGCGGAAGATCGTGAAATGGCAATACGATCATTTAATGATAATACGAGTGATTGCAAAATATTTTTAATATCAACTAGAGCTGGTGGTGTTGGTATAAATTTGCAAGCAGCCGATACAATAATTTTGTATGATAGTGATTGGAATCCACAACAAGATTTACAAGCAATGTCAAGAGTTCATAGACTTGGCCAAACTAAAAATGTATTAGTATTAAGATTGGTCACTGTGTCTAATGAAATTAGCGAATCAATGCAGAAAAGAATAAATTTAACGGTTGAAGAGAAGATTTTAATAAGGGCTAATCATAAACTTAATGCAGAAAGGGCAATATTAGCGAATGGAAAATTTGAAATGGGAACTATAAGAAAAAACTCTTTTCCAGGTAATAGTCAGCAATTTAGCTCCACTGAGACTCTTGATAGTAAAAATGGTTGTAAATATAATTGTGAAGAAATTGAAGTTACGACAAAGTCATGGAGTGTGCAGAATAAGAAGTTCTCTGCGATGACTTTATTTGAAGACAAGGATATAGATAATGAGAAAGAGCTTAATCAAAGTGATGATAGCTATTACGGTTTATCATGCTCAAGTCAAGATATTTCAGATTTATTATCTTTTGATAATTTACAAAAAATGTGTAGTCGAGATGATTCTGTTTACAATTATAACGAGGTTGAAAGTGTATTTAGCAGTTGTTGTAATCCTATGGCTATGAGTGTTGGAGAAATTGAAGATTGGAAGCTTTGGTTAACTCAAGACAATAATGCGATTACAAATAATCGTCGTTACAGTGATAATGGTAAATCTTTTGATACAGAAAATATCGGTTATACCACTCGAAGCAGATATAATAATTCGATAATTGTCAGTTTGGATGAGTTGTCAAGTGTTTGTGGAGATAGTAGTGATGATAATTATGACAGAGACCCCAGACGAACTAATGATATTAAAAAAAAAAAAACGTTAGTATACAGGAATAAAAGGAAAAAACATAAAAGCGATGACAGAGTGGAGCAAGGTATGAAAGCAGATATTGTTAGCTCCACTAGTAGCGGAAATCCTGCAATAGGTAATGAGTGTGTTTTATGTGGTGAACCATGGATCATTGATAATAATTCAGTACGACCAGACAATGGTAATATAGGTTTACGAATAAACTATGACTATCGATTATTTATGAAATTATATAAGAAAGGAAATGAAAATCTTATGGTGATATGTGATTCTTGTGATGGACCATATCACCTGCTTTGTATAGGATTGGATAAAATTCCCAAGGAAGACTGGTTTTGTAGATTTTGTGAGATAAGTTAGATGTGTGCCGTGAAGGATAATTAATTAATTAATTATTAATATGAGAGAGAAAGAGTTTAAACTACAAGTTATTAGTTAAATACATGCCGAACTATATTTATTACTAATGCTTTAAAAATTATGTTGTATTAAATTAATGAGATGCACTACTTGCATTTTCGGTATCGTATATTAAATGAAGCAGTACGACTTAGATGGAATATGGGTGTATCCATTGAACACAAAGGAAGCAGTATGAGTGTAAGCACCCATATTATCCCAAATCAACCAATCACCGACTTCACAGCGGGGTAGATTTGTTGATTCTAGTGAACACATTTGGTCTAAGCCATCACAAGTAGGACCGAAGACTGCTGAAGGTATGAGTTCTTTAGTTTGGACTTCACCTTTCGCAACAGCGACAGCATCACTTAATAGCATAGGGATGGGATTAGCATGATCATACACGACATTATTGAAAGAACCATAAACACCATCATCAACATACAAAGCTTGATATTTATTATTTCCTCCTTTTCTTGAGTAAACTTTAGTGGTGATAGCTGTTGATGCGGACACGAAATATCTGCCTGGTTCAGCAATAAATCTAATTTCATCCTGTGATCTTTTTTCAACTCTCATAAAATCGGTAATTCCTTCACGAATGGCTGCTGCTAATTGATGAAAGGTTGGCATACCAGGGCCACCATATCCACTTGTATCACCAGGAAATCCACCGCCAAGGTCAACAATTGTCATCGGAGTCATACCAAAAGATTCGGCACAATCAAATACTGTTCTAGCGTGATCTAATGCTGTTTTGTAAGCACTCGCGTCACCGCAACCAGATCCAACGTGAAATGAAACTCCGGCCACATTTAATCCGAGAGATTTAGCAGTTTCTAGAAGTTTAGGTGCTTCGGCAACAGGACAACCAAACTTTTTCGAAAATCGGCAAATAGATGATTTATCATCAGTTGTTAATCGCAATAATAATTGTAAATTATTTCCACCAGGAATAGATGAAATCTTATATAATTCATCTTCACCATCGAAGACAGTCATTTTGACATTGTTATCAATCGCGAATTTAAGCATATGTTCCATTTTAGCCGGGTTAGCATAAACTACTGATGTTGCTGCTTTATTAAGATGGGCAAAGGACAAATCGCTTCCAAGGCCGTGTAATACAAGATCAACTTCACCCATGGTAGCACAGTCAAATGAGCAACCTAAAGATGCAAGTAAACGGACTATTATTGGATCGGGATTGCATTTAACAGCATAAAATGGATCAACCATTGGTAATTCTTGCTTCCATTGATTAAATTGTTTCAATACTGAATTAAGATTGGTCACTAGAAATGAACCAGCTTCTATTCCAGTTTCAATACGAGATTGAATAAATGAGGCAACAGAACCATACTCTGAAATATTAAATACTTCTTTACCCACTTGTCTTGACAATTCAAGATCAATCTGGTATATTTCACATAAATTGATAAATGATGGTTCAGGAGAAGTTGATTTTAACACTTCAACCTCATTATCCGATGATGTTGATGATGTATCTGATGTACCTCTTGAGTCATCTGTATGCGCGGAGACTATTGAACCTGTTTGATTACATTCACCATCTGATGAGTATGGTGACAATATATTATCATCGCAATTGATTTGATTTCCATCATTACTATTACCCTCAACAAAATAGTTGAGGGTAAAGTTATTTGAACTTACTTTAAATGATCGTGGTGATTGTAAAACATTTGCCATTAATAGCCGGAGGATATGCTCGGGCTGCTTGTTAAGTGAAAAGGTGTCTACATTTAATTAGTTAATAATGAGTAAAAAGTAAAATAATTGTAAAATGAATCTGAAATTCAAAAGCATTAGCACCACATTTTTATTTGTATCCATTAGAAACAAGTCGTTGATGATTAGAGGTGAGGTAATATTCACACTTCTGGCATGCTCTCCGGGTAAACAGCGTCAATCGAAAGATTGTTTCTTACCTGAATGCGGAGTGGGACTCTTGTTAGTTTATTTTGTTTTCATGCACCCCCCGCTGTGAAAAAAAGTAGGAACTTTAATGTATCCGATGAGTCACGAAAATCAACTCAGGTGAAAGTTAAATATTTCAAGTCAAAAAACATTTAAATTTTACATAATAAAACAATAAAATGCAAAGTATAATCGCTTAACGAGTGCTTATAAACCATAAACTATTAGATTTGCTGTGACCATTGCCACCAGCAGAATCATAAACTTCAGGAGATAATTCTAATATTGATTTCCAGGCATATTGCCATTCACCAACTGTTGCCTGGCACATATTCACTAATATTGACCATCCTTGCTTCTTACAATTTTCATCACTATCACATGATTTTAAAAATAAAGGCAACATCTCTTCAACCCAACCAACAGTATCCCTTAATTCTGAGATAACAGTTATAGGTAGTAATTGTATACCATATGATTTATATGGTTCATTACCGAACCAAGTTTGCTCCTGTGCCAACATACTCCATAACATACCAACAACTTTAGGAGTATAAGCATCAGGATATATTCTAGACACATTAACTGCATTGACACTTTGTACATGCCAGTACGTTTTTGCGGATCTTAACTCTGTTGCACACAGCAATCTACCTAGGTCTTTAATTCTTTTAGACGTTTGATATCTATTGTAGTAAGTTGTATTTTCTGTACTGCTCTCAGAATATTTTTCAGCTGCAGTAGACCCAAACAATGACACTGCTTCGTATGCTGCAATAGCCTCACTACTACTCTCTTGATTTCTTCCGTTAGGATAAGGTAAACCAGATAATGTAACAATGCCACTAGCCCATGAAAAGCCGAGGTACCAATCTTTATGTCTCCAAGTAGGGAAATATGGATCATTTTCTGATGGATTGGCAATGTCTCGAATCAGTAAAAGTACATGTTCATAATACTCATCGAGCCATTTATGATTAAACTTACTTACTACAGCAGCAGCATAAATATGATAGCCATAATGATAATGATGATCATTATAAAAACCAGCACCAAAGTTGCTACCAACGTCAACTAAAGCTGGGCAGTCGGGATAAGAATTTGCGCAAGACTGTGTTTCGCCATCGTAAATACAACCGCACATAACTATTCCACCATAACCACCACTTTTGGGATTATCATAAAGCAAAACTGACTCAGCAGTGCCATTTAACCAAACTTCAACACCTTGTTGAAGATGATTTAGAGCACTTTGAAACTCTTCATTTGTTACAGCATCAAATTGATCGGCTAATAAAATAATTCTTGCTAATTTGGCCAATATTTTACCACTAAAATACGTATCACCAGCACCTTTCATATAATTTGCAGGAATTCTAAAATTAATATCCTCTTTTATTGCAGACAATAAATCGTTTTTCATTTCTTGCTTTGGATCTTTATTAGCATAGAAACTAATTTGATGTAAGTGTTCTATTTGAGACCATGCATTTGCAACAATTGGGCAAGCTTTGCCATGTATCGTTGGAACACAGCCAACGTCATAAATTTTTATAATAGGTGTTTCGTGAGTTGTTGCCAATCTTTCTTGATGATGCGGTATACCGTACATTAAAACGTCTAGTCTAGAAGTGGCCAACTCTTCTTGACGCTGAAAAACTTCGTCGGGATATGAAAAACTATCGAATGGTTCTGTATTAGCAAAATCTTGAACATTTACTTGAGCCCAATCAAAATTTAAACGAATTTCTTCCTCAATTTTTGTTTCAGTTGGGAAATTAAATGTTATGTCAGAGAATCCTGTAGGATATACTTTAGAATATTGGCGCAATAATGATGTATACTCAGATTGATCTCTGCTTTTTAAAATAGTATCACAAAATTGTGCATTTTCACCCGTTGTGCAATTATTTGAAAGTGCTATACGGACTACACCTTTACGCATTGGTTTGGTAGCTTTTAAATCAAATCCTAAAGTTTTAAAGTCTCTTTTTGGTGGCAATACTCCGGGTGGTAAATTGTTCACTGGTTCAATAACCGTTGTATTAGTGCAAATAAATTCAGTTGGTTCACTTACGAAGATAAGCCATGTCATATCAGATTTGTCAAATTGAACTCTAAGTTCATTTTTAATTAAGTGGGAGACACCCGTACCGCATGTTAAGATTTCTGAGCCATCAATAATTGGATAATATTTAATACTTCTTTCACTAACAATTCGAGGGGAAGAATTAATGTACTCCATTGTGGTATAAGGTGAGCCACGAACAATAGGTGCTCGCATAGCTGACCCTTTTCCACACAATTTTCTTTCTTCTGTTTCCCATTGCAGCACAATTGATAATCTTCCGATCGAAGGTATATCTTTCGCAACTGTGTGTTGAGTTAAAAAATTTTCGACACCACCCACTGTTAGACCATTTTCTGGCTCATATACCATCATTACAGATCGATCATTTGCCTGAACATGTGCTGGATGAGTTCTTATTCCATTGATTGGGCCACCAGAATCAATAATGTAAGGAAGTTGAAATACGCGATTATTTTCACCATTCGTAATATCACCGAGAAAAAAATTTTCGCACCATGAATTAGTTGGTAAAGGAACATAGTTTTCTCCTGGTGCTGCCCCAAATATTTGGCCAGGTTGGGATTGTTTGGGTCTATTTGCGTCAATAAAGCCGAGATCGTTTGGGTTTAAAACTGAAAACGGTTTATCAATTGATATCCAAATGGTACCTAACTTATCTAACTGATTTTGTTGCTTATAATATAATGTTAACGCGCACAATATAATCGATGCACATACAAATATACATAAAAATACAAAGGTCGATGACAAAACCTTTGGCTTTGTTAATGTTTTTGTTACAAATATTGATTCACGGGTTATATTTTCTAAATCGACATACTTGTTACCGCCATTAACGGTAGTGAATAGTGGTGTCCACTCAAACTGTCGGATGCTTGACCGCTGATGGTAGTGTTGATTTGTCATGGCTCATAAATTTCTATTGCTCTGTGGCTTTAACTAGTTATACGCACTTGGTTTTCAAAACTCTTAAAGAATTTTCGCTTTTTGACGGCCCTTCATGAACTAGTGTATACACTATATTATCATTATATGTATGTGAAATAAATTTTAAGTTTAAGGAGTCGAAATAATATCCACTTACGTTTTTCTCCATAGGTAGCAGTAATATAAGTTATCTCATTTTATCTTATTCTTAATCTTCTTCTAATCTTACACTACCTTTTTAAACAAATGTACTTTGAACAACTAAATTAAACAAATTTTAACTAATTTCCACAGTGACTCTAAGACTGAGTCGGACAGTGTATCGTTACGATTGATTAAAATCGGCCTCTTTATGGCTCGATATCTCGTCCTTTGCTAACTATTGCACTGAAGCAAACTGTTCGTAATGACAAATCGTTATAATATAATTAATAAACTAATATACTACTTTATTTCTACTCTGTTTCTACTTCTTTCTACTCGATTTCTACTCTACTCTACGACT
>JACCDO010321507.1_pt1 | contig 18451 bp, 19 predicted proteins | sample 7446101 | NCBI WGS metagenome assembly JACCDO01 (sample SAMN15323440, study PRJNA562643) | freshwater metagenome | isolation source: river surface water | place: USA:Blue River Watershed | collected 2017-08-16 | reverse complement strand
CCTTGTGAGTGACCAGATCGTCGCGCAGTATGGCCCGTGGTATGACATTGATGGGTCACGGTGTGGTTCCATGTTGGCACCTGGAAATGTGAATACTACGTTTGAGACACCGGGGGTGAGTGAGAATAATATTGATTTAGGTCGTGACGCACTTGGTATCGCTGTGCAAGGTTCTTCAGTCAGCTTGTCGGGTGTTAATGCTAATCCTGGATTGAGCTCTGGGAGCAGTGGCTCAGCAGTGAGCTTGTCTGGTGGTAGCACAGCTCCAGTGCGTGCGTGTAACTCGGCTGATTTACGAACGATAAACTTTTTAGGTTCATCAGTTACTATTCATAAAAACTTTGTAGCGAGTGCACAGCGGATTGATCAGCGCTGGCGCGCACGAGGTGGTGACCGTCTCTATCGAGTAACCTCAGTAGGAGGCTACAGTTGTCGAAACATCGCTGGCTCAAGTCGCTACTCGGCTCACGCGTACGGCCTTGCTATCGACATTAATCCGGCGCAAAACCCGCATACCTTCCCGCCACGAGGATTGGTAACGAACATGCCAGCTGAGTTTGTAAATTTATTTATTTTTGAAGGTTGGGGCTGGGGAGGTAACTGGAGTTCTTCCAAAGATGCCATGCATTTCAGTAAGTCTTCAGGAGAAGGCGGTAACATGCGCGGGGATTAAATACTTCAAATTTGTATGAAAAAATTAATCATGATTAGTGTTGGGTTACTCCTCCTTGTGCTTTCAGGATTGCTTTGGGTTGTAAGCAAAGAGGAGGTTACGAACACTCCGAATGAGTCTGATGCAGCTGTATTGCCGTACACGCCACCAGCGTCGACCGAACCTCCAGCTCTGTTTGATGAGTTGGTTGATGCAACACCAGATCTGCCGCTGCAAAATGTACTTAACCTGTTGTACCTCGATGTCTATGAGGAGTACCAGTGCCCGCAGGTAGGTGCCGGTGAGCAGGCGCTGTTGGTGACAGCAAAATACACACCCAATGCCGAAGGGCTCAACACCCTCGATGAGGCACAGCGTGCAGTAGCACAATGGGAATCCTCGATGCTCGCTGACGTAGGTCACCTGCTGTTTCCGTCATACCAAGTTGGAGAGCTTGATGCCGAACTTGTCTTTGCTGCTGTACCAGGCACAAGTATGCGGTCTGCAGCGACAAACATTGGTGGTAAGGATGTCACTATTGCGTATAGCTGGCTCTTGAACTACGTTGTCATTGCCACGTCACTTGATTGCCTCGAAGCAACCATGAAAGAAGTCTACGAGTACGCTATTTAGTTGCGAGGAATGTGTGCACGAGTCTGCTGATGGTATCCGTGTCGTCTTTGTCTACCCAGTGAGTACTTGAGTCGCGTTTCAACCAAGTTTTTTGGCGTTTAGCGAATTGGTGAATCTTGATTTCAAGTTCGTGGATAGCGACTTCGTAGTCAAGCTCACCGCGCAAGAAGCGTGAGATGTAGCGAGATTCAAGGCCGAGTGCTTCAAGGCGCTCGTGTGATACACCGCTCGCGAGCAGGTGTTCCACTTCTGCCACCATGCCGGCTTGCAGCCGTTCGTGGAGTCGTAGGTGAATATTGTGTCGCAGTGCGTCCGTGGGCACCTGGATGCCAATCGTTAGCGTGTCGTACGGATTGGTTTGCACTGTCAGGGGGACATGACCAAGCTCGGTAGCAATTTCAATCGCACGAATTAAGCGACGAGGATTTTTTTGATCAATTGCTTCAGTGCGCGCTGGGTCAAGCTGGTTCAGTATGTCGGTCAGCTCCGCAAGGGGTTTATTTTCAAGTTGTACGCGAAGGGCAGGGTTTGGTGGTACTGCTGGGGCACTCATTTTGCCGAGGAAGGTGTCGATATAGAAAAACGTACCACCGGCAAGAATCGGCAGCGCAGTACGTTCCGTGACCGCCGCTACGGCTGCTCCTGCATCCTGCACAAAATCACTTACGGTGTAGGTGGTTGTAGGTGCTGCGACATTAAGGAGGTGGTGGGGGACACCTTCCATTTCATCCTCCGTCACCTTGCCACTACAGAGATCGAGTCCTTGGTATACTTGGCGTGAATCGGCTGAGATGACCTCACCAGAAAATTCCTTCGCCAGTTGTATAGCGAGTGAAGTTTTTCCTGAACTGGTTGGTCCGACAATAACAAGTACTTTTGGCTTCATAGGTAGGGGGAGTGTAGCAGAAGTTGGCCATAAAAGAAAACAGCACCACTGATGGTGCTGTATGGGGATTTGTCTTACACCTCAAGTTTGGACCCACGTATGCGCACCAGCTACGTCAGTGGCTCAAGAATCCGCGTGATGAGTCGTGGGTTAATGAGGTGACCTGGAAGCGACCGGAGTAAACGCAAAACCGCACCAGGTAAGGTGCGGTTTTTTGGAGGTGGATGGGAAGTCGAAACTTACAGTTTCAGTACAGGTTGTCGATATTTCTTTTCGTCCCTCAAAAAATATCAGGCAACCTTTTCGACTCCCTCCGAAACAGTGCGTAGGCACTGTTTCTCCCGAGGCACAAACAACATCAGGGAGTCGGTCTCAGATAAATTTCTTTCAGAAATTTTCCGCGACCCCGGCTCGCTTACCTCCGGTATCGCTCCGCTTTTCGACTCCCTCACGCAAGCAAAGCAGTTTGCTTGCTCCGAGGCACAAACAACATCAGGGAGTCGGTCACAGATAAATTTCTTTTAGAAATTTTCCGCGACCCCGGCTCGCCGGCCCAAAGGGTCCCCGGCTCCGCCTTTCGACTCCCACCCGTTGCTACAAAATATAATAAAACCCAAGCATACGCTTGAGTTTTAATATTTTGTGCCTCGGGAGGGAGTCGAACCCTCACGCCTTGCGACACACGATTTTGAGTCGTGCGCGTATACCAATTCCGCCACCGAGGCATCTTTGCACGGCGTGAGTATAGCAGAAATATAGCCACATTTCCACATAAAAAAGTTATAAACAGGCTTCTTTTCTCGGTGTGGTAGAATGTCGGTACGAAGGGCAAGGAGGCTCTTGAGGTAGTTAATTGTTGCGTATGGCTTTTCAAGGAGATTCAATATTTTGGGTAGAGGTAGAGAAAATTGTTCCGAATCCGTTTCAACCACGGCGGGAATTTGATGAAGATAAGTTGCGCGAATTGGCGGAGTCAATTCGCATGTACGGCGTGCTACAGCCACTGACGGTGACGCGCAAAGAAATTTACGATGAAGACGGTTCATTCCGCAGTGAGTACGAACTGATTGCTGGTGAGCGACGGTTGCGTGCCTCACGCCTCGCTGGGCTTGAGCAGGTGCCGGTACTCATTCGCTCAGGTGAGCAAACAGAGCAAGAGAAGCTCGAGCTCGCGATTATCGAAAACTTGCAGCGTGAAGACCTCAACGCAGTGGATCGGGCGTTGGCCTTCAAGCAGCTCGCGGATATGTTCACGCTCTCGCACAGTGAGGTGGCAAAGAAAGTTGGTCGCTCTCGTGAGTACGTCAGTAATAGTATTCGCTTACTGGCACTACCTGAAGTGATTCTCGATGCCTTGAAGCGCAGTGAAATAAGTGAAGGTCATGCGCGCACGCTCTTGATGCTTAAAGATAGACCAGAAGAGCAGAACGTTGTGTTTCGAGAAATTCTCCTCAAGAAGCTTTCAGTCCGTGAAGTTGAGCGTATTAGTCGAAAGATTGCGACTGATAGGGTACGCAAGCGGGAGTGGCTCGATACTGATGCGCACTTAATCGAAATGGAGCGAGCCTTTACCGATACCTTGGGTACTCGCGTGCAGATCTCAAAGACAGACTTCGGTGGCAAGCTCACCATTGATTATTTCTCTGAGACTGATCTGGAGAAATTGCTCGCGGTTATCAAAACCAAGGAAGGTATGTGGGAGACACCGCAAGTCCCGGCAGCAGAAGCTAGTAACACCGGCGAGACGGTCATCCGCACTATGGACGAGATGGTAGCGCCGCTGCAGGACATTGTTGATGCTACACCGCTTGAGTTAGTAGAGGAGATGGATATTGAGGTGTCGAGTGTGCCAGAGATTCCACCTGTATCTCAATATGTAACTGAAGCGCCAGTTTCTGTTCCTCCACCACAGTTTGCAGCAGCGCCACTAACTCCGCCAGCGCCACAAGTTGCTTCGGTGGCCCCAGAGATTCCGGCAGTAGCAGCTCCAGCACCAGTTACGCCACCGCCGTCGTACCAGGCTCCTGAACCGGTTATTGAAGTAGCACCAGTGTACGTACCGCCAGCACCACCGATGACCGAGACGTATCCTGCGCCAGCACCGGTGATTCCGAGTACGCCTGTATACACAGCAGCACCTGTGGTTGCTCCGCAGCCACCAGTATCGAGTGTCCCTGCACAACCGGCAGTTGTACCGCCAGCACCAGTAGTGCCACCAGCTCCGGTTACCCCGGCAGTACCACCAAAAGTTGAACCACCTGAGGATGATTTGTACTCGATGAAAAACTTCTCTCTGTAAACTAGAGTGAGTTGGCAAAAAGCCGGAAACGTTAGTTTCCGGCTTTTTCGTCTTCGCGAGCTTGGAGTGCCGCTCTAATGCGGCGCTTGGCGAGAGATGTCTTCGCGCCCTGGAGCCACTTTTGCGTAGGGTGTGCTGACTGCTTGGTCTCAATTACTACGATGTCACCGTTTCTGAGTTCACTATCGAGCTGGGCCATCTTGTTGTTTACCTTACTGAAGGCAATGTGGTCACCAACCTCAGAGTGAATGGCGTAGGCGAAATCGATTGGAGTGGCGCCAACCGGGAGGTCGACGACGTCACCGTTTGGTGTAAAGACGAAGATGCGATTCTCAAAGAAGTCTTTGCGCATGTCGTCGATAAACTCCTGACTCGTACTTTTTTCCTTCGTGTACATTTCACCAATTTGCTGAATCCACTGCGGGATTTTTTGTCGGGGCAGAATGTGCTTAATGGCATTGATGTCGCGCTGTGGCGTTTCCGCTTTTGGTTGATTGCGCCACGCAAACGGACGGAAGAGGGTAGGGACGAGGTTGGCAAACCAACCAGCGTTCGCCCCATCAGGAACAATTTTGGCTTTGTAGGCAATGTGTGAGGCAATACCATACTCAGCTTCTTGGTGCATCTTCTTAGTACGGATTTGGATTTCAAAAATTTTCCCGCTCCCACTAATGACGGTAGTGTGAATTGATTGGTAGCCGTTTGGCTTCGGGAAGTTAATGTAGTCCTTGATGCGCTTTGGTAGTGGGCGCCAGAGCGTGTGGACGACCCCCATAGCCTGGTAGCAATCCTCAATAGTATCGACAACAATACGCATGGCGAGAAGGTCGTATACGTCATCGAGGTTCCAGTCTTTACGCTTGAGTTTATGGTAGAGACTATACGTCCCCTTAACACGGTACGAAGTTTGGAAGTTTTTAAGACCCGCTTCAGCTAATTTCTTTTGCAGGTTTTTACGCTCGCGCTCGAGAATCTCTTCAGACTTCTTGGCTTTGGTTTCAAGGAGCTTCACGACGCGCGCGTGCTCGTCAGGGTGGACGTAGGGGAAGGCCAGGTCTTCGAGCTCCTTACGAATACGGCCCATTCCTAAACGGTGGGCAACCGGTACGTAGATTTCGAGCGTCTCGCGCCCAATACGGAGCTGCTTCTCGGCTGGCACGTGGCCAAGAGTCTGCATGTTGTGGAGGCGATCCACGAGCTTGATGATAAGTACACGAATGTCCTGGCTGGTGGCAACAAAGAGCTTTCGCAAACTTTCGTTGTGCCGGTCGGTACCGTAGTAGCGGACTGATGATAGCTTGGTAACACCTTCAACGAGGAAGAGGATTTCCTCACCAAATTCTTTACGAATATCTTCACTGGTTACATCAGTGTCTTCGATGGTGTCGTGGAGTAGTCCGGCAGAAATGGTGCGCGGCCCCATGCCCATCTCGGCCAGTTTTTGCGCAATTGCGGTAAGGTGGGAGAGATACGGCTCACCTGAGTAGCGGGTGTGTCCCTCGTGCGCTTTTTCGGCGAAGTTGTAGGCGCGTTCAATGAGTGCCTTGTCGGCGTCGGTGATGTGCTGCGCAGAGCGGAGAATGTCTTTTAATGTGACCATATTTTCATTCTACGCTGAACTGCATTTCTGGCAAGGTACAGCAAAAAACCCAGTTCGAGATCCGAACTCGAACTGGGTTTTAGTTTGCAGGCGCTACTTCAGTAGGGCTATTGCGTCTTCGATGGTGAACTTCTCAAGGTCGGCGTTATCGGGGAGACTGATGCGCTTGAACCCTTTGCGGAGGTAGCGGCCAGACTTTGATTCAAAGACGTTAATCATTTTGCGAGTCTTTGGATGGATGCCAAGGGCTTTAACCATCTTCTCACCTTTACGACCCTGCTTTGGTTCGGCGAGGATGGTCATGGCGCGCTTAAAGGTGATGTCGTAGGGGTTATCAGTACCCTTGAGCGATCGGAAATCACCGGCGTGGACGATGTATGGCCCGAATTGTCCTGAGTTAGCAATAACTGGCTCGCCGGTTTCTGGGTGGGGACCAAGCTCGCGGGGGAGCAGGAGGAACTTCACCGCTTCCTCGAGGGTGACCTCTTCAGGCTTTACGGTGGCTGGCAGCGACGCACGACGTGGCTTCGGAGCTTTCTTATCTTTTTTATCAGGGGTTTCACCGAGCTGTACGTACGGACCAAACCTGCCTTCGAGTACAAAGATTGGTTCACCGGTTTCGGGATGATTGCCCAATGGTTCATCGCCAGCCAGTTCAGCACCGGTTATGGTGCGCGCTCCTTCACAATCGGGATACCGACCACAGGAGAGGAACTTGCCACCACGACCAAGCTTGATGACCATAGCTGCGCCACAGGTAGGGCACGGGAACTCTTTCGGTCCATCACCGAGGTTGGTGAGCTTCTCAATATTTTCTTTTGCTGCAACGGCAGCTCGAAACGGAATATAGAAATCTTTGAGGGTCTTCACGTACGTGCGTGTGCCTTCAGCAATTTCATCGAGACCGTCTTCCATTTCGCTGGTGAAGGTATCACTAATGTAGTCTGCAAAATGCTCTTCGAGGAAACTCGATACAACATCACCGGTGTCAGTTGGGAATAGCGTACGACCTTCCTTGGCCACGTAGCCGCGCTCCACGATGGTATTCATGATTGAGGCGTAGGTTGATGGGCGCCCGATACCGCGCTTCTCGAGCTCTTTGATGAGGCCGGCTTCAGAGTAGCGGCTTGGTGGTTGGGTCTGCTTTGCTTCGATAGTAACCTCCTTCACGGTGAGTGCATCACCAATGTCGAGCTTCGGCACTTCAACGTCTTCGCCTCGTGCACGCGGGTCAGCTTTAAGCCATCCGTCGAAGATAACGCGTGAACCGTTTACACTGAAATCGGGAATGGTCTCCTTAGTACCAGTGACATTGGTGAGAATTTTTGTGCGTTTGAGCTGTGCGTCAGCCATTTGGGACGCGACGGCTCGTGCAAAGATAAGCCCGTAGAGCATTTTTTGATCAACGGTAGCCCCTGCGACTTCACGCCCAAAGTTGGTCGGGCGTACGGCTTCGTGGGCTTCCTGGGCTGACTTACTCTTGGTTGTAAAGGTGCGGGGTGCCAGGTAGCCTTTGCCGTACTCCTCGACGATGTACGCATGCATTTGCTTCAGGGCGATTGGACTCATGTTGGTTGAGTCGGTACGCATGTAGGTGATGTGACCAGCTTCGTAGAGTTTCTGAGCAGCCTGCATGGTGCGTGATGGAGAAAAGCCAAGGCGGGTAGAGGCAGCTTGCTGCAGGGTAGAGGTGGTGAATGGTGGGCGTGGTGAGCGCTTAGCCTCACTTTCTTTGATATCGGTAATAACCCAGTCGTTACTCTCACCAACTTTTTTAATGCGCTTTGCTTCGGCTTCTTCCTGCGGCTCGATGGTGCAGGCAAACGGCATCGCAAGTTTAGCTTTACTTGCGTTTGCGGTAAGGACGAAGAAATCATCAGGAATGAACGCGCGAATTTCCCGCTCGCGCTCCATGAGGATGCGAAGCGCCGGCGATTGCACGCGACCAGCAGACAGGCCGTAGCGAACTTTCTTCCAGATAAGACCAGAGAGATCGTAGCCAACCAAACGATCGAGGACGCGGCGTGCTTCTTGGGCCTCCTTGAGGTGTAGGTCAATCGCGCGCGGGTGCTTCACCGCTTCTTCTACCGCGGGCTTAGTAATTTCGTGAAAGACGATTCGCTTTTGGTTTTTGTTGGCATCCTTAATGAGCTCAGCGACGTGCCAGGCAATTGCTTCACCTTCACGGTCGGGGTCGGATGCGAGGAGAACGGTGTCGGCCTTCTTAGCGGCAGCCTTAAGGCCGGCGATGACTTTCTCCTTACCCGGCGACACAATGTAGCGCGGCACGAAACCACCGTCGATATCGACGGCGTCTTTATTGCTCTTCGGGAGGTCACGAACGTGTCCAATAGAGGACATTACGGTAAAGCCAGGACCGAGGTATTTCTCAATGGTTTTCGCCTTGGCCGGTGATTCCACAATAACGAGGGTTTGTTTTGACATATATAGGTAGTGACGTAACAAATACTATTGATGGGGCCCTGTGTCAAATAAGTCGACGGTATATCCCATTTTCATTAGCTATATATCCTTTCAGCTCAAGGTGCATTAAGAGTACGTTTGCTTCGTGGGCAGGAAGGGCGAGTGCAGTGAGTAGGGTGTTGGTATCGGTCGGTTCGCGGAGGGTTGTTATGACGAGTTGTTCCGTCGCAGTGAGCTCGTTTGATGGCGTAAAAAGTGTTGCCGGTTGCTCTGACAGCGGTTCTAGTTTTAGTGCGTCTATAATATCTTGAGCACTGGTTATCGGGGTGGCGCCTATCTTCATAAAGAGGTGTGGACCTTTACTTGTTTGTGAAAAAATATTGCCAGGGACGACGAGCAGCTCTCGATTGTAATCAACGCACATCCGGGCGGTCGTGAGTGTGCCTGACTGTTCGGTTGCCTCAATGACGAGGGTGGCTTGTGTCAGGCCGGCCATAATGCGGTTGCGCTGAATGAACGACCACTTGGTAGCTTTGAAGGTTGGCGCAAATTCCGACAGTAGGCAGCCGTGGTTCTCCAGAATACGCGAAGCCAAACGAACGTGGGTGCGGGGGTAGAGTACGTCGTCTTGAAGGCCAGAGCCGGGGATGGCAAGGGTATAGAGATTATTCCGCAACGCCGCTTCGTGAGCGAGCGAGTCGATACCGAGAGCGAGTCCTGAGACAATACCGACACGGTACCCGCGAAGGCTATCAATGAGAAAATCGACAACCTGTTTGCCGTAGGTGGTGTACTGACGAGAGCCGACCACAGCAAGGAGGGGGAGGGTCGGTAGCGGGAGAGTGCCGCGGTAGTTGAGTTGTGCTGGTGGGTGTGGAATCTCTCGAAGGAGCGGTGGCATAGCGCCTTCAGTAAGCTCAATAATGGGAAATGAACTCATATAAAAAAGTGTAGCATACGCGAATTTGGTTCTGAGGTATACTAGGGTAATCGCTACTTGCAGGGAGGGGAGACGAATGCGAGGGGTTCTTTCAGGGGTGATCATGCTTATAGCGGGGAGTGCTTCGGCGCAGAGCTTTGATCAAGCGGTACCAGCTATTGATGCTACGTTTGGCTTGTATCCGTACAGTAGTGAGGGTGCACCAGTCCCAGTAGATGTACACAGTAGTGCATCTGCGAAGCGGGAGAAGCTTGGCGACGGTTTGGCTGATGTGCTTGGGATACAGCACGGGTTGCCAAAGCCTGGCACCTGTCGCCTGGTTCTTATACCGAGCTTTAGACTAACCTGCGCTTCAGATCGGTAACCCACGACCAATCACCTGGTGGTTGGTCTTTTTCTTTTTTCGCTTCGTGGTAATGTATATCGCATACATTACTTAGTATTTGCTGTATTTTATGCTCGATATCAAATTTATTCGCGAAAACTTAGACATCGTAAAACTCGCTGCGACAAAGAAGCGAATTACGGTAGACCTCGATCGGCTCATGGTGGTTGATGATTCGCGCCGTGCCCTCATGACCTCACTTGAGGCAAAGCGGGCAGAGCAGAATGAGGTTTCTAAGCAAATCGTGGGAGCGAGTGATGCAGCTGCGCGTGAAGCCTTGATTGCGTCAATGCAGACCTTAAAGGCTGAAGCACAGAAAGAAGAAGAAGCACTGAAGCCAATTATGGAAGAGTGGCAAAAGCTTATGCTCCAGGTACCGCAGGTCCCGGATATGACCGTACCGGATGGTACCAGTGATGCTGATAACGTCGAGCATAAAACCTGGGGCGAGCAGACACGGTTTGCGTTTGAGCCAAAGGATCACGTCGAGCTCATGACCAAGCACGCAATGGTCGACTTTGAACGTGGGGCAAAAGTGCATGGCTTCCGGGGCTACTACCTCCTCGGCGATGGCGCTATGCTCTCATGGGCGATTTGGAATTACGCGCAGGCGTTCTTTATGCAGAAGGGCTTCACGCCAATTTTGCCACCAGCGATTGTGCGAAAGGCTAACCTCTACGGAACAGGGCACTTGCCGAACGATGCGGAAGACGTCTACAACACCCAAGACGAAGACTACTTGATTGGTACGAGTGAAGTGTCGGTGATGGGGTACTACAGTGATGAGGTGCTTGAGGCAGCACAGCTCCCGGTTAAGTTCCTCGGCTTCTCACCGTGTTTCCGTCGAGAAGCAGGAAGCTACAGTAAAGACGTGAAGGGGCTCATCCGCGTGCATGAGTTTTACAAGCTGGAGCAAGTGATGCTCTGTGAGGCGTCCCACGAAGAGAGTGTCCGCTGGCACGAGTGGATTAACCGCAACACTGAGGAATTCATTGAGTCGCTCGGTATCCCGTACCGTACGGTCTTGAACTGCGGCGGCGACCTAGGGCAGGGACAGGTGAAGAAGTACGACATCGAACTTTGGGTACCAAAAGAAGGAAAGTACCGCGAGATTAGTTCAGCGTCATACTTCCATGACTTCCAGACACGTCGCTTCAATATTCGCTACCGCGATGGCGAAGGGAAGGTTCGCTATGCGCACTCACTCAACTGTACGGCTATTCCGACACCGCGTATCTTGGTCTCACTCGTGGAAAACTTCCAGCAGGCAGATGGCTCGATTGTGATTCCTGAGGCACTCCGTCCATACATGGGTAAAGAGAAGATTGGGTAGAAAGCACGTAGGTGTACAGTGGACAAAACCGGGCGGCACCAAAGGTGCCGCCCGGTTTTGGTATTTTGCCTACTCCCTGTTGTGCTACACTATGCGGAATGAAATTTCGGCTTGAAAAAAAGCGAAAGAAAATTACTCCACCCAGTCGCTTCAGTGTGGCCATTGCGCCGTGGCGGAGGCAGATTATTGTAGGGGTAGTCCTTACGCTCCTTATTGCACTTCTCGTCACTGTGTTGTGGTACGGTACGCGGTTGGCATCGTTTCAGATTACCGACGTGGAGGTGGTGGGTGGAAGCACGATTTCTCACGACACCATTGAGGCAACCGTGTGGCAGTCACTCGTTGGGGCGCACTACCGCCTCGTGCCGTACACATTCTCGTGGTGGTACCCAAAGGCACACATTGAAGCCCAGCTGGCACAACTGCCACGTTTAAAGCAGGTGTACACCGAGGTGAATGACCAGGTGCTCACGGTGGTCTTTGAGGAGTACCAGCCCTTCGCCCTCTGGTGCGGTGATACAGAGGCGACGAGCTGTTTGTTTATTGATGACTCAGGGTACGCGTTTACTGAAGCGCCGTACCTAACTGGCAGTGCGTTTGTGCGCTATGTCAAAGAGGGGGTTGCACCTCAAGAGCGAACGGTTGGTTTTAGCCAGAGCTTTATCGATACAACCGGTAGCTTGGCTCTGCGACTCGAGCAAGAGCTTAACTTGTACGTAACGCATGTCGTGCAAAGTGATGCGGTTGATACGTCGTACTTTTTAGCGAGTGGGGCAGAGATTAAGGTGTCGGAGCGGATGACGGCTGATGAGACTTTCACAAACCTGCAAACGATTTTTGCCTCTGAAGATTTTGCCGATATTGCTACGGGTGAATTTCACTATATCGACCTGCGCTTTGGTGACAAGGTATTTGTAAGTGAGGTTGAGGTAATCGCTACCAGTACAACCGCTACGACGAGTGATGAAGACACTGCCGCGTTGAACTAAAAATGCCCGTCACACGTGACGGGCATTGTGGTGTTGGTGTGGTTTAGGGGTCGGTGATAATGCCAATACCCATCCAGGTGAATGCACCTCCAACGAGAACCCAAAAGATGGCGGGTCCAAGCCCGTACTCGGCGTAGCAGACAACGCTACCGAAGATAAGACTCAGTCCGATTACCAGGGCGATGACTCCAAACAACCTGTACATGAACTTTTCCCTTGCGTTTATGAGAACTTTCGGTACAGTACAACAACTATGAACTTCTGGCAACAACTCCCAAAACCCTTTTTTGCAGTCGCTCCAATGGCAGACGTCACTGACGTGGCCTTTCGTCGGATGATTGCGAAGTACTCCAAGCATGAACGAGGGAATGGCACGGTGGGCGGGCCTGATGTGATGTGGACGGAGTTTGTGGCGGCCGACGGGCTGGTGCGGGCAACCCCAGAAGGGAAGGAGAAGCTCATGGCTGATCTCCTCTACGCAGAAGAAGAGCGGCCGATAGTGGCGCAGCTTTTTACGCGCAACGTCGAACATATGGAGTACGCAGCCAAGCTCTGTCTTGAGCTCGGGTTTGATGGCATTGATATCAATATGGGGTGCCCGGCCGGTGCGATTATCGACCAGGGCTGTGGGGCGGCGATGATTAAAACCCCAGAGATTGCGGTTGAGGTGATTCGAGCGGCCAAGCGCGGCGCTAAGACCGATAATGGAGGAATCCCGGTGTCGGTAAAGACACGCCTCGGCTATAACGTTGATCAGGTAGAGGATTGGATTCCGGTTATTTTAGCTGAGCAGCCAGCGGCATTAACTATTCATGCGCGCACTCGCAAAGACATGAGTAAGGTGCCGGCGCGCTGGGAGCGCATTACTCGCGTAATTGAGCTTCGTAACGAGCTATCACCTGAGACCCTCGTTATTGGGAATGGTGACGTACTCTCGCGTGAAGACGCAGTGCATAAGGCGGCGACCTATGGTGTTGATGGCGTCATGATAGGCCGGGCACTCTTTGGTAACCCTTGGTTTTTTAATCCGGCTCGTCGACTTCCAACTCGTCTCACTGCACTCCCGACCCATGGGGTAGATGTTAGTACAATACTTGTTGCCGATACGGGAAATCGTACCTCAAGTTCGAGATCCGAACTCGAACTTGAGGCGGAGATTTCGTATGTTGGTTTGGAGGAACGGTTTTCGGTGCTCTTGGAGCACACCAAGCTCTTTGAGGAGCTCCTGCCACATAAGAACTTTGCCACCATGAAGAAGCACTACAAGGCCTACGTCAACGGCTTTCCGGGAGCGGCTGATCTTCGCGCTGAGCTCATGGCCTGCAACTCCTCAGCTGAAATGGAGCCGATTGTCCACGCTTTTCTCCGTAAGTAGGCTTCGCACCTAGTGAACCCTGATACACTATAGGGATGGACGAAGTATTGCACGCAAATATATTTTTCTTTATCACAAGTGTGGCGGTGGTACTATTCACGCTGCTTTTGTGTCTTGCCCTCTACCACGTTGTAAGAATTCTGCAGTCAATACGGCGTATTGTTGAGCGTATTGATGCGAGTAGTGAAATGATTGTGGAAGATGTTGAGCAACTTCGTTCATATGTTCTGGAAGGAAGTCTCGTATCACAGATTGTCGGTTTCTTTATGGGGCGTCGCAAGCGCGCTACAAAAGCCAAGCGTGATACAAAGACAAATTATACCGACGAAGCATAATTTAAATACATATCTATGGCTAACGCTAAGAAAAAAGTAGAACTTTCAAACACACAAAAGATGGGTATCGGTGTTGGGCTCACAGCTGCGGCAGTTGCAGCAGCAAGTGCCTACTTTCTCTATGGGAGTGATGATGCCGCTAAGAACCGCAAGGCAGTAAAGGGGTGGGCGTTAAAGGCTAAGGGTGAGGTATTGCAGGCACTCGAGAAGGCTGAGCACATGACCGAGGAAGAATTCCAACAAATCGTTGAAGGTGTCTTGAAGACCTACAACAAAGCGCAGACCCTTTCAAAGCGTGAACTCAAGGACTTTAAAGATGAAATGAGTGACAACTGGGGTGGTCTCCTAAAGAGTGGTGTAGCGAAGGTACTGACCGCTGACCAGATTGCGAAGCGCGTACAAAAGAAAGCTGCAGCCAAGAAAGCGGCAAAGAAGGCTGTCGCTCCAGCAGCCAAAGCCGATACTGCAGCGAAGGCACCAGCAAAGAAGGTCGCGAAGGCGCCAGCGAAGAAAGCAGCAGCTAAGTAGCTATACACAGAAGGACTCATACCGCGGCGGCCCCTAGGGGCTGCCGCGGTATTATTGCGGTATACATGAAAACGGTTCGCTATCACCTGAGTGCACTGTTTGTACTGACATGTCTCTTTGCAGTCGGTATTTTTCTCGTAGTGGCAGCTACCGTTGAAGAGACACTGACGCATACACCAACGCTCAGTCTTCGTGAGCTGCCTCCGCCTGAGGTTACTGCGGCGGCTGTCTACGTGGTTGATCGTGAGACAGGTATGGTGCTCTACGAGCGAAACGCTGATGCACCGCTGCCGATTGCGTCAGTGACGAAGCTCTTTAGTGCAGCAGCCTTTTGGGCAGGGACTGACCCACTGGGCACGTCGACCATTTCTTGGCAAGACGTTGCTGAAGAAGGGCGTTCGGGCCGATTGCAGGGTGGGCAGACGTACCAAAACCGTGAGCTCCTTTTCCCAGCTCTCTTAGAGTCATCAAATGATGCCGCAGCGGCGATGGAGCGGAACGCACCGTTTGACCTCATTGCTGCTATGAATACGTTTGCGCTGGAGGCGGGAGCCCGTACCACACAGTTTGCTGACGCTTCAGGTATTAGTGATGATAATGTCTCTACGGCTAAAGATGTAGCGACGCTCTTTTCTGCTGTGCTTACGAATGAGCCACACATTATTGATATCACTACACTTCCGAAGTACCTCAACCACGTAAATGCTTGGCAGAATAATAGTCCGTTTATTGCTATGGAGGGGTACATGGGTGGGAAGCATGGGTACACGAACGCAGCTAACCGCACCGCGGTAGCACGGTTTCGTGATGTAACTGAAGCGGGGGAGCGGGAGGTGGTCTACGTGCTCCTTTCGAGTGATGACCTGACGGCCGATATGCAGGCCCTGCGGGCCTATACCGGGGCAGTGGTGGGCTTTGAGTAGGACAATTTGCTATACTAGTGCCGTTACTTTATAACTTCTGTTTTTCTATGTCTTCTCACGTCGCCCTCTACCGAAAGCACCGTCCGCAAACCTTTGCTGAAGTGCGTAATCAGGAGCACATCGTGACTGTGCTACAAGGAGCGATTGCAAAAGGGGAGATTCCGCACGCGATGATTTTCTCGGGCACTCGGGGGACCGGGAAGACTACACTGGCACGCATCTTTGCCGCCGCTATTGGCACCTCGCCTGTTGATCTCTACGAAATAGACGCCGCTAGTAACCGTGGGATTGACGACATCCGTGAACTGCGCGAAGCGGTCCATACGGTACCCTTTGAGTCGAAGTACAAGGTGTACATTATCGACGAGGTGCACATGCTCACGAAGGACGCGTTTAACGCTCTTTTAAAGACACTGGAAGAGCCACCAGCACACGTGGTGTTTATCCTAGCGACCACTGAAGAAGAGAAAATTCTCGACACCATTCTTTCGCGCTGCCAGGTGTTCCGCATGCGTGAACCGTCACGAGAAGCACTCGCTCTCATGATTATGGATACTGCCACAAAGGAAGGCTTTACCATGAAGCCTGATGCCGCCGATCTTATTGCGATTGCCGCCGACGGCTCGTTCCGTGACGCCTTGAGTATCACCCAGAAAGTATTTTTAGCTTCCGGCGATACTATCGGTGAAGCTGATGAAGTGGCAGCGATTATTGGTGCGCCAAAGAAAGCAACCATTGGTGCGCTCGTTGGTGCGCTCCACGAGAAGAATGCTGAAGTAGCACTTGGCGCTATTGCTGAAGCGATGGTGAGTCATGCTGACGTAAAGCTCTTCATGCGACTCCTCCTGGAGCGAGTACGGGCGATTATGCTCTTGCGCAATATGCCGAATAAGGCAGAAAGTATCTTGGCGCCGTTCTCAGAGAGTGATGCGGCGCAGCTTAAAGCCCTCGCAGCTGCCACACCCTCACCCCTTAACTCGCACGCTCTGGTCCGCCTCCTTAATGCCAGTGAGCGTCTAGGGAAGTCACAGTTGCCCTACCTCCCGCTGGAACTCGCCGTGATTGAAATCATTAACCCAACTGTCTAACTGTATGTCTGTTAAAAAAATCTATTTTGTGCGGCATGGGGAAGCAGAGGGGAACCTTAACGGGTTTTCGCAAACGGCAACCACGCCATTAACCGAAACTGGTCACACGCAAGCCATGAAGGTGGCAGCGCGGTTTACGTCACTCCCAATTGAGGCAGTGTTAGCGAGCCATATGGACCGAGCACAAGACACAGCGCGATATATTGCTGAGGCGAAGAACCTGCCCCTTGAGACGACTGAGTTCTTTCATGAAGTGATTCGACCAACCTCAATTCATGGGGCCGCGCACGGGACTGAACCCTATGAGGCTTTTCATGCCGCTGAAGCGCTCAACTACGCTGACCCTGATTGGCGCTTCGAAGACGGGGAAAATTTTTCCGATATCTTGGCACGCGTCACCGATGGGGTGTCGATGCTTGAGCAGCGCGATGAGCAAGCGATGGTAGTGGTCTCACATGGCCACTTGCTTCGTTTTTTGGTTTCCTACTTACTCCACCAAAAGCAACTTACCCCAGCCGTTGCGTGGCAGACAGCGCACAGTATGAAGGCACACAATACCGGTATCACCTTGTTTGAGTGCGATGGTATCACTTGGAAGTTAGTTACCTGGAACGATACTGCGCACTTTGCTGAATAATTTCTGTATGATTGATATTTATTTCATCCGCCATGGCGAGACCAATGGCAACGTTGCGAAGCGAAACCAACCTGATGCAACTCGTCTCACTGAGCGCGGCACCATGCAGGCTCGTGCAGCTGGGCCGGTAGTGGCCGCTCTAAAACCGACGCACCTTATCACGAGTACACAGATACGAGCCGTAGAGACAACGCGTCTCATTGAAGAAACGGTCGCACTTATTCCGGAGACGAACGGACTCTTCCAGGAGCTTATTCGCCCTGACAACATCAATGGTCACTACCACCGAAGCTTCAAGACGATTGGGTACTTGGTCCGCTGGTACTTTGGTCGTGCGGGGGGTGATGGAGACAATGGTGAAGGGGAGAGTTATAAAGCGTTTCGCCGGCGTATAAAAGAAGCCAAGCAGTACCTAGCAACGTTCCCACCTGATTCCAGGATTGTGGTCGTCTCGCACTCGGTTTTCATTACGCTGTTTGTGGCGCACATGTGCCATGAGGATAGACTTTCACTGCTTCAGGCAGGACGCTTCTTGGTGAAGATATTTATGCTGAAGAACACCGGTACAGTACATGTCCGCTTTGCGCCAGAACTCGTCAACACTGAGTGTCCGTGGCGGTGCCCAAAAGCGCGGTAGCGTAGCAACTAAAAAAGACCGGAGCATAGCTCCGGTCTGTACGTACGTTGCGGTTCGATTATGTCCGATAGTCGCTCGGGTTGATGCCGAGGTTCTTTGGACCAAAAGAAAGCGGAAAGAGTTCGGAGAAGCGAACACCCATCACTTCGTCATCATCTCGCACGAGGACAACAAGACAGTTATCATTCGCTGTCTCGGCCATGACCTGCCGGCACCGGCCACAGGGCGCAACCCAGTCCTTGGCGGCTTTTTTCCGTATATCGAGAGCCACTGAGGAATCAGGGCCGCCGCATACGGCCATAATGTGCAGCTCGTGATACTTGTTGGTTCGTGCAGCCATTACCGCGACACACTCAGCACAAAACGTGGGTGAGTAGGCAGCGTTCTCTACGTTGGCACCAACGTACACCTTGGCGCTCTTTTGATCGTTGGCGAAGAGGCCTGCGGCACCAACGTTGAAGTGCGAGTACGGTGCGTATGAGCGTCGTCTGACCGCGCGGGCTAACGTAATCAGCTCAGTCACCTGGCCCATTGTGTAGGGTAGCGGGTGCAGCGCTTGCGAGTGATTGTGTAGTGCAGCAAGTGGCATCGAGAAGAGTGTGTCCATTGTCAGCTCCTTTTCCAAAAAACAACTGCGCGAATGGTATAACGTTTCATGTATATGTCAATATCACTCTCGTGCGCTATAAAAAAAGACCGGAGCGCATGCGCCGGTCCTTGTGCTGGTGGAAGTTATCTAAACTTCTCGCCGAACAGTAACTTTGAGCTTTCCCGAGCCACGAGCGGT
>JACCDO010838610.1_pt1 | contig 18453 bp, 18 predicted proteins | sample 7446101 | NCBI WGS metagenome assembly JACCDO01 (sample SAMN15323440, study PRJNA562643) | freshwater metagenome | isolation source: river surface water | place: USA:Blue River Watershed | collected 2017-08-16 | reverse complement strand
GTAGTAGTATTACTGGTACAATAAGTAGTAGTATTAATGGTACAATAAGTAGTAGTATTACTGGTACAATAAGTAGTAGTATTACTGGTACAATAAGTAGTAGTATTAATGGTACAATAAGTAGTAGTATTACTGGTACAATTATTACATCTTGCTATAATACAGACTTAGTATATGATCCAATACTACAAAATTGTGTACAATGTCCATCAGGTTCATCTTCAGTAGTAAATGGTACAATGATTGTTTCAAATACAGGATGTTATTGTTTACCTAATAAAGAATGGAATTCGGTAAGCAATTCATGTGTTACGATATTTACTTGTCAAACAGGATATTATGTTGGTATAGATGGATTATGTTATAAATGTCAATTAGATGAAACTTCTAATCCAGGAGATACATCATGTAGATGTATTGTTGGAGGATATAGAAATGGTGAATGTGTAGATTGTATTAATGGAATAGTACAAAATAAATTATGTACATGTCCAGTAGGAAAATATTATTATGTATCTGGCGAAAAATGTGTTAATTGTAATGGAGGTAATATATCAAATGGTGATTGTACTTGTGATTATAATAAATATTACAATGATTCTCTTGATAAATGTGTTTGCACGATGGATAAAGGAGTTTATGATAATAATGGAATATGTATATCATGTAATGGAGGTACTGTAGTAGACGGGATATGTACCTGTCCAGATCCTACACAAACAATAGTTGGTGAAACTTGTACGTGTCCAAATGGAACATTATATATTGACTCATTGAATAAATGTGGAATATGTAAATGTAATGAATATTATTTAAATGGACAATGTATTCAATGTCCAGGAGGTAGATACTACGATGGGACCTATTGTGTATTATGTTCACCTGGACAATTTTTCAATACAACTACATGTCAATGTGAACAAAATACGACTCTATTAAACTGTCCAATTGGGCAATACAATAATGGAACTGAATGCGTCCAATGTAATCCAGGAACATATAACGATAGAGCAGGACAAATAAGTTGTACACTATGTCCTGATGGTACGTATAACAGTACTTATGGATCTACTAGTCAATCCGCGTGTTTATCATGTGGAGGTTGTATATCATTATCTGACAGAACAGGATGCATGTGTGGGATATAAAAAAACAAATATATATTTTTTTTAATATAGTCTAATGAATTATTACACTTTCATAGTTATAATTGCACTAGTAGTTATATTTATTATATTAATAACTGCTATTCTAATTTACTGTGACAAGAAAAAACCAGAAGAAATAGTTAATAAATATCTAGATATAAAATGCGATCTCAATGAGTACTATAATGGAAATACATGCGTTAAACTATGTGATTATGGGAATATTTTTGATATGAATTCTAATACATGTAGGCCATGTCCAACTGGAACCAATTATTTACTACAAACAAATACATGTTCTTCATGCAAATGTGGAGGTTATTATGGATCTGGTAATTGTTATAATTGCCCAATAGGATTTAAATACGATGGAGAATCATGTGTTCCATGTCAGGATGGAAAATTTTTAAATCAAACTACATGTGAATGTATTACAGGAGATAATACTATATCTTGCCCAACTGGACATTATAATAATGGAATTACTTGTACACCATGCCCTGCTGGACAATATAATGACGAAGTAGAACAAAATACCTGTAAATTATGTCCAATAAGTACTTATAATTCTAAAGTAGGTTCCACTTCTGTATCTGATTGCGAGAAATGTCCAGTATATAATATATCTATTCCGGGAGCTGATACAATTGATAAATGTTTTTATATAAAATAAAAATTGAATAGAAAGAATTATTATAAAAATAATATGGATGAAATTTGTGATTCTATGTATTGGGTTGATTTAAATGCATACGATGACAATGAATACAATGACAAGGGTTATGTAATGGAAATAGATAGTTCTATAATAGATGACATGGAAATTGATATATTAAAAAATGATACTAATAATAATATAGAGAATAATGAATGATCTAGATTCAAATGGATATTTATATACTGATACTGGAAAACGGATACCAAAATTAAATATTAATTCTAAATCATATATCGATAAAACAATTGTAATTTATGGCCCATCTAAAACAGGAAAAACTGTAATAACTAAAAATATAATGAAAATAGTATCAGAATATATTGATCAGATATTAGTTATTGCACCAAGTGAACCTTCTAATAGATCATATGAAGGATTTGTTGAATCTCCGTTTATTCATTATAAACTTTTTATATCAGATCCAAATAATACCAGTAAAAAAGATGATTCAAAAGAACGTTCATTTGCTTTTTTAGAATCGATATGGAAGAGACAGGAAATGATGGCAGCTATTTATACAAGAACAAATAGAATAGAAATATTAGAATCGTTATTTAATCATGTTGTTCGACATATAAAAGAAGAAGTAGAACCTATAATTAAAAACATTACTAAAAAAAGAAATATTGCAATTCAGGAAATTAAGGAAAAACATAGTACTAATACTGGTTTATGCGATTCTAAAATTAAAGAACTTAATACAATGTATGATGATCTGTTGATACAATTATATAAAAAATATATACACATAGATTATGAAAATGTATGGAAAGCCGATCTATCTGAAGATGAAAGATATAGCTTACAATATCTTTGTTTCAATCCTAGACTTCTTCTTATTTTTGATGATTGCGCTGCACAACTTAAACCATTCTTTTCAAAAGAAATTTTTAGAAAACTATTTTATCAAAATAGACATGGATTTATTACACTTATTATTTGTTGCCAAGATGACACTGATTTGCCAACTAATCTTAGAAAAAACGCATTTATTAATTTCTTTACTGAACCTATTGTATGCCTTAGTAATTTTGAAAGATCATCTAATAATTATTCTAAACAGGCCAAATCCTTTGTTACAGAAATTATACCATATGTATTTAAAGGTTATAGAAAAATGGCATATATAAGAGAGGATGATCAAAATAATTTCTTTTATCATATAACATTTGAATATCCTGAATTATTTAAATTCGGTTCTAAAGCATTACATGAATTATGTGAAATAGTTAAAAATACTGGTACTACAATGGATACTAGTAATCCATTTTACGATTATTTTAAATTAAACTAATTAAAGTATTATTGAGATATTATAAATAAAGATAAATGAATGTTAAGGACTATTATCCTAATCAGGATCCAAAAGTAATATTTTTATATGAAATTATTGGAAGCTATTTTACTGATATAGTATTTAATCATATTTATATAAATGCTCAGTTAAAGATAAATAACAAAACTATGTCATTAGTCGATGAATATATTAAAAAATTACAATTATATGTTATTGGATTAAAGAATGATCTTAAATGCTACGATGAAACATTTAAAAAATTGCATAAATATTATATCACTATTGTTAATAATCCATTAAATATTAATGAATTCATTAATATAATTGTAAATGCATGTATTCCTGAAAATTTTTTAGGACAGTTATCGCAACAGAATAAAATAGAAATAGTTAGTAATATTATATGTGATTTAGTAAGTAATCTTGTCGTTTTTATTACAAACCCAGAATTAATTAATAAAGTTACTGTAAATCATAAACAAAACGCACCTTTGGTTGTCAGATCATTGCAAGATTTTTCAGTACAAACATTGATAAATAAAAAAATAACTATTTTGAATAAATTTCTTAAAGAATCAGGACAAGTTGTAAATAATGATGCCTCTACTGATATTATAAAAGAATTAAAAAAAGCTATTAAAACATTGGTTATAGAAAAAAATGAATTAATGAATAATATTAAAAAATTAGAAATTAATATAACTAATTTAGAAGATAAAATTGAAGATTATAAAGAACGCGAAGATAAGTTGCGAAAATTAATTAGTTTGCTACAATATAATCAAAATAAAATGGAAACTAAATCTAAAAAATCAAAAGTACATACCAAATCTACTCCAATAGTTGAATTTAAAGACATAAGTACGGAACCAATTGAATTAGATGAACACTATGCTGACATTGAAGATAATATTCTAGTACCTGAAGATAAAATAGCAAATACTCAAAGTATTAAATTAATTGATATAGAGAGTAAAGAAATTGTAGAGAATAAAGAAATAAAACCTCCTAAACCAATTAATATAATGTCAAATATTCAATCTATTGATGATCCTATTGATAATCTATCAGCTATGCCGACACAAAAAATTAGTGTTTTTAAACCAGTAGATTTATCAGATATAGATAGTTTAGATGATGTAAATTCTGAACATAAAAATAATTCTGATAATAATTCTGATAATAATTCTGATAATAATTCTGATAATAATTCTGAAGTAGATTCAGAGTAATATATTTCTACAACTATTTATTTTTTAGCGATATATATAATAAATGGATTTCTTATCTAACATTCTTTTTGCTTCATTAATACTATCAATAATAGTATTAATTGTAATATCATATTTACTTACTGAATATGAAATAGGTGTTAAAGATTATATTAAAATATTTTTATATTTATTTTTTATCTTATCTACAGTAGTATATTATTATAAAAATCATATAATAAAGAAATCTTCATATGAACCAATAAAAGCTGCAGCAGAAGTATTTAATGAAATAACTGATAGTCAAGATCTAAATGGAATAATGCAATTAAATAATATATTAGGAAGTAGCGAAGATGAATTAATAATAGATAATATTCCAAAATCTATTATAATATAGTATTAAAATAATGTCGTTTCTTGAAGCACGGGATAGAGGATTACCTTATGGAGGAATTCCTTATCAGGAACTTCTTAGTAAACTAGAAGAAACTGATATGAATGAAACTATGGAAGATCTTGCTAATAATTATAATAATTATATACGATCTGAAATAATTGATAGAACCTTAGAAACTCCATTTTTAGAATCAGATAAAACTAAAAGAGATTCATCTATTTCTAAAAGTGTACTTGGATTACGATACAATGGAGCTAGAGGAGAGTACGAGCATCCACAACAACCTGAAATGTTTGTTGGATTCATGGATCAGGATCCTCGTGCATTAGATAATAATCCAAGAATGGATCAATATCATGAACAAATAGCTACGAGAATGCCTAACCTAGAAGTTCGTATGGGTCATAACTGTACCGACACTGATCATCAGGGGCCTTGGACTAATCAATCACTAGGACAATGTAGGAGAGATATTCAAACTGCATTAGCATATAATACTAAAGTATTTACAGATGAAAGAGATGGTAGACCATTAAATCGTAATTTTGTAGTAGAATATGATCACAATAAGAAACCTCTTATCTATAAAGACTTAGTTCCTAGTGGTATTAATGGAATTACTGAAAATACATCTGGAAAAAATAACACTCAGTATACAACCTCTTCAGTTCCATTTGTATCTACTGATACAAATTTTACCCCAAGTTATAAAAATATCAGTAATTATTGCGCTGGAATTATGCCAGGACTAAAGTCATGTCAAAGACAAATTAGTAAGGATCAAATATCTCAAGAAGAATTTATTAATCATAGTAGTAATAAATATTATCTACAACAAGAATCTAAAATAAAGATGAATAATGTAGATCAAAAATATCAGGAACATTTTAATAATTTTCATAACCGTAGCGGTGGTATGTATGGTAAAAAATATGTAGCTAATAATATTAATTCTACGATTGATACATATGATATAGAAAATTTAGATAATGTACCAACTAAAGTTAATTTAATTACTCCTGTTACTAATCCTACATTACTCAACAATGATCCTACTTTTTATGAATCCAACGTAACAAATAATAAAAGGTCAGATCTAATGAAGTATTCAAATGCTAATACATATATTAATGCCGAATTACAACCAAACGATATAATTACATCAGAGAGTACAATTCAAAAACATTTTAATATGTATGGTAATAATAATAATATTACATTAGTTAATTCTTCTTATTATATTCCGGAATTTAAATTTAAACATATGGAAGTAGGTAAACATGCTAATTTTCCTGATAATCAGACAATTATAACTAAAACTAAATATGATAATCCTTATGGTACTCAAGATATATCACAATCCAGAAGCAATGCATTTAAATTTAGTGACGATATTGGTAAAGTTATGGCATATAGTTCTGTAATTGTTCCAGATACAACTAATGAATCTCAATTAAGGCATAATCCAATGTTAAGTCAGGAAAATAAATTAAATGCAGTAAATAGTGAAGAAGTATGGTTTAATAGTGATGAAAATGAAGTAGGTAAAACACAGAAACAATCAAGAACTGGAGGAATTGAACCTACTAACATGGATATAAAAAATAGTCATGACTTTGATGTATCAAATGGTGGATCTATTATAGGAAAAAAAGCAATACGTGGAGATAGATATACTCAGGAAGTAAGTGAGACCGAAAATATAAATGACATAGAATGATCATTTATTAAAATATTTGATATATTAACTGTCGAAAATGTCGCTCAATACAATATTTATAGCATTCTTGTATATCGTTGTCATATTTTTTTAATTTACATATATCACATGAACCTATTTTTTCATTATAAAATAAATCAACTATTTGTTTACACATATCTTTATCGCAATTCATTGAATTATATTTATAATATTATTATAGTATCTAATTAAGTATCTATTTGGTCTTATTTTTTTGCTATAATATAAATAAGAAAATGCCACCAACTTTATTAATTCCTGGTTCTATTAAAGGAATAGATGAAGTTCCAATAAAATATATAGTTTCATGGTTGAAAAATCATATGCCAGAATATGGATACAATAGTGCAACACTAGATGATAGAATATTAGTTATTCAAGCAATGACAGGATCTGGAAAATCTACTGTAATGCCAGTTGAAATATTTAGAATACTAAGAAATAAAGAAACTCCATTAAGTGTACAATATAGAGGTCAAAAAGTATTATGTACTCAACCTAGAGTTTTAACTGCAATTGAATTAGCGCGTACAGTTTCTTCATCAAGAAGTGATTGGAATCCTGATATGGCTTTAGGAAAAATAGTAGGTTACTCAACTGGACCTAGAAAAGAAAGAGCATACGGACTTATTTATGCTACAGCTGATACATTAAAAGCTAAATTAAATACAAATACCGATCAGGATATTATGGACGAATATAAATTTATTATTATAGATGAAGCACATGAGCGTTCTATAGGTTCTGATGTATTACTCTTTATGTTGTATAAATTTTATAAACGAAATGAAGGAAATAAAAATTTACCATTTTTAATATTAACAAGTGCAACATTTGATACTAAAAAATATGCAGATTATTTCGAGATAAATTATAAAAATATTATAAGTATTTCAGGAACTCAATTTAATATAGATACTAAATGGCCTAAACATGATGCTACTAATGTTTATGATATGATTATAGATACTTTAATAGAAATAAATAAGAATAAAGATGAACCAGAACAAGCAGATGTATTAATTTTTGTACCAGGACTTCCAGAAATGAAAACAATTGAGAAACAGATTAAGAAAAATATTAGAGATTATTTACTAGTATTAAAACTAGATGGAGAAGCAGTAAGAAAAGAAACTTCTGATTATACTCAAGTATTTGATTCTTATAAAAAATTACCTAAGGTAAATGGAAAACTACCTATTAGAAGAGTAATTCTATCAACATCTGTAGCTGAAACAGGTTTAACTATTAATACTTTAAAATATGTAATTGATATGGGTTACCATAGAGGGATGGAATCATATCCAATTTATAATGTAAAAGGACTTATAACTAGACCAGCAACACAAAGTAGAATAACTCAACGTAAAGGTAGATGTGGACGGTTATTTGATGGGGTATTTTATCCAATGTATTCAGAAGAAACATATAATTCATTAAATAAACAACAATTGCCTGATATTATAACATCTAGTGATGAATATAATTTAGTACACCTATTATTTTATAGAATGCTTGATAATGATTTTAAGATAGATGAATTAAATTTATTAGATAAACCATCTCAGGAAACATTTATAGGTTCTAACATAATTGCTACTATGTTAGGATTTATTGATTACAATTGTAAATTAACTGAATTGGGTAAAATAGCCGCTAGATTTTCATCGATACCGATGGAATCTGCAAAGATTATATTTTCTGGATTTGCTTATAATGTTGCCATTACTGATTTAATAACTATAGCTGCTATTATGCAAGTACCTAATGGATTTCTATTTATGAGAGATTATATGTATAAGAGATTTATGGAAGAAAATAGAGAAATGGCTAATTTAAATATACCATGTAATGCTCATATTATGGAATCTATTTTACCACAGTATTTAGTTGATATAATTGGAGGAGGAAAAGTAAAAGAAATGTCATCTGATCAAGATTCAGATAATTATTATTATCGATATAAATTAATAATATGTGACGACTTCATAGAATCATTACTAGCATTTGAATCTTTTAATAAGCAAATAATGATTATGAAAAATAATAAAAATATAACAGAATGGTGTCAGAAAAAATGTTTAAATTTTGGAACATTGTCTACTATCTATGATATTAGAGAAAGAATTATAGATGATTTATTAAGCGAAGGTATCGATATTTTTTACAATAACAGTCATAGATTAATCGATCAGCCTATAGATCTATTTATTCCGACTATTATTAATATTAAAAAATGCTTATACGAAGGATTAAAATGTAATCTTATTACGTATGACTTTAATAAAAAAACATATAAAACATTGCAAGGTTTACATATTGATATAGAAAATAGTATTTTATCAACTCAATTACAGAATAAATTAAGATCGTTTAAAGTTTTATCTGGAGATGTTCAACCAAAATTTATACTAACAGATGGAATAATATTATCTAGTATACAGGGGAATGATACAATTATGTATAAATTAAATACAAATTATATCAGTATTTTAGATGGTTTTGTATATCCCGATATAACATTTGGAGGACCTATATATTCTGATGAAAAAGAAATGATAGTTAACAATATTAAAGAATCTATAGATATATTAAAATCATATGATAGTTTTAATAAACTAATAAATTCTAATATAAAAATGCCAATATGTGCATTAGAAAATTTGAGTAATTTATTTGGCAATAAATTACTCAAAAATATTGTTGATCCAATATGCAATGAATAATTAAGGTCGTAATATTATATAAACAGATGATTCTAAGTATTTCATAAAATTATATAAATTTTCTAAACTTGATTTTGAATGTAATTCAGAACATAGATAATAATAATCTATAATTTCTTGTACATTGTTGTTATTTATATTTCTTAATGATAATGTATTACGTAAATTAATTAATTCATTATTGTCAAGGGGTTGAGCAATTCCATCGAAGAATGCAACATTATTAACTATTTGTATATCCTGATTTTGTTCAGGAATTACATCATCTAGTACTTGAGGTTGATTTCTTGCAAAATGAGTAAATCTATTTAATAATTCAATATCATCATCTGGATCTAATATTATATCTTCTAAATCAATATCTTCTGTAGTAATAGATACATCAATACCTATTGATTCTTGAACTGAATCTGTATCATTAATTACAGGATCGATACTTTTCATAAATTCTTCATTATTTAGTATCTGATAACATTCAATTGATTTATCAATATAACAATTAAGATGATATGTCATGGTTGATATTTTTAAATAATGACAAGTTAATATAGTTGAACTATTACATAATGTACAATATATTGATCCTGCATACCTAGATAAAACAAATATTCTACAATCATTAGTAAAAGTATCGATATTATTAAAATGTAACTGATCAAATTCTACATTCCATCCATAGCTCATCATTTTTGCAGTTCTGTAATATATATCTTTGTTCACTGAATATTTATTAGCTAATATTGCATTATTGCATTTAATATCATTAATTATATCTATTTGTTTTTCAATTGAACTATGATAAAGTAATGAACATGATAATATACCATTGTCTTTTTGAAAACATAATCCATTGCATCTAAAATCTATTATCTGATTAATGGTTTGATATAAATTTTCTAATTTATTAGATTTACAAACAAATATATCGATGGATGTTCTATAACATCTATTATTTGTTTTAAACTTAGGTGTTACAATAATATTAAATGTTTCAAGTTCACCTTTTATTATATTAATATTAGGAATTGGATATGGTATTTTTTTAGTAGTGATAAGATATTTAAGATCTCCCATTTTTTTCATTTCCAGTGAATTAAATATATTAAATTGTTCATATGTACCAATACAATCTATATCAACAATAATACCTCTTCGTCTATAAATAGATTCTTTGTGAAAATTAGAATCCCACATATTACTATAATATTTATCTCCCATATTTTTTTTATCTTCTTCCTTATTCACTTTCCTTAATATTTGGTTTCTAGGAGCTCCTCCATATACTCTAAATCCAAGATCTAATAATTTATATAATACGTAGTAGTTAAAATTATTTTCATCTTGGGCAGCTTCAAATAATTGTTTGCTCATATTTTATAATATTAGTTATTGAATTATTGATTCAATTTTTTAAAAAATTGAATTTTTTATAGAGTAGTGTATTGTGCGACATATCTCAAGCTCGATAAATATGATCTCCGAGTCTTTCTCCGAGTCTTTCTCCGAGTATTTCTCCGAGTCTTTCTCCGAGTCTTTCTCCGAGTCTTTCTCCGAGTCTTCGATGTCTAGTCTTGAAGGAGATCTCTTTCAAGACGAGAACTATTGGAAGATTTCAAAGATTGCTCATGCCTTTGATGAGATGAGGGAAAAAGACATTTCTCATCATAGGTCAATTGGAGACCAACGAAGAACATGCGACAAACTGGAACGCGAGTACAAGAGGGAAGTTCAAGAATATGAGTCGATGTTGAGAACTTACTCTATTCTTGAAGGAGACAATAGTCCCAAATGTGTTCTGGAAGATGCTTATGTACCTATTGCCCGTAAAATGGCTAAGTGTGATGAGCTTCTGAAGTCGTTCGTTTCTTGTTCTCTGTACCTGGCTGAGATGGAGAAAAAAGAGGTTCTTAGGAAGGAACCAGATCTGTTGAACTACTAGATAGTTCTGACTTCGGCACTTCAAGATGAAGTCGTCAGTCCTGCGACGAGTGCAGGTTATGGGTACTGAATCCCTGGTTTGCTAGTTTACCTTAAACTAGTCACTTAGAAAGTGTAAACACCATTCCTAGTTTCTAAGGCTAGGGGCATTTGAAGTAAATTTCAAGTGTCAGTTGTGAAGATACTTTCTTTTTTTTCTAAAAAATTGATTATATTTATATTAATATTAATCTTCTATGCAAAGTATGAATCAATCAAATCTTCAGCAATTGATCCAATCAGAAATGCCTGAAAATCTCAGCGAGTCTGATTTCAAAAAACTTTCGAAGGATCTTGAAGAAAAACTTTGGAAAAAGTTATTGCATGACGGCAACGTAGTATCAAGGAAGCGCGTTACTTTCTTGGAACAAGAATTAGACTATGCTAAATTTGTTGCCAAGACTGCTGAGGAAACAAAGGATGAAGTAATCCGCCTGTACAACAATAGCCACGACATGATAAGACAATCAGCAGGTTTGCCAATGTTTCTTGTTCATGAGGATATGTTCAAGGCACTTGAAGACTTGTCGAAGAAAGCAAAGTGCTGTGACACTCTGATTCATCAAAATTCTTATCTTCAAGCAGAACTCGCTAGTACCAAATCTAATATTTGGTACTTAGAACAGGAGCTTCAGAAACTGCGCAATAATGGACAGATTATTCAAGAACAACCTAGATTGATAGTTGGATTTAATCCAACTGAGGTTCACCCTTCTTTTCAGATGTTCACTCCAACTGATTTGACAAGTATCTGTCCATCAGAGAATGTAGAAAATTCCACTTCTTCGAATTCTGTATAAAGATGAGAGGGTCAAAATATTTGGGCTTTTCACAGACAGATTTTGAAAATCTGTCATTATAAAAAGTTAGGTACTGTGGGAGACCTGACGAATTGAGACACAAGCCTGCTAAGGTAGTGTTTCAATTTACTAGACCCACTTATAAACTAACCTTGGTCGGATTCTAACCGAGGGATTTCTAACCGAGGGATTTCTAACCGAGGTAGGGAGGTAAACACCATTCCTAGTTCCTAAGACTAGGGACACTTGATTCGTTTCAAGTGTCAGTTGTGAAGGACTTCCTTTTTTCTAAAAAATTGATTATTTTTATAACATTACTACAAAGAATTGAATCAAAATGGGTAGCATCTGTTCTACAGCAACCGATGTTCAGATTATTTCTGAACATCAATCAGTTGTTCCTCAACCTGCTATCTCTCAACCAGTTGTAGTTCAGTTGAGATTTAGACGTCCTCAGGAACTTCCTCGAGATGACGAAGACATCAGAACCATTCGAGAAAGAGAGGCCATTGTATATAATATGGCCAAATATAAGTTTGACTCTTACTTGGCTTCACATAAGCTCCCATTGCATAATAGCTGGGGAGATTGGTCAAGGATTTATTATGGTGCTAATGCTTCTAGTGAAGATCCTGACCGGGAATGTTCTATGTGCAGTGCAGTTGATGCACATCCATGTCCTTATCATCAGGTGATATTTTCTCACAGGGAAAAAGAAATTGAGATAATACGAATTGCCAAGCATCAGAGGAACATTCTTAACATTGATTTCTTTCCTTGCCATCCAATGTATGGAACATATGATCCTCCATTCCCATATGAATGGTTGGTTGATGATCTTCATCCTCTCTTTGATCGTCATCCATTAGTACATTAGTCTCATCTTTGTTCTCAAAATTACAATCATACTTTCTCCTCACAACTGTTGACGGTCAGCCGATAATCGTTGATTTTCGATAGTTTATAAAAAGTTAGGTACCGTGGGAGACCTAACGAATTGAGACACAAGCCTGCTAAGGTAGTGGTTCAATTTACTAGACTCACTTATAAACTAACCCAAGGGATTCTAACCAAAGGAATTCTAAACGTAGGGAGGTAAACACCATTCCTAGTTCCTAAGACTAGGGACACTTGATTCGCTTTCAAGTGTCAGTTGTGAAGGACTTCTTTTTCTAAAAAATTGATTTTAATATTTTTTTATAACAAAAGAAGCCCATATTTCAATGAATGCAAAATTTGCAGATTGGCTTATATGTAAATCTCCAAAAGTAGTATTTCAAAAAACAACTTATCAGAAAACTTGGATTGATGAGTTTATTGAAATGAATAATTCACTATATGTACATTCTCAAAAACATCCAGATGTACTTTCTGTCTTAGGATATAAACCATTAGATTTAGCAGGAATGACTCCACAAAAATTAGCTAGGGAATATTTTAAAGCAACTAAAGAAATATTGAAGTCAGCAAAAGGATTAAAAACTGAAGCTGGAAGAGGAATCGACCGAAGAAATTTAGTTATTAATCACAAAGGTTATGAGTGGTTTATTGTTCTTGAACAAACTCATAGAAATTTAGGACTTAAAAAAATGGATAATCCATTATTAGTACCAGTTGGACCATTAAAAATTGTAACATGTTATAGAAAAAGCAAAGGTGAAAAGTATTCCTTTAATTCAGAATGGCTTTTATCTCAAGAATTTGATAGATTATCCAATATATTATATACGGGTTCTTACTTCGATCTTAAAAATAGATATGATGAATGGGTATCGTATATAGATTTTATAATACAAATGTATATCTTAGATTTTACAAATATATTTGATAAAACAATTAAACGACATTTTAATACTTTGGAAAAATTATGGGATAGTAAATTTAAGATATTAATAAATGATTATCAGGAATTTTATTTGCATTCTAATTATTTCATTGATGAATAAATTACTTTTATGTGTATATTAATTGATAAAAAATTGATTTTTTTATAGTTTTTAGTAACCTGACAAGTTATTACAGAAACTCTTGCAAGAATATCATGGCGACTTCTCTGTTGGACTTCATGAAGAGGTACATATGTGCTATCTTCATAGATGACTATTTTGAACAACAGGATAAATTTGTTGAGTATCACGACCGGGTATTTGGAGTCATTAAAGCTCCAAAATACCAGAACAAAGAAGATCTCTACAAGAAGTATTTTGCCTCATTGAATAAGCTTCATGAGGCGATTGCTCAAGGAAGAAATACTGATGAAATCCAGAGTGAAATTGCTGAGATGGGAGAACAATTGTTCAATTACACTTCAAGTGTGAAAGAATTCATTGTTAGACTTGATGAAAAGCATACCAGATTTTATCTGGATGGAAAATCCAGATTGAAGAACATCGGATTAACTGAAAAAGAAGAAATACTTGCGTATCTGCTTGATAACAAAAATAAAACTTCCGACGAAGTAAACAAGTTGTCAAGATTGACTGATTCTTATCATAGGGGTCTAATTAACCTAGACAATTATGATGCTCACTTTCAGCATGTTGCAGAAATACATGCAGAAAATATGAAAAACATTAGAAGGTATCTGTGGTGGAAACTATTTGTTTCTGATGACAATAAGATACCTATCTGTTAAGTTTGACAAATTCTTCGGCACTTCAATATGAAGTCGTCAGTCCTGTGGAGAGAACAGGTTATGGGTACTGAAGCCCTGGTTTGCTAGTTTACCTTTAAACTATCCGCTCAGAAAGTGTAAACACCATTCCTAGTTCCTAAGGCTAGGGACATTTTGAGACTATCTCAAGTGTCAGTTGTGAAGGCACTTTTCTTTTTTTTGAACATAAATTACCGTATTCTATCATATAACATAATTATTGTTTTTGCAGTTAAAATATCAATTGGATCAATTTCTTTTATTTTTGTTAAATTGATATCATTAATTATTTTAATACACATTTTGATCATTTGCCTTTTAACACTATCATATGATTTTTTTAAAAATATGCATATATCATTCATGTTTCTATTATTTTTTAAATATTTAATAAGATTACGTTCATCATTAATGGACCAAATATCGTCATTATAACGTGTATACATAATCTATTTTTATATTAAATAACAAAAAAATCAAATTTATTTAAACGGGTGAAAATCCATGTTTTTCAATAAATTCCGCTATACATATTACAGGTAATTTAAGTAGATCAATAAATATATCTAAAGTATCTTTTGTATTCAACTCCTGTACCTGAATACCATTGTATACTTTATATCTTTCTTCTTTAATATAATATTTATCTATGTTGTATAATACCACAGCATATTTTCTTTTGTTTTTCACTAATTCTCTATCCACAATAATTCTAATATTTGCAACATTAATAGCTATTTTAATCAACTGATCATTAACCCACTGTTCTCCAAATGATCTAACTGAGCAAGCCTCCAATGATAGAGGCTTTGATTTACGTATTAAAAGATTATCAATTAAAGTATCAATATTTACAGTATCTAAATCATTGTACCATTTCTCGATATTATCAATATCTTTATCACTTCTCTTCTCTTTATTGATTGCATTAAACATTTTGTATCAGATTACTATTAAAATATTAATATTCAATTTTTTATTATTTGACGCCATACTTCAAAAAAGTTAGGCTTGTATGGACTTAATAAATCTTCTTTATATTCTCTGTAAAAATTAGAGTTAATTAACATTTTATCAACAAATAGTTTCTGTTCTATATATTCATAATCATTTTCCATAATTATTAACTTTATATTAGATAATATTTCTGGCATATCTAAAAGAATATAATAAAAAGCTCCCTCGCAATCTAATACTAATGTATCAAAATTAATTTTATACTTATCTAGTAATTCATTATATGTTATGATATTTACCCAAAAATGACCCGGTTCTAATATATTACTAGGTTTAGTTATCCATTGATTTTGTATCAATTTTCTTTTAGAAAGAGCAGAAGGTTCTATATGAAAATTAAAATTATTTAAATCCCTATTTTCCTGTAACATTTTGGCACTATTTATATCACTCTCCATTGAAACTAAATTATTACCTCCTATAATAGATGCTATAATTAATGAATTCCTTCCAATGTTTCCACCAATTTCTAAAACTTTTTCACCTCCAACTAAATATCTTGCAGCCATTTTTTGTTCAGGGAATTCATCTTTTAGAGATCCATGTTTAAATATTAACTGATCATGTATTTTATTAACTTTATTAGTAATATCATTATCGTTCTCTACTATTAATAATTCTGTTATTAAATTATATTTAATAACATAGGTATCATCTATTATGTATTTTTGATTACCTAGTAATATTGCTATTTTTTTAACAATATTTCTAACTGGATCTGAAAAATAAAATGAACGGGAGTCATCTCCACTAGGAATAATTATTGTATTATGAAGAACTAGATAATTTAAACATATATTCGTAACATCTATCCAATTATTATCAGTTCCATAAAAAAATAACATTATCCTATATTATATAAAATAAATTAAATCGATCTTTTAATTTGAGCCGCTAGTATGTAATCTTTCGATAGTAATTTTTTATTTTTCTTTAAGAAATTATAATAAAGTGTATTTATTATTTCTTTATCTTGTTTATCGTTAAAGTCACTCATTTTTTGAATGTAATTATAAGTACTTACATATACTTTAGACATAAATGAAACTTTATTAAGGGAATTATAGTTCATCATAACATTAGGAACCATAACCCAATCATAACTATCTATAAAACAAGTCATAAACCAATTGTAAATGTCTTTATATTTAAATTGACTCATAGTTGCTATGTTATTAATTACCATAAGTCTTTCTATGTGATGTAAATAGGCATACTTTTTTACTTTTTCGATATAATGATTAAGTATTTCTAATTTAGTAGTGCCTTTGTACCAAGAATCTGGTAATTTAGTAGATAACGGTAATTCTATTTTTGTAATTTCAGAATAGTGATATAAGTAAATAAATCGCATATATTCTCTCCATCCAATAATTTGTCTAATAAATCCTTCAACTGATGCTATTATATTTTTCTTATTACTTGACCTATTGAAGTAGTCTAATACTTTACCAACTACGTATTGTGGAGTTAGTAGTCCTATATTTATAGAAGACGACAGTACACTATGATTTCCAAATGTTACTGACTTAGAAAATGCATCTTGTATGCTACCAAAAGAAGATAGTTTAGAACTAATAAAAGAATCACACATTTGTTTTGCTTCTTTATGATTAACTGGATAATAAAATGAATCTAAATATCCAAAGCTTTTAGGGTAATTTTTTTCTACATAGTTTTTTAATGTAATATCTATATTATTTTTCATCTTTGGTTCAGTGTAATTATTTGAAAATTTAGATCTATTTTCTGTGTCAAATGACCATTTACCATATAATGGCTCGGATTTATTAACTAATATATTAAGTCTAATTCTCTGCCATTTATAAAATGTATTCTGTAAGTATTTTTTCTTATTTTTATGGGAGACATTGTAAGAATCTAAATCTTTTGAAGAACATATAAAATTAAGAGGATCCAAGAATTTAGATTTACTTCGAGACCAATTCTTAACTGATTTTCTATCAACTGGATGATACATCTCTACTTCATTGTTTATAAACATATCATATTTAACCTTTTCTATAGTAACATATGTTACATTAATGCCTTTATCTTTTAAGTAATTATAGTAGTGTTCCATAGAAGAGTGGTGGAGGTATAACTTCTGTTTATGGTAGATTTTATTTAAATAAAAGGGATCTTCTACTATATAAACATTAAAATGAACTAAATAAGACACGTCTTCAAATAATTGAGTAGGCAACACTACAAATACCTTTGTTTTCATTTTGCATATATTTACTTGTTTATTTTAATTGTTTTTAAAAATTGATTTTCTTTAATTTTCTATTAAAAATAACAAATGCCCTGTGAACATGGGAAACGAAAAAACAGATGTAAAGAATGTGGAGGATCTCAAATTTGTGAACATGGTAAGGAAAAATATATTTGTAAAGAATGTAAAGGATCTGGAATATGTGAACATGGTAAGGAAAAACGAAGATGTAAAGAATGTGGAGGTTCTAGTATATGTGAACATAATAGATCAAAATATAGTTGCAAAGATTGTAAAGGTTCTCAAATTTGTGAACATAATACAAGAAAGAGTAGATGTAAAGAATGTAAAGGTTCTCAAATCTGTGAACATAACAAAAGAAAAGAGCAATGTAAAGAATGTAAAGGATCAGGAATATGTGAACATAATAAAAGAAGATCAGAATGTAAAGAATGTAAAGGATCAGGAATATGTGAACATAATAGAGCAAAATATAGTTGTAAAGAATGTAAAGGTTCTCAAATTTGTGAACATAATAAAAGAAGGG
>JACCDO010078643.1_pt1 | contig 18453 bp, 17 predicted proteins | sample 7446101 | NCBI WGS metagenome assembly JACCDO01 (sample SAMN15323440, study PRJNA562643) | freshwater metagenome | isolation source: river surface water | place: USA:Blue River Watershed | collected 2017-08-16 | reverse complement strand
TACGGTGACCCATCATAGATGGTTTATGCAGTGTTGGTTGCCGATTGAACAGCACATAATCATCATTAACTGCATGACGTTCTACAATATCACCATAATTCAATTTAATATTTGCTTTACGATAACGTAAATCAATACGTTGACTGATAGGTTTACCATTAACTATTGTTTGCTTATAAACATAATTTGCACCAGGATAAGCATCACGACCATTCATTACAAGCATAGTTAGATGTTTAATATTCTGTGGTGTTACTTCTTCTGGAATAGTTAAATCTTTAGCGACACGTAACGGAATACCTACCATGTCAATATCAATATAAGGGTCACTAGTAATTACTGAACGTGCTGAAAAATCAACACGCTTACCCATAATATTTAAACGGAAACGACCTTCTTTACCTTTAATACGGTCAGAAATAGAATTAGTAGGCCGTCCACCTGTTTTAAATTCAGATTTGGGTAATGCTGCAGAATCATTGTCAAAATAAGTAGCAACATGAATTTGTAAAAATGTTAATGAATCATTTAATGAAGCAGAATCTTTATTCATATCATTTCGAACTCTAATATTGAAATTAATAATATCGGCAATCTTCAAAGTTAATGAATCTTCATGAGTTGACGAAGCCATAAAATCAATCTTGGCAGTTGGTCGAATAATAACAGGAGGAATAGGGAAACGTGTTAAAATCAAATCTTCTGGACGTGAATCACTTACATTAAAACCTAATAAATAAGCATCCATATCAGAAACATTACGAAAAATATTATAACATTGACGAGGAGATAAATAATCACGAATAATTTTAGAACCCTCGACTGCTATACCTGCATCATCTACATTTGTTTGACCTACTTCTTTTTCTAAGATAATACGAATAGATGCATTAGTTTCCTTAATTTCTTTTTTAATCTTCGGCACTGGAGTGCCACAAACATAACAAAAATTAATATTTTTAATCATATCTTTTAATTCTTTATAACGATATTTACCAGACTTATTTTGAAAACGTTTCAAGTTATCTTCAGTCCTTTCCATTAAAACATTAGAACATTTATGACAAATACATTTTAATAAGGTAATTAAATGGTTTAAGAAACCATAATGAAATACATGATCAGCTAATTCAGTGTGACCGAAATGACCTTCACAATCCATTGAATTTTGTCCACATGTTGTACAATTCAAATAAATATCACATGAACCTAAACGTAAATCAACGAGACCACCTTTCTTTGGTTCATAGTTATCATAAGAGTCTGGTACATTTATACCGAAAGGATCACTTTTAACAGCAGAATATTTTTTGACCATATCATTTGTATAAATTCCGAAACTAACTTCTTTTATATTTTTTACATCTTCATTGTAAAATTTTGATTTGAACGACATTCTTTATTGTTATAATCTAGAAATCTTTATATAATAATTAATTATCAATTTTTATAAAAAAAATGCATGTTGAATCTTTCATTATATAATTATTTATATAATGAAATATATATTATACGGAATATGTTGAATTACATTTATTGCATTTTATCATGTATAAACGTAAATCTTTATTTTTATCAAGAATAGTATTAGATGAATTACAAATATTACAAATTACATATTTTTTAATATAATCTTGTAAAACATGCATAATTTTATCAATTTTAAATTTTCCAATTAATACAATACCATCTGATTTTGAACTAGATATCCATTCTCCTGTTTTCATTTCCGTCTGAATAAAATCTATAAAATGTTCAGGCGATCTATTTATAGTCATTAAAATTTTTTTAACATTTTTCCAATATGTATTAGTAGTACTATATTCAATTACTGGATTTGGTACTACCATTTTTTGAGAATTTTGTAATTTATTATTGTGTTCAGAGATATTATTATATACAATATCAAGCATTTTATTAAATTCAACTTCCATTTTAATATAAATATCTTAATAATATTTTAAATATAAATCAATTTTTTTTATATAAAGTATATATATATATATGAATACGGCAAAATACGCTGTTGAATTTATGGGAACTTTCCTATTTATAAGTGTTATTTTAGGAACAAGTGAACCAATTCCTATTGCAGTCGCTTTACTTGCTGCAATTTACTTTGGATCTGCAGTAAGTGGTGGATTCTTTAATCCAGCAGTTACATTAGTTAAAGTACTTGACGGAACTTTAACTACAAATGATGCGATATTATATACAAGTGCACAACTTTTAGGAGGTTACTGTGCTTACATTTTCTATACTAAAATAGTTAAACCATCAAGTACAATATAAATATTAATGTTAATATTAAAATAAACTTAATTATATAAGTTATTTTTATATTTATTAATCTTTTCAAAGTAAAATAATTATCAGTTGTTCCATTAATAATATAATTAGCTAATTTTTCTCCGAATAATTCACATGTATGTGAACCTAAATAACTTCCACCTGATATCCAATAAATATTATCATTTTTAGTTTTTAATTTAGTATAAAAAGGAATAGTATCATATGTCATTGCACGTGAACCTTCCCAATAATTAATAATTTCAATTAATTCTAATTTTTTAACTTCATCATTATTTTTAATATATTCATATATTTTATTTTTATCCATTTTTAAGTCATCTCCTATTTGAAGTAAACATGTTATTTTCACTGTATCGTCTTTATATGGAGTAACAAATATATCATTTGCAAAATAAAATTTATCAGGAATATTTTTAACTTTAATTATCACTGCAACTCCTGAAAAAATATTAATATAATTACTATAACATTTATTTTCTATTTCAGTTATTAAAGATAAATCCGCGCCAGTTGCTATTATTAGTTTATTATAACTATAGTTATTTTTTGTGCCATAAATTATTTGATTATCATAATTTTGCGCATTTGCTATAATATTATCTTCAATAAATTCTATATTGTTTTGTTCACATAATTTATAAATTTTATTCCAATAATTAAAATCATGAAATTCATTATCTTCTCCTGTTAAATCTATAATAGTTTTTTTATTATTATTAAATAAATTATTAATAATATGAATTAAAAACCATTCATAATTATTATTCAGTATTTTATTTAAATATAATGGTGTTTTATATTTATGCATACTAATAAAATTAAATAAATTTTTAGGTTTAGGTGTAATAGATATAATTCCATTACCTCCATTAACAGTTGCAGAATTACTTTTATCTTTATCTATTATTTTAATTATAGCAGTTTTATCAAGTTTTCTTAAATTAAGTGCAGTAAATAAACCAAATCCTCCTGCTCCAATTATTATGTATATCATTACTATATTTTATATTATTTATATTAAGTGTCATCTAACGGTACATGTAGTAAAAATCTGTTATTTTTCTTTTAATAATATTATAATTAAATTTTAAATATAATTCATCTAGTTCTTTACATAATAAAGAACCGTCTATATCACACTCTTTAATTATAATAGACACATTATGAATTTGATTCACTAATCTAGCATAAATATCTACTATTTCTTGTCCATCTTCAATAAAACGAGGTCCCCATACTTTATTAAGATAAAGAATATTATCTATCATTGTAAGCAATGATAAAAGATCAATACAATTATTTATTTTATCAAAATCATAATCTAAATTATTTAGTGTATTTAAAATATCTTTATAACATTTCATAATATCAATTTTATGATATTCTTTATTATTAATACTTTCAATTATATTATTATAAATAGTATAGTCTTTCTTTGTAATTGAATACAGTGTATTAATATAATTCTTTGATTTTTTTCTATTTTTTTCTCGTTGGTTTTTAATTTCTAAAAATGAAATTACACATAATAATATATAACCCAATAATTCAACTAAAGGAATTGTTTGTTGAATCATATAAAAACTTAATAATAAAAATATATCATTAAAATATATATTAAAAGAGTCTACAATAGTCGTAAACATTATTTTCATTAAATAAATATCTAATATTATTAGTTTATTTTTCAATTTTTATATTAATATTAATATTAATGACTGCTAATTGGAATGAAAAAATATATTCTATATTTAAAAATGAACCTTTGATTAATAATATAGAAGATTTTAAAGAAAGTAATTTTAATCTTGAATCAACATATGGGAATATAGATAGAATTGATTTAACACATTTGAAGATATATAGCATAGACCCTCCAGGATGTACAGACGCAGATGATGCATTTAGTATAATAGAATTAAATAATTTAGTTCATTTATATATTCATATAGCAGATCCTACTTCATATTTTTCACCAAAAAGTGATTTATTTAAATATATATTAGATAGAGGTCAAACAATGTATTTAAATCTACCTCCATATATTAATAAACCAATACATTTATTTCCAGATGAAATAATAGAAAAGTGTTCATTAACACACGGTATAAGAAATACAATTACTGTTCATACACTATTAGAACCAATATATACAGAAAAAAAAATGTTTAAAATAATTAGTAGTAATATAATATTTAGTACAATAAATGCAGAAAATCATAATAGATTTACATACGAAGAAGCATCTAATTATATATTTAGCGATATAACATTAATGATGGGTATAAAAATAGCACAGGATTTTTGGATGGATAGAAAACAGAATATTAATACAAATAATGATAGTTTCATGTTTAGTGATTTATTTTATACAATACCAATAATTAAAGAATGTGTTATAATGAAACCTGATACAAAACAAATAAAAATAATGAAATCAATGATTGCAGAATTTGCTATTCATGCAAATAATATATTTGCAAAAGGATTAATAAATTCTGATACAAATAATATTTTTTTAAGATCAATTAAAACAGTTCATACAGATTTATTTGATGTTATTAAAAATGGAGATTCTGCTTGTTATACTAATTTAAATTTATCACATGATTTATTAAATATAGAACATTATACACATGCAACATCTCCGCTAAGAAGAGCATCTGATTGTATAGTACATTTCTTATTAAAATCACTATATTTAAATATAGAAAGTCCATTTAATGAAATTGAATTAAAAACAATGGCTGAACATTTAACTCAAAGAAATAAATATTTTAGAAATATTCAATTCAAAGAAACAAAATTAAGAATTTTTCAATGGATGGCAGAAGAATTAGAATCTAGAATGAATCCAATAAAAATTAAAGTAAAATTTATAAGTTATAATAAACCTTATCTAAATCTATTAATAACTAATATAGATGATATGAATAATTCTCATTATAATATAAGCTATTGTTTGAAAAGAAATAATTATAATATTAAAGATAATAATATTATAGAAATTTCAAAAATTAATTTAACTAATCTTAAATATGATGAAAATATTTTACCAGAATTAGACAATTGGGTTATGTAAACAATTGGGTTATGTGCTCACATTGATACTATAATTATAACTGTAGCGATAAATTAATCATTGGTTTTCGCTTTAAATCGAGCATGTTCTTCTAATATATTATTTGTATTAGATAAAATATTTTGAATTTGTCCTGGAAGAAATATATGAAAATTATTTAAAATATAATCATCGCGATTAGTATATTTAAAATTATGATTAACTGTATACATATCATTATTAATACATACAGTTAATGCATAATCAATAAAAATTTGTTCTCTATTAATATAATTACAATATTCAACAATATTAAATTTAGTATTATTAATATTACCTAATAGTTTCATAATTGAATTATTATGATTCTTTCCAGTTTTAAAGCTAGCATTTGCTGTAATAAATTGTGTGTTTTCTTTAAAATCAAAACAGACTGTCTTATTTTGTGATTTAATATAATCTTCGTGAGAGCAGATAAGTTTAGGAACTCTCCATAAATGTTTTGCAAGTGTTGGTAAAAATCCATAACTAACAATAGGTACTTTATTAAAAGCAATCATATTATTAGTAAAATGAGGAATGATATTAGTGACCATTTATTAATTGATATAGTAACTTAATAAATTTTTATATCAATATTTATTCTCTAATAATTTTATGATTTCTAGAAAATCCAGTATTAATATATTTAATTTTAACAAAATATCCTACTTTTATTTCTAAATAGTTTTCGATATATTCAATAAATGATTTAATATTTTTAGGTAAATCATCATAATTTTCAATAGTTTTTAATTGTTCAGGTGTAATATTATCCCATCCTGGTAAATACTGATATACTGGAGTAACTTTACTTAATTCTTTATCATTAGAAGGATAATCATGTATTATTTCATTATGTTCATTTTCATATGCAATACATAGTAATATTTTATTAGTAAAACATAACACGTCTAGTTTTGTTATATTTAATTCATCATATCCATTTACCATAGTAGAATAAGCTAATTGAACTAAATCTAAATGTCCGCAGTTTCTTCTTCTACCAGTTATACCATATTCATAACCTAATTCTTGAACAGTCATACCCCATACTTTATCATCTAAAGTAGGAAGTGATCCATTACCAACACATGTTATATATGCTTTGAAAACACCAATTACTTTAACATTTCTTTTACTAAGATTTTTCATACTGATACCACTACCAGACATACAAGCAGAAGTAATACAAGAAGTGGATGTAACACATGGATAAGTACCAAAATCTGTATCTAATCCTAAAGCATCTGCTCCTTCAAATAATATAGTATGATTAATATTAATATTATTAATCAAAGAAACAGTAGGTTTAATAATATTTCTAATAAAATGAATATATTTATCAATTATATAAAGTTCATATTCCATCATTTCATAATAAGATTTAAATTTTACAAAAGTTAAAAATTCATCATTATTATTTAATTTTGGAAATTTTAATTCATATGGTTCATATTCAATAAATTTGTAAATATAATCATACATATTATGAATTTTGTTAATATAAGTATCATCCATAAAATCTTCCATTCTCATTGAAACTCTTAATGCTTTACATGCCATAGTAGGTCCGATTCCCTTATTAGTGGTTCCAATTTTATTAATAGAATAATCCCAATATTGTTGACATAATAAAGTAACGTGACTATTATTTGATATAATTAGATTATTATTAATATGTTCAAATGATATACCTTTTTCTATTAAATGTAATGTTTCCCAAATAAAACTAATTATATTTATAAAAACACCATTACCTATAATATTTATAATATTATTATTAATTATTCCAGATGGATATAAATGTGTATTATAAGTTATATTATTATGAACAATAGTATGACCTGCGTTTACACCTCCATTAAATCTAACAACATATTTAATATTATTAATATTATTAACTAAATAGTCAATTAAATTACCTTTTGCTTCATTACCATATTGACAACCTAGAACTACTATAGCAGTACTCATTATAAATATACATTATATATTTATTTATAATAATATATCAGTATTTGATGAAAGATATAGAGATCATTATGAACCATTAGTAAAAATTGATAAATTATTATATTATTTAACAATTTTTATTTATAAAATGGAATATTTAAACAATTTACGTTCTAACTTTCAAATTAGTAATATTGTCAATTATTTTTTTCCAAAAATGCAATCTGAAGAAAAAGAAACAATTAATTTTATTAAATATAAAGATTTTATGATTAATGAAAATGTAGAGTCAATAGATAATTTAAAAAATATTATTGATAATTTTCATATTCTAAATGAAAACTTTACAAATAAGACAATTGAATATTTAAATTTGCCAAATTTAACATTGAAAGAATCAATTTATTCTTTGGATATTCTAATTAGTCGCCCCGATATAATGGATTTTTTAGCGAAAAATGAAAATGATTATACAGAAGAGGTTGTTAGTGTTATTTCTAAATTATATTTGAACATTTTTAAGATTTATAACGATGATATTAATAATGAAGAAGATATAATTAAACAAGCACAATTAAATTTTGATTTGTGTGAAATAATTATTAAATATACTTTTATATATACTCATCCTGCATTTTCAAAATTCTTTTTAAATTTGTGGAAATATAATGTTAAAAAATATTATTTACTTGCTAAAAATAATGGTTGTTTAATTAGTTGGATTACTTTTTCAATCTTATCTCCATCATTAGTAAATAATAATTGTTATCCAATTATTAATAAAGAATCCCTTATATTTAAACGGATTAATTGGGAATATGTAAAATCAAAAATTGGTCATCCAAAATATGGTTATAATAAATTGAATCTATTTATTAAATATTATATTAAAAATTAGATTTTTTACATATTACATGGAAATATAGACAATGATATATATTTGGGTTATGTGCAGTAAATAGTAGGTTATAAATTGAGAATTAAAAGAATCTCATATAACACATTTGTTAATAATTTATAGTTATTATCTAAAATAAATTATATACAATTTCACTAATATGATTAACAGTTATTATAACAAAATCATCATCAATTAATTTTTTATATTTTTCTTTAATATCATTAATATCTTTAAGGTTTTCAAAAGGTACATATACTTTTTTAACACCTGCTTTTTTAGCACCTTGTAATTTATATTCTAAACCACCTATTTTTGATATTTTACCTGTTAAATCAATTTCACCTGTCATTGCTATATCATTTGGTATTGGTTTATCAAGTATTCTTGATATAAATGCACATGTAAAAGCACAACCAGCACTAGGTCCATCTTTTGGAGTTGCTCCATCTGGAGTATGAACATGAAATCCATTTTTAACATGTTTTTTCATTAATTCATCAACATCATATTTTGGATCTTTCTTTAACCATTCAATTGCAGTTGTTAAAGAAGTTAATACACTTTCTCTCATTACTTCTCCTTGTTTCCCAGTTAATTTAACATCAAATCTATGATTATTACCTTCTGTATAATTTGTTATATTTGGAAATATTTGAATATGAGTAATGCCACCTGTTCCATTAGGAGAGGCATAGAGTCCATTAATAATACCTACAGCAGATTCTTTATTAATATATTTTCTATACATATCTGGTTCTTTAAGTATTTCTTTAATTTTATCAATTGTTAAATTTATTTTTTTATTTGAACCTAGTATTTCAGATTCTTTTTTAGAATGTCTACGCGAAGAGTTACCTGTGGTTAAAAATAATCCTTTGTTGTATATTTTTTCTATATTTAAATGTAAATAAATATCTTCAATCTTTCTTTTAATATCTCTCACACCTGCTTCATTAGTATAGTTATCAATTAAATATTTTATATTTTCATCATCAATATTAATAATATCTTCCATAGATACATTTTCGGCCATTTCTGGAATAATATGTTTAGTACATATATTAAGTTTATCATCCATTGTATATGGTTTAACAGTTATTTCTTTTATTCTATCTAATAATATAGGATCAACTAGAGATGAATCATTATAACTAAATATCATAATAACTTTATCTAATGGAAATTCTACACCTTGAAAGAATCTATCTTGAAATGATTTATTCATATTTGGGTCAGTTAAATGTATTAAAATACTAGTAATTTCATTAATATTTCCATGCTTACTACATGCTTTATCTAATTCATCAAAATATAATATACAACGTGATTTACCCATTTCAACCATTTTTTTAATAATCATGCCAGGCTGAGAACCACTATATGTATAACCATGTCCATGAAGTATTTCTCCATCGTTTTGTCCTCCTAATGTAATTTGGCCAAATGGAATATCTAATGCTTTACTAACACTTTTAGCTAATAAAGTTTTACCTACTCCAGGAGGACCTACTAATCCAAAACATGTACCTATACTAGAAGGATTACTAATCCATTTACCTATCATTTGTAATAATAATTTTTTCGCTTCATCATGACCATAACAAGAATTATTTAATTTATTTTCAACATTATTTAAATATTCCATTGCTTGTTTTTTATTTTTACTCATTGTTTTATAAAATAAATCATCATTAGGGGAACTCCAAGGGAAGTTTAATATTGTTTTAACAAATAATAGTTGTTTATAATATTCATTATTAAAAGATTTCATTTCTTCTATTTTTTCTAACACTAAAGCTTTAACATTATCTGGTATATTTTTACTTACAGCTAATTGTTTTTTATAATCTATTTCATCAGTACTAACATGTTTAAGTTTTTCTATAGAATTTTTAATATTAACATTTGATTTCTTTATTTTAGATTGACTATAATAATTCATATTATTTAATATAAATTCAAATAAATTGATTGAGTTTTTATTTTTTTTATCTTTTAATAATCCAATTAATAATCCTGCAGTGTCAATCATTTCGTCAGAACCTAATAATAATAAAAATATAATTTCATACATTTTTTTTACATTTTCATTATTAACAAATTCTTTCATAATATTAACGAAAGTTGATTCACTTAATTTAGTAAATTTATAATACATTTTTTTTACATAATCAGTATATTCGGTTTCAGTCATACAATATAAATTACCTAAATAATCATGTCTAATAAAATTTTTAATAAATTCTATTTCTGCACTTTGTATATTACTTTGTATATTACTTTGTATATTACTATCATTATAATCCAATTTATTAAATATATTAGTTTTTAGTTTATGTAATATTGGACTATTAAGTTGAGAAGTTTTTGATTTGCAAGAAAATTTATCTATTTTAAATATAATATCTATTTTTAAAAATCTATTAGGTTTTTTCAATTTAATCCACAATTCTCTTTTTTTATTTAATAAATCATTATTAACACCTTCAGTGTTTTTATTATGCATTTTCCAAAAATATTCATTATTATAACCTTCAGTATTATTAAATATATTATATGATATTGGAATAGTAATATTATTAATATCATTTATTAAATCAATTACATTTTTATTAAAATAATTAGGTTCATATAATATTTCTAATAATGATTTGATATTAATATATCCATATTTAATAATTAAATTATTTAATTCAGATTCAGTTTCTTCAAATATATTATTTGGAAAATCTCTTAAATAATTATCAATAATTGAAATTAAATTATCATTCTTAAATTTTTGATATAGATTATCTATTTCAGTATTATTACTTTCAAAATAACTATTTATCAATAAATTATATTGGCTATTTATTTTTTTAATAATATCATAAAATTTATTTGAAAAATCTATTTGATTATCTATAATATAATTGTTTAATAAAACATTAAAATGTTCTTCTAAATTATTAATTTTACTTATAATATTATTATATTTTCTTTGTAAATAATAAAGTTTATATTTCTTAATTTCTTCTGTCATTATATTTTAATTTATAAATTAATATTTTTCTAACTAATGGTTCATTAAACGAATTAATTCACACCTTTAGTTTAAAAACTATTTAAAACAAAGTATAAATTATATTTTTATGCGTTAGTTTGATTTAAAAAAATAATATATATTTAAAATATATATATGCCTGTCAAATCACAAACTAAAAAACAAGCCGCTCAATCAACCCCTGTTGCCGAAACTCCCGCTCCTGTTCAAGTTGTAGAAGTATCTGTTCCTGAAGTTGTAACACCTGCTCAAAAAGGAGGTGCTAAAGCTAAAGGCAAGGCTGCCAAAGCCGCTGCTGAACCAGTAGCTCAAGTTGCTGAAGTCGCTCAAGTTGCTCAAGTTGCTCAAGTTGCTCAAGTTGCTGAACCAGTTGTCGAACAAGTTCAGGAAGGTGGTGCCAAACCCAAAGCTGCTGGTAAAGCCAAAGCTGCTGCTAAACCCAAAGCTGATGGTAAAGCTAAAGCTGCTGCTAAACCAAAAGCTGCTGGTAAAGCCAAAGCTGCTGCTAAACCCAAAGCTGCTGCTAAACCTAAAATATCAAAGGTTAAAGCAACTGAAACAGAAGATGCTTCAGAAGAATTAGAAGGCGGTAAACGCTCATTTAAAGCCATGCTTCCAGGAAGTGATAAATACGAAGGTCGCTACACTGGTCTCACTCCTTACCAAGCTGCCAACAAAGCCCTTTCTAAATATTTCCGTGAAGCTGAAGGTAAAGCAACTGCTGAAATCACTTTCTCAATCCGTGAATCAACTCGTGGTAGCAAACGTGCAGTTTATACCTACAACGGTCGCCGCGAGAAACTCGAGAAAGCGGTTGAATACACTATTAAAGGCAAAGAAGGTGATCGCGTAGTTACTAAGGAATACAAGAACCGTCTTACTAAAGTCAAGAAGGCAGATGTTCCAGCAACTGAAGCGTAAATATTAAATATTATTATATATAATTAATAATAATTAATTATATTTAATTTTCAAATTTAACCAAAATTCTAATCGTAACCTTAGGTTAATTATAACAAAGGTTAAAACAAATATATACATTATTTTTCTATTTTTCTAGCTTTAATATATTCTATAATTGATGCTTTTATATGAACTGCTAAACAAATAGGAGCCATCATTATACAAAATATACCATATGATAATCCTACAATAATACTAGTAGGATCTATTCCACCACCAGATTGAATATTTAAACTACCTGTTTGAACAAAATTTATATAAGCTAATAAATAATAAGATAATCTTTTATGTATTTCTATTTCTAAATTATTTAAAATTGTTTTATTCATAAATTGTCTACTTTTAGGGATAATACTTGCTAATTTAATTAATTGAAATATATTTTTTGCTAATACTTTTTTAGCTTGATTAGAAGAATGTGATAAACCACAATATACTCTAATTAATTCTTTTACTAATTCCATAGCTTTAATAGTTTCTAATGGATTTTGATTCATTTCTTTTACTAATTCTTGATATTTACTACTTGCTATTTTAATTATATTTTGAAATGAATATAATTCATTAATTATTAATTCTAATATTAGTGCATATTTATGTATATTATCAGATACTTCTCCATCAATAATAGCACTTATATTAATAATATCATCTTGTGTTAATAATATTCTGACTTCTTTTGGTAATTTATCTAACAAAATAGTCATTAATTTAACTCTACCTAATAGATTTAAAAAAAAATTATCACAATCTTGTTGAGATATAAATAAATCACCAAATTTTTGTTTATGATTTGGACAATGTGATATTAAATTTGGAGTAGTTAAAATAGTATCTAATAATTCATCAATATTACCTCCTTTCATTTTACGTACTTTTGGTTTATTAATATTTTTTTTTGATTTTCTTTTAGTTGAATTCATTATATATATAATATAATATAATTAATTATAATGATATTAATAATAATTTTAATATTAATAATTTTAATAATATTATTAAATTGGCGTAGATGCTTATGTTCGGAACAATTTACAAATAATGTTCAATTTTTAAATAAAACACAATTAATTAATATTTTATTAGAAGATAAAGATAATTATTATAAAACATTCAATGAAATTGATTTTAAAGTTAGAAAAGTAAATAATATTGATGAATATAAAGAAAAAATAAAACAATCTTGTTTAGATATAACCGAATCTAAACAAAAGACTTTCGCAAAATATATAGAAAAAGCTAATAATAAATTAAGAAAATTCAAAATAGCTGGATTTGATGGAAATAAATGTGCTGATATTCCATGGATTATTGGTTTAATAAACAATAACTATGAAAATGGATTTCCTCATACTAGAAATAATATAATAGTAATATCAGACAACTTATTTAATATAGGTATAGTAAAAACATTAATACATGAAAAAATTCATATTTATCAAAAAATGTATCCAGAAGATATTAAAATATATTTAAGTTCAAATAATTTTACTAAATATATTAAGAGAAAAGATATGAAACAAATTAATAACAAATTATTAAGAGCTAATCCTGATTTAGATGAATACATTTATAAAATGGGAGATTCAATTATGATGTCTACTTATAATAATAATGCAAATAGTATAATAGATATAACTACATCTCCAATAGATAATGATAAATATGAACATCCATATGAATATATGGCATATACATTATCGGATATAATTTAACCAAAGTTCACAAGATGTGAACAAAGGTTAATTAATGAAAAAATTATGTTTTAATGTATTAATTATTTCTAATAATTTCTGATTATTATATGAATCTATTTTATTATAAATATTATTAAATTTATCATCTAATACTTTATTAGTTTCATCATCAAGTAAAATGTAATTAAGTTTTATTTTTTTTCTAATTATTTTAATAATTTGTAATAAATTAAACTTATATTTATAATTATCTATATCAATATTTTTATTATACAAAATAGGTGCTTTAATATTTATATTAATAATATTTTTATAAAAACTTTCCTTCTTTGTACTAATATCAATATATAAATAATAATCAATTTTCATATTTATAAAAATTTTTTTACAAGTATCATTTGGTTTTATTATAATATTATCTAATATTATATTATCTTCTGTTAATATATTATTTCCTAATACTATTTTAATATTATATTCTTCGTCAATATCAGGAATAGTAAAAGTTATATTTTTATAACTAGGAATATAATCATTTTGATTAAATAAAACATTCATAATATTATCACCTGCATCAATACCTATATTACAATTAAGTTTATTTATATTAATGAGTTTCATTAGTATTAATTAGTATGATTTTTTTATATAAATTAAACACAAGTTAAAAATATAATAATTGAAAATAATATATTAAAGATAACAATCTTAATATATTAATGGAACAAAATATATATCGTTATGAGAATGAATCTAATACAATTTATAATTATAGAAAAGCATTTATATTAAATAACTGCGAAGAATTTAATAAAATTGGAACGGATTTTAATACTGTTGTTAAATATTCAAAAATATTAGCAAATGTTAAATTTAAAAATTGCAAATATGACCCAATATTATATAATAAATTAAAAGCTTATATCTAATAGTATCAAATATTTTAAGCGCCGCAGGCAGGATTAAAAAAAATTGATTATATTATTAACTATAGTTCAAAAATTATTAATATAATGAACAACAATAAAACAAATTCATTTTATATGACACCTATGCTAACTAAATTCTGGATTGAAGGTAAAATTAAAACTAATGTAACTATTAGAATTAAGAAGAAAAATAATTCAATAGATACAAATAAAGATTAAAAATATTGATAATAAAATTCATTGATATAAAAGATAAATGTCTTTTATATTAAATGACACAACTTTGTTTTATATATACTGATACAAATGGTTTACATAAATATAATAACTTTGTATCAACTAAAAAGTTATATAAGTTTGCTAGATTAATTGCAATTCATTATTTAATTGGTGAATATACTGATAATAAATTTAATCAATTATTAAATAAAACAATTATTTTGAAACCTAAGACAATTAATTTTGATCCAGTCGCTCAAAAGTTTCATAAAATTACTTATGAAATGGCTGCAGAAAAAGGTATAGATAATTTAGTTGCAATGAATGAATTAAAAAATGATTTATCTAATGTTAAAATTTTAATTGGTCATAGTTTACCTTTTCATATTAAAGCTTTACAAGTTGAATGTTTTAGAACTGCAATTAATATTAATTTTGGAAAATTTATAAATATTGATATGATGAGTTTTGGTAATACTACACAAAATTCTTTCCCTAAATTATCTGATTTAGTATCAAAATATAACATTAATAATCAATTATCTCAAATTGAACAATATAGAGAACTATTTTTTATTTTGTATAAAGAATATAGTAAAAATATAAAACCAGTTACTAAACAAGTTACTAAACAAGTTTATAAACAAAAGAATGATGTAGATGTTGATTTTGTAGATTAAATATTTTGGCTACCTTCAAGTATTATATGCTGATTCTATCACTTTGGCATTATACAGCACCCTTCTTAATTGCTTCTGCTATAGATGAAACTTCTTGCCATTTAAAATCTGGTATATTTCGTTTAAGTTTTTTTGTTTTATTAGATTTCAACATATTTTCATAAGTTTGTCTATTAAGTCTATTTTCATTTTCACTAGATTTTTTAACACCTGTTAATGTAACAGTTGTATCTGGACATTTATTTGTAAGTCTTTGAATTGGTGTAATTTCTTTATTAATATCATCGAGTAAACACATTTCATTATGATTAAATACATTATCAGTACAATAATGAGGATCAAATTTTGCCATATTTGGTTTAGATACAGAAATATTATTTATTCTTTTCAATATAGAATCAAATTCATTAAATTGTGTCATACAATCTATAACAATTTTTTCTAATAAATCTGTTTCTGTTTTAGTAACACCTCTTCTTTGTAATTTAGAAATAAATAAACTATTAAATCTAGATTGTCCAAATGTTCTATATAGAAAACAAACAACAAATATAATACAACGATATAATTTAATATGTTTATATAATGTATACAATGTATCATAATCATCATAATCATCTGTTTGTAAAAAGAATGAACCTAGATAAGTACCTATATCATCTAAATTTTTATCATGATTTAATAATAAAATCATTGTAGTATATAAAGTCCATGAAGCACAAAAGCCACTATTACCTTGTAATGGAGATATAATTTTATATTTATCAGGTAATTTATCATAATCCGTTTCATGATGTAAATCTAATTCAGTTAGTTTCTCTTCATATACTTGTAAACCTAATCTATAAGGATTTTTAATAACATAATCTTTATAAAAAACATTTTTATAATCTTTAAATAAATCACGTATAGCTTTTCTCATACTAGGTCTACAATATATATTTGAGTGTCTATGTGGTTCAGTTCTTAATACTAAATATGTATTATCAATATATTTATATATAACTAAAGAATTTGAATGGCCTTCTGTCTCAAGTGTATTAAAATTAGTAAAAAATCTTAAAGCTAAATGAACAACAATTTTATTTGTATTTTCTCTTTCAAACAAACTGAATAATAATTTTACAAAATGTTGTCTTTTATTTTCAATTAATTCACTAAGTTGAATTTGTTTTTCTTTTGGATCATATAGAGTTGTTTGTAATTTATCAATTCCGTATAAAGTATTTAAACTAAATATAATTTCAATTATACCATAACTTTGTTTAATATATGGTATATTTAAATTAATTAATACAGAAGATGCTTGTTTAAATTTTTTAAACATTTCATCATATATAACTATTTTACTTTGACTCATAAGATTTAATAAAATATTATTAAAAATCAATAATGCATTTTCTGATAAATAAAAGGTCATTTCAAATGGATAAAAGTTTTCTAAATAATAAATATTTGATAATATTGCATTATATATATTAGCATCTATATTATCTTTATAATTATTAATAAGTTGTTTACATATTTTAAATAAATCTAATACTTCAATATTTGTGAAGTTTAAATTAAAAATAGTATTTAACATATTTAACCAATCTAATATATATTGTCTAACTAAATTAAATACAGAACATAAATCTATAAAATCTTTATCTTCAACTAATTTTTTAATCAAATAATCATAATCTACCGTTCCCATATATTCTCTGCCTGGTATGTTTATTATTGGAAATGTATATTCTAATATAGAACCAATTGGTTTAACATAACTGTTCGTTCTGTCATATTCGAATCCTATTTCAGGACCATATTTTTGAGGAAAACATAAATAATTATAAAAATCATCATAAAATTCTTGTATTTCTTCTCTAATCATATCTAAACATTTTTTTGATATTACTTGCGAAGATCCAAGACCTACTTTTAAACAGTCTAAATCTAAAATATTATTTGTTGCATATAATGGTCTATTTCTACCACAACTTAAAGATAATGGAATATCTACTATTTTAGTTAATCCACTATTTATTACTAAATTTTTAGTATTATAAATTGAGTTATTTAATTTTTTTAATTTTAAATATTTATTTTTATATTTTTCATATTTATATTCAAATGACATATATATTATCTATTCAGAATAAAAATATTTACATATGGGTTATGAAAACCCAAAGATGTTAATATTCGCATAGCTAATATTAACACATATATTATATATTTCAATAAAATTAAAAGGTCCTTTTAATCTTGTAAATATTGTACTAAAATTTAATAGTACATTTCCATTCATACTTTTAAATAATTCAAATATATAATAAATTTTTTCAAGTTTATTATTTAATAATAATTGATTTGCAACATTAAAAATTAATCTTATTTTCAATTCATTCATATCAAATAATTCTAAACATTGACTATAAGTTAATATATTTATATTAATTAAATATGATATGAAAATTAATTCATGTTTTGATTTGTTATTTATTATATTAAAAATCATATCAGGTTTATCTAAATAACAATATAATATATCAAGTATTGGATTAATATCTATTTTTTCTATTTTTGTAATAATTATATTTATTTGATTAATATTCATATTAAATATATTTTTTAAAATGTTAATATTTTCATTTAATTCCATTAATT
>JACCDO011840743.1_pt1 | contig 18454 bp, 12 predicted proteins | sample 7446101 | NCBI WGS metagenome assembly JACCDO01 (sample SAMN15323440, study PRJNA562643) | freshwater metagenome | isolation source: river surface water | place: USA:Blue River Watershed | collected 2017-08-16 | reverse complement strand
ATTGGTAGGACAATCCGCGTCCGGACATAAAACCGTATTAATTCTAGGTAAAGTAGGATCTAATTTTGTATATTTATTGATATATGACTAAATGATTGTTCTGATTTTTTAAGTTGTGTTTTTGATACACAAACATTTTCTATAGCAAGCAGGGTGTCTTCGTTTCCACACTTGCGACAATAATAAACCAATTTATTCGTATCATCGCTATTGATGCGAATATAATACATATTGGAACAGTTAGAACAGAAGTGCATTTTTAGTATATATTAATACCTTTATATTATTTATTTCAACTCAATTTTCTTTTTAAACATTCGATTCAAAATCAATCGCAAGTTATACCCTTGGCACTTCGTAACCGCATGAGAGCCTTATTATAATCCACGTTAACATTCATACTATAAAAACTCGTTTTAAAATTTACTACGGTATTTTTGAAGTCACAATTTTTCTTCTCTGCAAATTCCACTAATTTATCGTAATTCTTGATAAAATTCTCTTTCACAAAAGGATAAAAATTCTCAAAAAAAGGCATATAAACACCGTCTTTTTTTTCAATGATATCGCAAATGGCAATATCTATATTGGCATATTCAACAATTTCATCATAAAATGCCATATCCGGGTGACTCTTACCAACGCCAGGCTCATTTAATAAAGGATTCTTACATAACAACGTGCACAAAGTTAACAACACGGTAGAAATCGTTTGACACGACGTCCATTGATCTCCGCGCCACGTATTTAATAAAGAAACGCACACTTTGCCACACGTGTATAAATTCGGATTGAACCTTATTTTTTCTCCATTTGTCCAATATTTCACCTTGGGAGGGCTATGCGGATAATCCCGCGGATATTCAAATTCAAAAAAATAATTGCCCCCAAAATAGGGGGTTTCGGAAGGACCAATAATAAGGGCATATCCTTTCAACATATCCGTATCATCATGTATATAATATATACCATTTTCAGTCAGCGGATTTTTAATAATTTGTTTCACATCGCGCAATAATCGCGTAATAGTTTCTTTAGATATAACGGTGGTCATTTCTTATATTTATTTATTGTCTTCGTTTTATACCCTTTTACGTGTAAAATCCATATTCTTTATATCAAAAACCCAAAATATATATAGTTGTAAATACGCCTCTTTCCACAATAAATATTCATATTTATAAAAAAAATGAAATAGAAAAATGTTACTATAATATATTAATAATGAATGCAACAATGATATCATCGTCACAATATAAAGATTTAAATGAGTTTTTGGCAAAGCATAGTGTGAAGAGTTCAGAAGGATCGCGCGGTGGTGAATCATTTGTTCATACCCATACAAGAATACCTGACAAAGACCACAACATTTATCCTGGTTCATATTTAATACCCAAAGAAGAATTGCCGCTCTTTTATAGTTTGTATTATGAAAGTATTTTCGTAAAAAAACGCAAAGAATATTTGACAGAAAAACAGCTAGAAAGCGGTGGCCCTATGGCGGTGGATTTCGACTTTAGATACAATAACGATGTATCCACGAGGCAACATACCAGAGACAATGTTTGTGAAATGGTATGTGAATATTCCGAACTACTTAAGGAATGTTATATTATAAGACCGGATATTCCATTTCCTATATTTGTTTTCGAAAAACCAAACGTAAATAGGTTAGCGGACGGTTCTTTGACCAAAGACGGAATTCATATGATAATTGGATTACAAATCGACCACACCATGCAAACCATCATTCGTGATAAAATGTTAGCCAGATTGCCTGAAATATGGGGGGACTTTCCTCTTATCAATACCTGGGACTCTGTATTAGACGAAGGAATTAGTAAGGGTAAAACCAATTGGCAGCTATTCGGATCGAGAAAACCCGGCAATGAAGCATATGAATTAACGCATCATTACATAATGAAATTAGATGGTAGTGATCAACAATTTAATATGGACGAATCAGATGTTACGCAATTTGATTTGAAAAATAATTTCGCAAGATTGTCGGTGCAATATGATAAACATCCGAAATTTGAATTGAATCCAAAAATTCTGGATGAATACAACAAAAGACTTGAAAACAAAGGAGCTTCAAAAAGTATTAAAAAAGCGTCGAGTAAAGTGCGAATGAATTTAATTTCCGAAGATGATGACCTATTAAACGAAGAAGAAGACTCGATTTCTATAAATGATATTAAGGATGGTGATACTTTGGACAAGGCAGTTGCCATAATGCTTAAACAATTTAAACCCAATGAATACGAAACAATAGAAACGCATTTATTCGCACAAGCATTGCCGTCAAAATATTATGACCCTGGTTCGCATCTATTAAATAGACAAGCAGCCTTTGCTTTAAAACATACTGACGAACGTTTATTCTTATCGTGGGTAAAACTGAGAAGTAAAGCCAGCGATTTCGATTACAATAGTATTCCAGATTTATATTGTCAATGGAAAAAATTTCATCGGACCAATCAAGAAGGAATTAAAGTAACGCGCAAATCAATCATGTATTGGTTACGAAAAGACAATTTTGAAGAATATGAAAAAATTAAAAAGACCACAATTGAAGAATATCTGGAAAAATTTTACGAAACCGGTACAGAATATGATGCAGCAATGGTGTTAAAACAAATGTATAAAGATAAATATGTTTGTGTGAGTTATGAAAAAAGAGGTATTTGGTATCAGTTTAGAAATCATCGATGGGTTGCGGATAAAGGTTTAACACTTAGGGCGAATATTTCAGAGGAATTCTATTCTTTATTAGATTTAAAACAAGAACAATTAACGAAAGAGATGCTAGAATATCAAGACGACGATGAAAGAAAATCGTTTCTATCTAAAAAAGTAAAAGTAATCGGTGAGTTGAGCCTAAAATTAAAACGTACTTCGGATAAAGACCATATCATGCGTGAAGCAGCGGAGATATTTTATGATGGCGAATTTATTCGAAATATGGATACCAATAAATATCTAATGTGTTTTACGAATGGTGTAGTGGATTTTGCCAATAAAGTATTTCGAGAAGGATATCCAGAAGATTATATTACAAAGTCGACTAAAATCCCCTATGTTTCTTATGATGAAAATATAACCAGCGAACAATTTAAACAAACTGCTCACGAGATAGAAGAATTTATGAACAAGTTATTTCCTATAAAAGACTTGAATAGATATATGCGTGACCATTTAGCATCATGTTTAATTGGAGCAAATAAAAACCAAACATTCAATGTATATCATGGAAGCGGTAGTAATGGTAAATCGATTATTGCTGATTTAATGGCGGTTACATTGGGCGAATATAAAGGCACTGTTCCGATTACATTGGTTACCGATGTAAGAGGTAAAATTGGCGGTACTTCAGACGAAGTTCTTAAATTAAAAGGCATCCGCTATGCTGTTATGCAAGAGCCATCAAAAGGTGTGAAATTGAATGAAGGTATTATGAAGGAATTAACTGGTGGCGACCCCATTCAAGCCAGAGGTTTATATTCAGAATCGGAAATTTTCGAGCCTCAATTTAGTCTAGTAGTGTGTACCAACAATTTATTTGATATTGAAAGTAATGATGATGGAACATGGCGAAGAATTCGTAAAGTAGATTTCTTGTCTAAATTTGTGGATGAAGGCGAAACCTTTAATGACGAGACGCCCTATGTGTACAATAAGGATAAAAGTCTCAAGGATAAGTTACCACTATTTGCGCCGATTTTCGCCAGTATGCTCGTAAAACGTGCATTTGAAACAGGCGGTATTGTAGAAGATTGTGATACCGTATTAAATGCATCTAATAAATATAGAAAAGGACAGGACCATATTGCCGCATTTGTACATGAAATGATAGTTAAAACCAGCAACAATAACGATAAAATTGGAAAGAAGGGACTACAAACTTGTTTTAAGGATTGGTTTATGAATACCCAGGGGTCTAGAAAGATACCAAAAGGTGAGGAATTATTTGAATATATGAATAAGAAATATGGTCTGTGTAAGACGACTGGATGGCATGGTATAAAATTTGTTGAACCAGAAGATGAAGCAGATATGCTGCACGCGCTATAAAATAGATAAAATAGATAAAATAGATAAAATAGATAAAATAAATACACAATACATACATGCAATAAAAACTATTTACAAAATATGTGTAACTAAAATTATACATATTTTTCTTACACTTCCCTCCACACCCTGTCTTATTTCTCCTTAGAAATTTTTATTTTTATACACGTTTTTAGGTATCACATTATAAGCTTTATGTGCTAAAAATATTACCATACCTAATATCCATGTAGAGAAAAAGGGCAGCGCTATAAAAGCTCCCACTGTCAACAATTTCGCTATACTAGATAGTTGTGATGGATATATGAATGAGAAAATTATAAAACAAACTACACAAATGACATATATTCCTATCAAAAAATATAAATAATAAAATTTTAGACTATCTATTTGCTGGTTTTCATAATATGTTTTACGTTCATTTGTTAATACATCGTTACTTTCATCTTTTAATTCAATAAACAATTCTTTATTTTCCAATTTATATTTACGCAATAGTTCAACCGCATAATCGTAACTTGTCACAACGGTATCAAGACTATCTATTTGCGTCTGAATTTTCACAACTTCTTCATCAAAATTGTCAGAAAAAGTATCCGCAATGAATTCAGCTTTATCATACAATTCCGATTCGACCAAATCATTATATGCTGAAGAACCTTCTGTAAATACAAGATATTTTTCTCTTGCATCCGCCAATTTGCTATCAGAAGACGCTACATTTGTCCTTGCATCTAAATAAGCTTGCTTAAGTTTTTCAGCTTCTCTCTCTTTCTGACAATCAGAATTACATGTTATAGCATCGGTTGCTTCTGTAATAAATGCATTAAATCTACTTAAATCATATGATGTTGTTCCCATTACTATAATATACAAGTAAAAGAATTTACCCAAATTTCTTTTTTCTATATTAGTGGTCTCTACATTTTTGCATTATTGGTAAAACTTTTGGATAAAGGAGCCTGAATTGTGGGTGCCATATTATAATCATATTTATATTTATTTGGTTCTTTTTTTGTCAAAACATTATTTATCATTGATTCTCTGGTTACAAATGTTTCGGCTGTTGCTGTTTGCGCAGATGATGACGTACCTGTGTTGTATGAAACCGCGCCAGATGTTATATCTGAAAATGTACTCGTGCATTGATTTAACGATGCATCCCATGTTAGTCCATCGGCACAACATTCTTGACCAACACATGTATTGGAACCACTAGATGAACTAGACAACCAGGGGTCACTGCTCGTGGTAGTTGAACTACTAGCAGTCGATACCGCATTCGGATTAAAACTCCAGTTGTATTCTTGATAATTCATATTATCTCTCATTACAATTGAAGTGTAAATGTTCCAAAAGTAATACAAACTAATAAAGCAAATAATAACGACTAAGGTAACAAATATAGAATTTGGTAATATATCTTTATTTTTCAATATTGCTAAAATAACAATAGGGATAATTGTCATGATAATAATTTTCATCAGTTTACTATGTTCGGCATATTTGTCACTGTAATAATCATTTATTTCAACAAGACGTATTTTATTATTTTTTTCAATTTCCAAAGCGTCTAATCGGTGTTTCGCTTGATTTAATTCATTTTCGACAATACCAATCGCTGCGGTTTGGCTTTGTAATATTCCAGACGATGATTCTAAAGCGCCTTGGAAATAATTATTCATACCGCTTAATGTTTGGTATAAATTAATACGCATATTTGACAATTGACTTATTTTTTCGATTATTTGTTGTTGTTGTTCCACAGTTAAATTAGTATTTGTTTCTAAATTATTAAACAATTGCTGTTCCATTTGTTGTAATAATTGAATATCATTCAGTATTTGCTCATTATTTTGTGAATTATTAGATGGGTCACTCATATTATATATACCTTTAGACATTTAAATTCGCACAAAATTATAAAATAAAATTATATAAATATTTTTAGTATATATAAGTATCGTTATGGATGATAAAGCAAAAATTAAGAAATTAGAAGAAGAAAATGCTAAATTAGAAGAAGAAAATGCTAAATTAGAAGAAGAATTAAAATCAACCAAAGAACATCTTAAAAAATACACGGCACCTGCTAGTAGTAAACTTTATTATGAGAAACACAAAGAAGAACAAAAACAACGTGTTAAGGAATATCAAAAACGAACAAATTATAAAAGTGATTACAAACCTTCTCCAGAACAAAAGAAAGAATATAATAGAAGAGAATATTTGAAAAGAAAGGAGAAACTGAAACAAGAAATGGAAGAAAAATCAAATAATGAAAGTATTTAGGAATATTATTGATAAATAAAATTACTTAAAAATAATATATTTGTATATTATATAGAATGGAAAAAGCAAAGAGAAACCTCCCGAGTTTTTCAAATCTGTAAAAACATCGCTTAAAAGCATATTAAAACATCACGAAATCAACACTCCTATTTTGAATGATGCTATTATTCGTTCTAGTAAAATGGTTATTCATACATTACAATTTCTTAAATTGTATTTGTTGAATTACTATGAAAAGAATCATACATTACCTATCATTACGCAAGAGTTCATCAATAATTCTATGAAAGTTATTTGCGGCGAAAAAGAAGAAATGCGTGGTAAACCACCTAGTAAAGAAACAATTGAATTGAAAGAACAACTAACTTCTTTTTACAAAGAACATTATTTACCTACGACACAATACGACCCTATTTGTTATACTGGATTAAATACTGTTATGGATTATTTGAAGGAAGATATTATGACCATGTATGAAAATAACGTTCAATTACATTATGTAGATTATGTGGAACGATATGTAAATGTAGTTTGGAAGAAGAAACTCATTACAGAAAAAATAAGAAAATTGTATAAAACGAAATCAGAACGAGAATCTAGAATACGTTGTCTTTGTAGCGAATTGAGAAAAATTAAAAATGATTTACTCAATGTTGATAAATCGAACTATACATCAAAAACTTATTATCATACGTGGATTACTCAACAACGAACCTATATTTTACCTAATAAAAAGAAATATGAAAAGGACAGTATTTACTATGATGTGAAATGCTCATCAATGGATTATTTTCCGTCTATGATTTATATGATGAAACAAATTGAAAATGAAAATGAAAGCATAAGTAATGTATTTCCACTAAGAAGTGAAATCTCACCCAAATATATTCGTTTGGATACAACAACACTCGTCAATTTGTTATTACGAAAAGAACATGGTAAGAAAGGCGAATACAAAACGAATGGGAATCTTAAAAAACACGAAGATAAGATTTGGACGTTTTTCTTTCGAACCGAAAAGAAATTATTTACCAAAAAAGGATATTCTTTCCATCATATGATTTCTACGGATGGTATTGGTGTTAGTATTTTATTCATACGTGAGGATTTTGTAGGAAAGCGATTACCAAAAACAAAAGTGAATCTATCAAAAGAACTATATATTGATGAATTGGATGATACAACATTTCTACAAGATAAGAAACTCATTGGTATTGATGCTGGAAAATGTGATTTAATTTATTGTGTGGATGGAGCATCCAAAGAATCAAATCATTATCGGTATTCCCAAGACCAACGAAGAAAAGAAACAAAAATAAAGAAATATAGAAATATAAGATTAGCATTAAAAACTAATAAAATACAAGGAAAACACATTACTGAATATGAAACTGAATTGTCTCATTACAATAAGAAAACATTGAATATTTCCATGTTTAAGGAATATTTACAAAAAAAGAACCAAATGAATCACGTATTGTTTGGTTTTTATCGTAAAGAAATATTCCGTAAATTAAAGTTTGGTAGTTATATCAATACAAAAAGAGCGGAACACCGAATGATAAATGAGTTCCAGAAAATATTTGGAAAACCAGAAGACGTGGTGATTTGTATTGGAGATTGGGAGCAAAGACAACAAATGAAATACAAAGAACCCACATTAGGAAAGGGAATGCGAACTTTGTTTCGTAAGAATAACTACCAAGTATATTTAGTAGATGAGTTCCGAACAAGTTGTAAATGTTCCAATTGTAATGGTGGGATATGTGAGAAGTTTAGAGTTAGAAAAAATCCAAATAAAAAGAAAGATGAAATACGGTTGGTTCATGGACTACTCCGCTGTAAGAGCGGTTGTGGGTTGTGGAATAGAGACCGTAATGGTTCATCCAATATCTACAAAATAGCATCAAACGCAATAAATAATTTAGTAAGACCAAGTTATTTATGTAGAGAAACAACAAGTAATCACCCCCTTTTACCGAGTGGTGGGAGTCAAACTTTACATGGGTAGAAGGAAAACAGCCCAACTTTGACATCTTTTTGTGCGAACTTAAATGTCCAAAGGTGTAAATATAAGAATATAATATTTATAGAATACTTCTTATTTCTTACTTCTTCATAACGTTCATTGCGACCAACACAGAACCTGCTGCTAGAATACTCCAGAATAAATAATCATAATTTTTTTGCAATACAACAATATCACTATCATTCAATATATTATCAATATTTGAATCGTAACTTTGAAGTTTATTGTTTATGTTTCCTATTTGATGTAAATAATTTTGTATGCCCTGTGTATTTGCGCGTAATTGATTTTGTGTTTCTTGCAGACCTGTAGCATAATTTCCAGTGTATCCCGACAATTGACTTGCTAATAATTTTAATCTGGTTTGTAATTGATCTAGCTGCTGTTTTTGCACGTCAGTAGCATTTGCTAGACCATCTGGTATATCGGTATCTTCACTATAATCATAATTATCGTAGGTATTTGAATCAATATTACCTGATACATCAGAAGTGGTTGACCCGCCAAAACCCTCTATACTATGAAGTTTCGAATCTTGGTCAATATATGCGGTCTTGGATAAATTAGATAAATTTCCTACTTTACCAATATCATATAAAGCATTGCCACCAATACCAGCACCCATATTTCCATCGGCCATTTTTTTACAATTGGTGGATTGTGTGAATGTATACAATACTAAGTTGCCGTCTGTTTGCATAATAAGCGCTATATTGCCATTTGTAGAACCAACAAAATCCCCCGCTGCTAAGGTCGAATCATTTGTTATCCAATTTTTTCCATATTTACCATTTTCTGCAGCATAAATAGGATTCGCGGCTTGTTGTTGTCCACTGGTTCCTGCTGACCAAATCAAGCCTTGATTATCGCTAGGCCCAGTGCCATTATATATACACATATTACCGTCATCTTGTAAAATTAAATAGCAATTACCTAGGGTATTTAAATTATCCGTAGCATATATAGAAGCAGCCCCGGTGCCTCCTGCGGTCTGGTTTTTACATTTTTTCGATAATCCACTTTCTTGCGCGTCACTCAAAGCATTATAACCCAAACATTTTTTTACATTATCGCCTCTGTTATTACCGCCAACTCCGAAGTATTGATATCCTTTATCAGTTGCTAAATCTTGACATTGCTCAAATGTTAAAGTGTATCTATCCGCGATTTCATTATCGGTAGATGAATTGTGAATCGTGTAACATCCAATGTATGGATTTGGTTGAGATTTTACACTATCGGGGACTGGAGTAGTAAATATCGTAGTTCCAGAACTATTATTTACGACGAGTGTTCCATCGCCATTCAATACCGCAATAGAACCCTGCATATCTCCAGTTGTTCCAGATGCCCACAATGGAGTTTGACTGGTAATGATGTAACTATTTCCTAAACTCGTAGAAGTGGCTTTATTATTTCCCACTGCACAATATCCTTGAGACGTGGAATAATCGACTCCCTGTAAAGCAAAATAACGATAACCACCGTTTATAGCAGCTTCTTTACATTGTTCGTAAGTATAGGAACCACTAGTAGCCGTATCTGAAGTGGTTTGACTCCCAGGAGCGCCCCCTATAAAACTCATCAATGGGGATACCATATTATCGGCATAACAACCTACATATGACACAGTTGGGTTGCTAATTAATCTATTTACAAATACATTTGAACCTTCATTGCCGCAACTTTGACCAGCTGTCATAGGTGTTCCCACGATTAATGGTGGGTTACTTGAAATAGTAGTACCCACTGTGTTTACGTCACCTCCTCCCATTACGTCTCCCGTTATATTTATATATGGCGTGTTAGGACACCCATTTTGTCCTGCAGTGGCAGTGTAGGTATCATTGTCGGGGTATAACTTAAACACGCCCTTTTGTGTTACGTATCCACAAGATCCGTTTTGCAAACAAACATTTTTACCTAAATAAGGATTCTTGGGGTTTACTCTATCAAAATAGTTTGTAGCAGTCCCCTTAATTTTTGCGACTAATCCATCATATTCTTGTAAAGTAGACTCGTATTGTTGTTTTAAATTGTCGACAGTGTGTTTTTGTGAAGAATAGTCATTATTTCGCAAAACATCGTTGGTTTGTGATGTTAAACCAGTTGGTAAACCAGTTTGAAAGCCTTCTTTGGAATTGACATATTCAATTCTTTTTTCTAAATTCTTCACGATTTTATTCTGATATGTTTTGAATTTCTCTCCTTGAGTCAAACCAGGAGTGATTCTATTAATAGAATGTGTTGATTTATATGGTTGGTAATTACTATTTGCAGCGGATGGTGGTTTTTTAAAATTATGTAGATTGTTTAAATTTGAAAAGATATTATTTATTAGACTCGACATTAATATATTCATATAGAAAAAATATATTTATATAGAAAAATATATTTATTATTACCTACAATTTCTTCTTTACCCAAACAACCCAAACAACCTAATTGGTATAAGAATACATTATACAGAACACTACTAATATGATACCAAAAACATAATAATATGCATTGCTATTCAAATTTCCTCCACTTTGAATAGACGGCGTAGAACCAGATAAATTATACACCATAAATATTATCATAATTGTTAGAGCTATTAATAAAAGAAATGAATAATAATTTTGGTTAATTTTAATATCTCCTTGTATTTGTTGTTCTTCTAAAGTCTGATATTCGTTCATTAATTGGGTGATTTTTTCTCTATCCTGTGTTAGTTGTTTATAATTATTGATTAATATAGAATTTTGGTGTTGACCTTCTTGTAGAGACGTCTCGAAAACAGGTTGACCGGCGCTGGTAATTTCCATGATTTGTTGATTAATCGCTGTAAGTTTTTCGTTGATACTTTGAATAATAGAAAGCAAATATTGTTCTTTCTTTATAAGTGAATAATCGTTTTCTTTTCCAGCTCTCATATTTGATTCTCCGCTTCTTAACCAACACATGGGTTGCGCATAATCAGTTGCATTGTATATTGCACCAGTGCATCCACTCGCTGCTACACAAGCTGCTTTACATTCGTTTATGGTTTTTGCATTGTTTTGGGATATTCCTCCGGTACCCCAATATTGTACTCCTTTGATCGTTACCATAGCATCACCATTGTCGACATTATTGTTAGACACATCGGTTTTTCCTTTTATGTAATTAATATAATTTACAACTGCTTGTTGATATTCAATTAATAAAGTCTGGTAGTTTTTTGTTAAAGACTCTAAATTTAAAACAATTGAACTACTTTCATCACTTGTATTTTCATTGTCTATGGTATCCATTATATATATTATAATATATTATTTATGTAATATATAGACGTCTCTCCCTACCTGATTTATAGCGTATTTACTGTAGGACTAGGTGCTTTGAATATTTTGGAAATAGTAAATCCGACAATGAAAATACTAAAAATCATCGACCAATTACGTAAATATCCGTATTCATATATATTTTTGTAGTCACTAATTAATTCCGTAGATGCATTATTGTTTTGTTCTACGATTCCCAACGCTAATTTAAGCTTTGTATTTTTCTCCTTTTCCAATTGTATTAAATCATCTATTTTCGAATACGATGTATTTATTTTATTTATGCAACTTTCCACATTATTTGACAATTTAAATAGATTGGATTGTAAAGTAGTTAAATTACTTTTAATATTTTGAAACATTTGTTGATATTCGGCGTCTTCTGGATTTTTATTAAAAAATACAAAATATTTTTTAAAATCTTCTAAAATTGCTGGTAATTGTGATTGTAGCGTATCTATTTGTTTTATAAATTTTGTTGTATCTGTACAAGTTGTAGTATCCATATTATATACTTACTATAACATTATATAATAAATATGTAACCAATATTTATTATACCAGAAAAATCTAAAAGTTGCAGTTATCTTCGAAACTAACGGACATTTTATCTATAAAATCTCTTGTTTCATTATAACTACCAATGAATTTGCCATCATGAAATATCATAGGAAATAATTTGACATCCTTTTCGGCTAAAGCATTCATAAAAAGCAAAAAACGTTGCTTATCTTCTATTATATATTCATCACAATCTACTATTGTAAAATTCAACTTTTTTTCACCTAGAAATTTTTTAATTTTTACACAATTTGGACAACCGCTTTTGCTATAAATGGTAAAATCAGTCGCATTTGGTTTTTCGAAATCGAAAACTATATTATCTAGAACATCCATTCTACCAATATAACATATAAAAAAAATATATTTATATTTTATTTTGTATTTTTTGTATTTTTTGTATTTTTTGTATTATACACAAATTCGATAATAATTTGTTTCAATCGCTGTTTTACTAGGTCTGATTATATGACATAATTGCCCCGGCCGTAAACCTATGACACGCGCCACTGGGTCAAATCTGGAAATATCTGGAAATTGCGTTTTATTCACCACATTATATTTTTTCATAACTTCTATTACTTCACTCTCGGCCAATACACGATGTGGCGGAACCAATATATGTTCTAATATATTAAATTGTAAACGTTTAATACTTTCAACAATTATAAAAATCCCTTCGCTTTCCCAAATATGTTTCAGTTCGTTAATGAGTGTTTCGTTGGGGTCATCCTTGATTATAATAAATAAAGTATCCGTTTTTTTAAGAGTTTCGGTCAAAATAAATAAATCGTCTATCATTTCTTGTATATTTTTTGCGGCAGGTCTAGCCGATAAATAATAACGTATATATATTTTATTTTTAGGGTTTTCGGTTGTAACATGTTCATCGCTTTTCTCTAAAAGCATGTCCAATTGATTATTTTGTTTCATGGAATTTACTTCATTTATACTAAAATTAGCATAATCATTCACATTGTAACCTTGTTTTTGCATTAATTCTAAAACAATTTTTCTAGATTTATATATGTGAGAAATTAAAATACTCGAATTTTGACTAGCCATTCTATTCTATATTATATTATAGAATGGTTTATTTTTATTTCAATTTTAAATAATATAGTATTTCTTGGTTTTATTGGTTTTATTGGTTTTCTTGGTTTTATTGGTTTTCTTGGTTTTATTGGTTTTATTGTTTTCTAGTATTTCTACTCTACACTATAATTTTTTTTGTTTCGCCGGAAGAGGAGCTATTCGACGATGTGTTATTGTCGGTTTCTAATTCGATTTTTTTGATTCCAGAATTAGAAGCACTGTTTTCCGACTCCGATTTATTTTCATCTTTTGAACTTTCTTCGGATGGTTTCTCTATTTCTAAAACAGATGCGGTGGGTTTTGCGTTATTTTCTGCAGAAGGGGGTGACACCGGTGCCAACGGAAGTGATGAACTATTTTCTACATTCACGGGTGTTCCAGGTGCGAATGGAGGAGATGAATTATTCACAGGCGATCCAGGTGCATATGGCGTCGATGAACTATTTCCTACATTGACTGGTGTTCCCGGAGCAAATGGGGGCGATGAATTATTCACAGGCGAACCAGGTGCAAATGGTGGCGATGAAACATTTTCCGCTGTCCCATTTTCGGCTGATGTAGTATCGATATTCACTGGTTCAGGAATCACAGGTGTTTCATCACGAGAATATTTTACAGGTTCCTTCAATATAGTAGAAATTGTATTATTTAACTCAGTAATATTGTCATTTACACTTTTCTCGCTGTTCATTAATTTACTAATGTTATCGGAATATGACATACTTAATAATTGGTCAATATTGTCTTCGGTAATAATACGCATTTGAACATTCATGACTTGCAACTCTTGTATCAATAATTTAAATGCATAAGGAACTTTTAATATACTAAAAGACCGTCCAAATCTACTTAAATTCATGATACTTTGCGAACCATCTGGGTTAAAATTGAACTTAATTGGCCCATCCGCATAAGGACTCAAAAATAAATTGCGCGCTTCATTGTAAATAGCAATAGCTCCAGTCTTGTTACAAACCGCAATATAATAATCTTGTTTCTCACCTCTTACCATAAACGATTCGTTCAAGAAATAAGACATTCCGTGTGCCAACACGCCATCACGTTCCATTTCACCAATACGCAACCCACCATCATTTGCGCGGCCTTGCACAGGTTGTCGCGTCAATACTGTATTTGGACCTCGAGCGCGATAATTAATTTTATCCTTGACCATATGTTTTAAACGCATATAATAAGTGGGGCCCATATAAATATCCGCGCTCAGTTGATTACCGGTCATGCCATTATATAAAATTTGATTTCCGGATGAATGAAACCCCGCCTTAACCAGCATAGGCGCATAGGTTGAAAAATTCGAACCTTTTACTTGAAATGCGGTGCAATCGCCATAGCCTCCATAACTCGTGCATACCTTACCAAAGAGACTCTCTACAATTTGCCCAATGGTCATACGCGACGGAATGGCATGTGGATTAATAATTAAATCAGGGCGAATCCCATCTTCGGTAAACGGCATGTCGTCTTCAGGAATAATCAAACCCAACGTTCCTTTTTGTCCCGCCCTCGAATTTCCGATCAGCATAGATGGTGCCAAATTATGTTCTCTCATATAATATAAATGTGACGACGGCATTTCAATACAGTATACTTTTCCTTCATAATCTATTAATTTTTCCTCGTTAGAATCATTCACCTTTTTATTTATATATGGTTGATTTTGCTTACGAATAATACTAATTTTATAATATGTATGTTTAGAAGATATTTCATGAGACTTACCCGTATTATACCCAACCTTTCCGGTTATTATATGTTTATTAGCTCCAGGTTCAGCTGCAATTTTGGTTACACCAGACCATCCACAATGAACCGCTAATCTACTTATATCATTCGCTAACTGTATACTGATCGTTCCATATCGAGAAAACCCGTCCGCATATGTATGTCCATCTCCTTCCATTAATGCTTCTAACAATATAATACATTGTCTTTGCGACAAAGACCATACATAGTCGGGTAAATATTTGTTTAATGCCCCTAAACTATACTTTTTTAACTCGTTATAAATTTCTTTATTCTTTCCAATATGTAAAGCAAAATAACCGTTATAGCTATCGTGGTAGTATTCTAGACCTAGTTTTGTTAAAATATTTGTATTAAAATTAATTTTTCTTTGTTTATGGGCTGATATAACAACTGCTCTATTATTCACAGAACCATCAGAAATAAACATTCCCAATAATTGCAGCCAGTCATCCATTTTATATTTTTTATCACCTAGTAACATAAACTCGACATCTGGGTATACATTTTTCATTGATTTTTGAAATCTTACCATTTTTCCTAGAACTTTTTCTGCTTCTACTAATTCATATTCTTTATCACCTTTTACTTTCTCTCTGGACTTGATATATAATTTGTGATTTAATGTGCATACTACTGCCGCTTGTTCATTTTTAACCGAATACATTTTACCATTGTGATCATATTCAAATTTATCGATCGGGTATTCATAACACATATTTCCGTTTATATCTAAGGTGGCTACCTTATGTTTATGAATGTCAATATCCTTGATTTCAACCCATCCTTTATTTGTCAATACTTGTTGTGTTGGTAACGCGCAAGCCATTTTATCGCCAATGGCAGGTAAACGTTCTTCCCTCACGCGAACCTTGGCAACATTAAATCCTTCTTCACCTAAAGTAATAAAGGATTTATCAACAAATCCCAACTGTCCCTTTTTTGTCTTGACGGAATCATCTGACCAAACGTCCTTCGTCGCCAAAGATGAATTTATTTTACCAATGACAATGATTTTATCGTTTAGCTCCGTATTTTCCTTCACCAGACCATGGTCGTCAAGAAAACTATAATCGTACCCCTGTTTTTTCCCGATGACATTGTTCTTTTCAATATTCGCAAATCGCGAGTTGGTCATACCAGTTACTTTTGAACTCTCTTCTCTAGCTTCATAAGCGGTATAATAGGTGGTTCTAAAAATACCGCGCTGAATGGCACCTTCGTTGATTAAAATAGCGTCTTCTACATTGTAGCCAGTGTAACACATAATAGCTACAATCGCATTTACGCCGTAGGGTTGTTCTTCATTATTCACATATTCGAGATACCGTGATTTAATCAATGGTGTTTGGCCGTAATTTAAAACCACTCCCATTTTGTCTATTCTCATTTGATAATTGGAATGATATACAGAGACGGCTTGTTTACTTTGCCCACATGAAAAGGAATTACGCGTCACTGGGTTATTTTCTGGATAAATAATCATATTTCCCATCACTCCTAAAATCAAGGAAGGGTCTATTTCTAAATGAGTATACCATTTGCTCTTTTGTAAATCTTCTACACTCGTGGCGATTAGTGCGGTTTCTTCTTCGGAAGTATCTACATAATCCACCACTGCTTTGAATTTTTCCAATTTTTTAAATATTTCTCCTTTATCGCCACCATTTATGTCACGATATAACTCCATTAATTCATAAATTTTGTTGTTTTTTGTTTTAAAATTTTCGTCGGTTTTTTTCATAAACCCAGAAATAATTTGCTCCCATGTAATTTCGCCACTGTTTAATAATTCAATGATGTCTTTTCTATCATAGCTACACCTTTTGTCTTCAATATAATAAATGGGTCTAGACAATCGGCCTGCATCCGTATAAATATAGATTTCGTTGCTTTGATAATTGAATGAAATACTCGTATAAATGGGTATGACACCATTACGTCGGTATAATTTGAGCAAGTTTACTGTTTCAATGGGAGTGTCTATGACACCAATCCAAATACCATTGACAAATATTTTTGAACTACTGCCTAATTGTTCCGCCGAACATTCTAATAAAATACGCATAGGGGTATTTAATCGAATCCATTTTATAATAGGATAACCAGAAGAGCCACTCGTAATATAGGTGCTAATGGACATGTGTTTATGCAGGCCAATATTACCGCCATCTGGGGTATCAATGGGATCAATGAAACCCCATTGCGACGAATTTAACAGACGCGGACCAACCACTTTGGCGCTCGCATCCAAAGGTAAATTAATTTTGCGCAAATGGGAAATAAATGTATTCCAACTTAAACGATTTAAATCCTGAACAGCTCCTAACCGTTTGGTATGCGCTTCTGACCCCCAATTGCCCTTGAAAGCTTTGCGGAAGCCTTGTTCTACGATTCGGTCTTTAAAAAAAGATTTAAAGTTTGATTCAATGAGACTGATAAAATTATCTTTATATTTATTACTTTGTTCTCCTTTTTCACCTTTTTCTCCCTTTGTCTTGCTACTGATTTGTTTCTTTTCCTTTCTAGAAAGGGTATCATCTTCTTTATATTCGCCCTTGTGATAATAATATTCTTCGTCGATTTTACGTGTAATGTCCTTCTTTTGTATTAAATAATATTCGCGAAATAAATCATATAAAAGCGAGCCAGAAAGTTCAACTCGTTTAAATCGAAAATTGTCTCGGTCCGTTGGTTTTTCTTCTTTGGTATACACTTTTAATAAACGATTTACCATGTGACCTATAAAATAGGCTTTTTCTAAAAAGTTAAGTTCGCCAATGTGTGGTAAAAAATAATCCGAGAGAATCTCCAATACACTCGATACGGTTCCTCTTTTGGTCAATTCGGCAATAAATTCCAATGCGTTTTGTTGATTAAATATTTTATTCGCATCATGGACAGACGGTATAAATAAATCAATATATTGATTTTTATTATTTTCTTGTTCGTCATTCAAATCGCATAATAAGCATGTTTTGATAATATCTTTATCAGAGACAACACCTAGTGCGCGCATGAGAATAAAGAGTGGCACCGGTTTTTTAACATTGGGAACTGCTACCACAATTTGGTTATTGCTCAAGCTAGCTGATGGAGCGACTATTTTTACCGCTGTAGTTCGAATCGGTTTTGAACTATCTTCAGAAACGGAGCGAATTTCTGCGGAGTGACTATAAATATCATCGGCTTTATTCTCTCTAATATACAGTAAATTATCGGCAAACTTCTCTTGTGAAATGATGACCTTTTCTTTGCCGTCGATAATAAAATAACCTCCGTAGTCGTTACGACATTCACCCATATTAAATCGAACATCTTTATTCATGGTATT
>JACCDO010748008.1_pt1 | contig 18455 bp, 19 predicted proteins | sample 7446101 | NCBI WGS metagenome assembly JACCDO01 (sample SAMN15323440, study PRJNA562643) | freshwater metagenome | isolation source: river surface water | place: USA:Blue River Watershed | collected 2017-08-16 | reverse complement strand
TCTAGTTTTGCAAATCTAAAAAAACAATCTTCTCTTGGTTCTCTGACTGAGAAACTGGTGAAGCAAGTAGAGAAGATGAATACCACTTCTGGTGGTGCTGATGAACGTCTCTGGAAACCAGAGATGGATAAAACTGGTGTAGGTTCAGCAGTGATTCGTTTTCTGCCTGCACCTGATGGAGAGGATGTTCCTTGGGTAAAAGTGTATTCACATGCTTTCCAAGGCCCTGGAGGATGGTACATTGAAAACTCTCTTACTAGTCTCAATCAAAAAGATCCAGTAAGTGAGCATAATCGCAAACTTTGGAATTCGGGAAACGAATCTGACAAAGACACTGTGCGTAAGCAAAAGCGCAAACTGTCTTACTACTCTAACATCTATGTAATCAAGGATCCCGCAAATCCTGCAAACGAAGGTAAAGTTTTCCTCTTTAAGTATGGTAAGAAGATCTTTGATAAGATCCTGAATGCTATGCAACCCGAGTTTGATGATGAAGATCCAATCAATCCTTTTGACTTCTGGCAAGGTGCAAACTTCAAACTGAAGATTGTGAAGAAGGACGGTTATTGGAACTATGATAAGTCTGAGTTTGATCGTGTGTCTCCTCTTCTGGATGACGACGATGCTCTGGAAGCATTGTGGAAAAAGCAGTATTCTCTGACTGCAATCACGGCCCCAGATCAATTCAAGACTTATGAAGAACTTGAGAAGCGTCTAAATTATGTTCTTGGAATTAGTGGAAATTCAACTCCTACTCGTTCTCGTGCAGTAGTTGAACAAGAAGATGATCTCGAAGAGTACGAACAGACTCCTTCGGTTCAAGATCGTGTTGTAGAAGAACTGGAGCAATCTTATGCCCGTTCTAAGTCACCTTCACTTCCTAAAATTACTCAGGAAGACGATGAGGATGATGCACTTTCATACTTCCAAAAGTTGGTTGATGATTGATTATTCGTAAAGTCTAATATTATCTCCTTTCTTAAGGTTCTCAGAAATGTATTGCTGAGAACCTTTTTTATATGGCATAAGAATATCCATGTCGTTGAACACGACGTTTAAATATTCGGGTTTAAGAACGTAAATATTTTTTTTCTTTTCATTAAGTCTTACTTCGTAATCATAGTTCGTAATTTCTACTCGTATATTATTTCCACTTATTGTTTTATAAACTCCTCTGTCATAATAGTCAAAAAAATAATTTTCTGGTACTATTAATCCACTTGGTACTAAGATTTTTCCTTTAGAATCTTTGACTTCTATGGTTTCATAATGATGAATTCCAGAATATAATTTTTGATAAGAATCATATTTTTCAAGTATTTGAGCATCAAAGGTTTGTTGTGATACTGGCCATTCCGATTTGATGTCTAAAATGTTATTTGATAGAAGAATAACCCAATCCAAGTCAGAATTATCGTAGAATTTATATGCAACATTATCTGGCCTTTCCCCAGGAAGAATAGTGTATTTTTGAAAATATGCTAAATTTGCAAATAGATCGTCAAAAAGTTTTGCTCTTTTAAAGAGATTTTTGACAACAATATATTCCGAAAGTTGTTTTTCGTCTTTATTTCTGGAAATGTATCCAAAATTTGGAACGTATCTAAAATATGGTTTTGACATATTAGTAACCTATTGGGTGAGATGCACCAGCACCTTCTGTATAATCTTCGAAGTAAATTGGTTCTAGTTCTTGGAACGTCATTGTAATTGTATAACTAGTCATCGTTCCGTCTGGATATGTCATGTATGTTTGGTTTGGAGTATAGTCAACCGAACAACTAAGAAGGGCACACTCTTTAATTAGGTTAATAGCAGGTGCTGGACTTCCTTGATATTCAATAAAAAAGGTATTTGGAGTGGATAGAAAGACTTTATTTTTTCCTTTTTTTGGGGCCATATTGTTTTTGAAAAACTTAATTATGGCTTTAATATTTTTTGCTTCTGATGCATCTCTTGCAGTCATTCTGAATGCAAAATTAAAAGGCCTTAGAGTTGGAGCAGAAAACAAAAGTTCTAGGTTAGGATTTAAGACTTTTCCATATCTTCCGAGTAGGTTTTGTGCGCCAATTGCTTCTCCAGCAAAAGCAATTTTTGCCTCTCTGGCACTTGCAGTAACAGTGTCCATGGCTTTATTGAAAGCCTTTCCCATTTCAGCAGATAGATCTTTGGTTTTTGCAGTCATTGCCCCAATAGATGCATTTGCTGCTTGTATCTGTATTTCATTAAGAGAATCTTGATTCCATTCAACCGCATTATTATCAGTAATTGATGCTTGAACGGGTAAGAATACAGAAGTCCCTCCTCTTGCTTTTGATCTATTTTGTGATCCAATTTTTCCTGGATTTCCCCCTTTGCCTGCTGCGCCGCTTGGTTGATATTCTACTGCGGTGAATTTAATTTTATCTTGAGTATCTGGCATATCAAGCGGATACATAAGATATTGTGCTCCACCACCACCTCCTGCTGCTGAAGTGCTCTGTGTTGGAGAATTACTAGATCCACCACCACCAACATCAGAAGATTTTGCATCTCCTGGAAAAAAGTTTCCTTGTGTAGATTTTATTTGATCTTGACTGGTTTTACTTAATTGGGAATTGGGATTTGCAAGAAGTGCTTTTTCTTCCACTGTAGCATTCGCTTCGTTAACTACTGATGTTTTTCCTGCGGAATCTGCAAAAGAACCAGAAATAGGGACACCACCCTCTCCAGATGCGTTTGTTCTATATAAAGTTGAAGAGAATGTGCCATCAGAGTTTTCTCTAACTTCTGTTACATAGAAGTTATTACCAATTTGATTTACGCCGCTGGAGGCAGTTTTTGATGCCATTAGGTAGAGGGTTTTTATTTATTTAGACGGAATTTTCCATACTGCAGTGATAGTAATTCATCTAATTCGTTGTATTTAACAACGTGAAGTTTTCCCGCAATTTCTTCCCAGGTGTATTGTCTAGACTTCCTCCAGTGAAAATTAATTGCTTTAAATCCCCATCCATAAAGTTCAGTGCAAGCAATTAAAGGATGCTGATCATATTCAATATTTGGAGTCTTTGGATTGTAAATGAACGTATAAAACTTTCCTGGTTCTGGATACAATACTTCCTCATTAAAAATTTCCATAATTAACATCATTATATCTTCAGGATCTATACTTCCAGTTTCTGCGATTCTTTTTAGAAGTTCTTTGGTTCTTGCTGTACCTGTTCCTACATACTGTCCAAAACCTTCTGCCATTACTTAATACCCAATTCTTCTTCTGTGATTACTTTGAATTCTAACATTCTATCTGCACACCACTCTTCTGCTGCTTTCCACTTTGCTTGATTGACTGCGTATGTTCTACATTCATGTAGATATGATTTTGTCACTCTTGACTTTTGCTTTGGTGGAACCGTTTGTTTTTTTGGTTTCACTTCAATCACATAAGTTTTAATCTTACCTGATTGTTCTTTTACTTTAATTAAGTAATCTGGAAAATATCGATGTGCTTTTCCATCTACTGGAGATACATACCTTATACAAAATTCTTCAGATGCCCAAGACACTATACTTGGGTTGTGATCACACCAGTAACAGAAACGACGTTCCCAACTGCTTCTGCAAATAATGTTGTTTGCGTCACCTTGATATTTTTCTGGATAGGATGGTTTGTAGATACTTTTAATACTTTCAGCCATTTTCCAGCATACATAATAATATAACAATAAAAATATTTATAGATGCCAGGATTCACTCCTAAAAAGGTTCCAGCAGCAGAGATTAAGGCAAAGTTACTACGACCTTCTTTAACCGCACAATTTTTATGTACTTTCAATCCTCCAGCAGCGGTATTGGGATCTCCAGCAGGACAATATTATAGAAATCTTGATAATGGAGAAACTCTGTCTTTATTGTGCTCAGAAGCAGCACTTCCAGGAACATCTCTCATAACTGCTGAACAAAATGATGATCGTACTGGAGTTACTGAAAGATTTGCTTATAGACGATCATATGATAATATAGCAGAATTTAGTTTTTTTATCGATACTAAGTATAGAGGGCAAAGTTATAATTTAATTCTGTTTTTTGAAGAGTGGATACGATATACTACAGGAGATACTAGTTTTACTCCGAATGGAAATTTTAATTATAGAGTTAATTATCCTGATGGCCCAACTGGATATCGAACTGAAATGTTTTTGAGTAAGTTTGAAAAGGATCATGTAGGCAACTTTTTAGAATATACTTTTGTCAAGGCATTTCCTATTACTATTTCAGCAATGCCAGTAAGTTATTCTGGTATGCAATTATTGAAATGTTCAGTTGGATTTACTTTTAATCGTTATTTTGCAAGAAATCTTGGAGCTGCTCCATCCGTAGCTAGAGGTGGAACTGCAACAAATGTTCCAAATCCACAAGATGTATCATATGTTGGACAGAAACCAGCAACAGATGTATTTACGGGAAGTCCATCTATAAGTGGCAATTATTTTAATAATGTTGCTCCAAATAGATCAAACCAGCAAGTTAATGAATACTATAATAATTTTGGAGATAACACTCAAAATTCTACTAATTTTGCAGACTTTACCGATGGTAGTAATACAGGAGCTTTTGGCCAAGCAGTAGCATAAAAGTTCATATTATCTTATTGCCCATAAATAAAGTACCTGAATTGTATTAGGAGATTATGCCTTTACCAAAGATTAATACCCCAATTTATGAATTGGAACTTCCTTCAACAGGAAAACCAATCGAATATAGGCCTTTTCTTGTTAAAGAAGAAAAGTTATTGTTAATTGCAATGGAGTCTGAAGATACAAAACAGATTACAACTGCAATTAAAACTGTTATTTCAAATTGTATCATAACAAAAAATATTAAAGTTGAAAAATTACCAACATTTGACATTGAATATTTGTTTTTAAATATTCGCGGAAAGTCTGTTGGTGAAGAAATCGAATTAAATGTTATCTGTCCTGATGACGGGGAAACAACAGTTCCAGTAACAATTCTTCTGGATGACATTAAGGTTACAAGAAATCCAGATCACACAAATAAAATCAAAATTGATGACTCTTTACTGATGGAAATGAAATATCCATCGTTAGATCAATTTATCAAAAATAATTTTGATTTTTCTACGAATGATACAATGAATCAATCATTTGAACTTATTGCTTCATGTATTGATAAAATTTATAATGAAGAAGAAGTGTGGGATTCTGCAGATTTAACTAAAAAAGAAATGATGGAATTTTTGGATCAAATGAATTCAAAGCAATTTAAAGAGATTGAAAAATTCTTTGAAACCATGCCAAAACTTTCTCATACTATAAAAGTTACAAATCCAGTTAGTGAGATTGAAAGCGAAGTAATTCTGGAGGGACTCTCAAGTTTTTTCGCATAGGACTATATCATATGAATCTTGAAAGTTATTATAGACTTAATTTTTCTTTAATGCAGTACCATAAATATTCATTGACTGAAATAGAAAACATGATCCCTTGGGAAAGGGAAATTTATGTTGCATTATTGAAACAACATATAGAAGATGAAGAGTTGAAGTATAAACAACAACAAAGTTCATATAACAACTGGTAGTATGAATGTAGCGTCCGAACAAATTGATGAAAGGATTGTACGATTACTTGGTATTCAATATACCTTTGATATTGATTATGATACATATCTAATTCTTCTTCGAGAGGCAATTGTTCGGGGATCTGGAAAGTTGCCTCCAGAAGAATTAGCTTTGCTTGCAAATGAAAGAAAAAGAATATCTGGAAAAAAAGGTAGATTTAAGGTTAATAAAAAAAGAGTAAATATAAATTCTCCTTCTTTTACTAAATTTTTAAAACCTGCAGTTACTCCAATATCTTCTCCGATTGCTCCACCGCAACTTCCTGAAGGTACTGGAGGATCAGGTAACTTAGATATAGAATCTTTGCAGCGTCCTTTGGATGCAATAAAAAGTGCATTACAAGCAATACTAGGAGTAAGACAGAGTTCATTAGAGTATGATAGAAAATCCCTAGAAAATCAAAGAAGACAAAAAAGAGAGGAGGGGTTAGAGGGTGTAAAAAGAGGAATGGATATGGTGAAGGAGGCAACTCAAAAATTCATCACTCCATTTCAAGGTATTTTAGATCGAATTTGGAAATTTTTATTCTTTACACTACTTGGTAGAGCATTTACTCAGATTTTAGATTGGTTTAATGATCCAAAAAATGCTAGAAAAGTACAAGTTCTTACAAGATTTTTAAAGGACTGGTGGCCAACTTTATCAGCAGCTGCGTTTTTATTTCTAACACCATTTGGTGGATTTATACGCGGCACTTTAAGAATGGTTGGTGCTTTTACTGGAAGATTGCTTAATGCAATTCCACGTATGCTGGGAACTTTAAATCAATTAAAAAGATTTATCGTTAGGCACCCATTACTAGCAGCAGGAGCATTGGTTTTAGGTGCTGGTGCAGGATTAGCAGTAAAAAATAAACTAGAAGAATCTCAAGAGGGTGTCGATTTAAACAACCCAGAAGCATACAAAACGGGTGGAGTTGTAGGGTATCGATATACGCAAGGTGGATCTGTTTTACAATCTTATCTACAGGGGCTGGGAGGACTAAGAAACTTTAATTCTTCATCATATTTTGGATATGATGGTATTGATCCAAATACAGGACAAAAAATACAAGGATTTGGCCCAGATACTCAACTGATTGCTGCACAACCGGGAGAAATTGTCATCAATAAGAGAACAGTTGATGCAGTTGGAGCTGATACCTTTTTAGATCTAAACAAATATTACGGTGGAAACGGTGCTAACAAACCAAAGGCAGGTAGATTCTTTAATACTGGAGGCCAAATTCCAGAAGAATCCCCATATGGGAGTGGACTAAAAAATAAAAGTCCAATCCCTGGTTATCCAAACTATCAAAATCCCAAAGATAAATTCGGACAGTATTTTCGTAAGATATATACTATCGCAAAAAGTTTGGGAGATCCTTTCCCCGAAGTTACTGCAGCACAAGCTGCGTATGAAAGTGGATATGGTAGTTCTGAGTTTGCAATTAAGTATAATAATCCTTTTGGACAAGATGCTGGGCCCAGAGAAAAAGGACATGAATATGTAGATCCTGTTGATGGCACTAAGCATAAAATTAAAATATATTCTAATACTGCTGATGCAATTTCAGATAGAATGAGAATGTGGCGTAAGCATTATGGAAAAGCAAAAACATTCTCTGAAGCAATTTCTAATATTGTAAATGCTGGTTATAATAAAGCAAATCCAAATTATTCATCTAATGTTAACAACATTTTAGCAGAGCAAGGAATCGAGGTTCATAAACCTAGGCCCCAGTTCACAAATGAAGCGGCAGGAAAACCAAAACCAAAAGAAAAAGAAAAAGCGCAACGTCCTTGGTATGATCCTTTTGGGTGGTTTGGTGGTGCAGCTGCCATTCAGAAAAAAATGATGGGTGGAATAATTAAAGAACTGAAAGGAGATAACAAAGGTGTAGATGGAAGGATTTTTAAAGGATTGGTTAAAGCTTTAGAAGGTGGAGGGCCAGTTACTGATAGTACAGGGATTAATATTCCTGGAGCAACAGATGATAGACAATTAACTGCGCTAAAACCAAATGAGTATGTACTTACGGATAACTTCGTAAGAAAATTTGGGCTGGCAAATATAGAGAATATGGTTGCTTCAGTAGATCCATATTCAAAGGCAGCAAATAGTATCATTCCATTTTCTGGAAAAGAACCTGGTATTCCTAATATTACTCCTCTGCCTTCTTCCTCTGTTAGTCCAGAAATACTTCCATCAATTCAATCTTCATCTTCGGGAGAATCTGGCCAGGGAGGAAAATCTGGAGGCCCTGGAGGTGGAGGAGAAGCAACATTCTCAGTGAGATCTGATAGAAATCAGAATGATTATTATCGTCAAATCTATGGGATTGTAGGATAATGGCAATACTAAGTCCGTCAAAACTTTTAGGTGGAACAAAGAAAATTGATATTGTAACTAAGAAAATTCAAGTTCAAAACTTGTATAATCAAGAACGAATACAAGGTATTAGGAATTCTTTATTAGACATTGAGAGACTTGCTAAAACTATTTTACAACAAGATCAAACAGCACAAACTACCAGGGCAAATAAAGATCAACAAAAAGAGAATGAAGAAAGGGAAACTAGATTAGAAACTCCTCAAGAAAGCAGAAGGTTTAACTTGCCAAGAATTCCTTTACCTGGCATGAGTTTTTTGGATAGGATTAAAAGATTTTTATTCGTAACTGCTCTTGGGTGGTTGTTTTCTAATTTGCAAGACAAACTTCCACAACTAACCATAATTGTTCAAACAATTGGCAATATCTATGGAGTGGTTGAAAAAGTTTTTGGATTTATATTAGAGTCTGTTGTAAGTTTTATAGATCGCGGATATCAAGTATATGATAAACTTAAAGAATCTGTAAAAAATCTTGGTGGAGAAGGGGCCCAACAAATCTTTGATAAATTTTCTTCGAATTTAAATCAATATATTAATGGAATACTAATTGGGGGACTTTTACTTTCAAGTGCCATGGGTGGGTTTATGTCCACCTTTGCAAAATTTAAACCTCCAATAAAACCCAAAACACCACCTCCTCGTCCTAATGCAGGGCCTCCAAGGCCAACAACATCAGGAAGGCCTGGAGTTCCGCTAAAACCAGCTCCCACTCCTGGTGGTAGAATGCTTCAAGGAACTCTTCAAGAGTCTGCAGAACAACTTGGTAAAGGTGCAGGTACAAAGGGAGTTCTTAAAAATTTATTGCGAACTGTTAAAGGCCCATTAGGAAGACTACCCATTTTAGGAGCACTAGTTGAATTCGGAATATCTTGGGCACTTGGAGATCCTGTCGGAAAGGCAGCGTTTCGCGGGGTTGGAACTTTACTGTTGGGTGCAATTGGATCATTTTTAGGCCCACTTGGAACATTTTTTGGTGGTTGGATGGGTGCTGAACTTGCTGGATTATTATATGATTATCTTTTTCAAAATAAGAAAGGAAAAATTGGAAATCCTCAGCAGAAATATACTGGTGGAGTTGTTATAAAAAAATATGCAAGAGGAGGAGAAGTTTTTTCTGGAACTGAAGGTAGATCAATTACAATCAGAAGAAAGAAAAGAGATGTTCCACCTCTTCCCGAAATAGCACCTGGACAAGATGTTGGTGGAAAGGATAGAATTCAAAAATTATATCCAGATACATCAAGGCAACTATTAAAACTTGGCACTCCAAATCCATATTATGCTCTCACTGGAGCAGCAAATGATTTTAGATCTGCTCCATATGGATTGGGTGCTTTGATGAGTGGTGCAATATCAGTTGCTCTTGGCCAAAAAATGGGATTAAGTACTGTTTTAAATGCTGCTGCAGGTATTGAAAATATGTTTTATGATAATTATGATGAAGCAACTGGAACTATTAATGTTTTTAATTTAATATTAGGATCTGTATTGTCCGCAGCTAGTGCAGCATTAGAAAACGTTAAAAGGCAGTTACCAAAAATTAAAGGAAGAGAGGAAGAAAAACCACCACCGGCAGATCAACCAGCAACTAGAGGTTCTAAACCACCATCAACATCTTCTCCAGGAGGGGTGAGTGTAGGAGGACTAGTAGTAGGTAGAGTCGGAAGCACTGGTAGATCAACAGGCCCTCATATTCATATCGAAACTGGTGATGGATATGGGGGGAAAGGTGGAATAGTACCTCAAAGTGTATTGGACGCCATAATCGTAAATGGCAAACCACTATCTTCTTATTCAATGGGGGATGGGTTAGGTGCTGGAAGAGGACATCAAGGATTTGATTATCCGATGTATGGAGGAGAACCAATTGTTTTAAAAGGTGGACTTAAGTTTGTAGAATATGATGATGTTAGTCAAACTGGATATGGAAATGCTCTGATTATATCCGATGGTTCTAGAAAGTATCTAATTGCACACTTATCATCCGGCCCAGATAATCCAAACGCTATTGCAGAAATTCAAAAAAAAGAACAAAAATCAGGACAAGCAGTAACTACAGCACAACCGTTAGATAATACTTCTGCAACAAGAATGCCTGAACCATCTGCTCCGGTTGGGGCAGGAAATGTTGGAAGTGTTCAGAAGCAAGCATTAAATGTTATTGGTAAGTATGAATCCGACTCAGTTGGTGGATATAATGCTGTTAATCAAATAGGTATATCTGGCGGAAGAGGGGTGTTGGGACATAGTGGCGATTTTCGTCAAATGAAACAGCATAAAGGAAGAGCATTGACGGATATGACTATTGCAGAAATTATGTCCCTTCAGGCAGAGAGGCCTGGAATGTCTAATGAAGAATGGATTGCTCAAGGTAGATTACATGCGGTAGGTAGATACCAATTTATTGGAGGAACTCTTCCTGGAGTTGTAGCAAGATCTGGTATTCCCATGAGTGCCAAATTCACGCCAGATGTTCAAGACAAACTTGCATTATTATATCTTAAAGAAGCCGGACTTGGTGCTTGGATAGGCCCTTCAGATCGTGCAACTGCGTCCGAAAGAGCAATAGTAGAGCAGGCAAGAAAAGCAAAAACTGGCGGATTAATATCTCCACCAAATTCATCACCAAATATTACACCCCTTCAGACATACCCATCATATTCTCAGCAACAATCGAAAATGATGATACAACCAATCACTAAAATTGTTTACAAAGAGAACCCAAATAAAAAACAAAGTAGTGGAAGAGGATCTAATATTTCTGGAAAATCTGGAGTAAATAGTAGTAGTAACTTGGCACTGAAGAGTAGATAACATGACTCGTGCAAATGCAACTGCGGCAGCTGGAGCCGGACAAATTAAATCCTTTTTATTTTATGGAAATGAAGGAAAACAATTAGATGTCGCAAGTGCTTGTACAGAATTTTGCTATTATGAAAGCATTCTTGATGATACCGTTCGAGTAACAGCCAGATTTGTTGATTCGGGACACAGAAATTCTGGCGAAGGAACTGCTTCTGGAGAAAAGGATGATTTGAATTTGACAGTTGGAGAGAAGGCAGAAATTAAAATAGTTGATGGAAATGAAGTTGAATTAGATTTCAGTGGAGACAAACATTTAAGAATTGAGTTATTAAAAAATATGATGGAAGATAATAACTTCTCCGTGTTTACCGTTGATTTGTTTTCAAAAGAATCCATCGATAATCACTTAGAAAAAAATAGAGTTCAGCAAAGATTTGATGGACTTATTTCCGATCATGTAAAAAAAATTCTTACAGATGTATTAAAGACGCCAAAAAAATATAAGATAGATTCAACAGCTAATAAACTTTCATATCTTCCAACCACAACTAAACCATTTTATCAGATGGCTTGGTTTGGAGCTAGATCGGTTCCTGATACACAAAATGCTCAAGGAAATCTTGCTGGGTTTTTCTTTTTTGAAAACTACGATGGGTATCAATATAGATCTATTGATAAGTTATTTGAACAAACGCCCAAGAAAAAAATAATATACAATGAACTTGTCGAAGAAAAAGTACCTCCTGGATACGATGCTAAATGTGTGAATTATCAGTTCAATGAATCTTTTGATTTAAATCAAATGCTGTTAACAGGATCTCAAATGAATTGTAATTCTAAATCTCTGAATGTTTGGGGATCTAATTATAGAGAAAATTCAGGATTTTCTTTAAATCAATTTAATGAAAATAATACTGGAGGAAAAACTCAACCTTTAGTAGCAGCAGATATTAAACTTCAAGATGAAAGTACTCGTATATTTAATATTCCGGATGCAGTTGGTACTCTTGTTGAAGGAAAAACTCTAAAAGATCAATTAAAGAAATCTACTTTTTCTGTTCATGATAATGATGCTATTCTAAAGCAATCAAATATGAGATACAATAACTTATTTACTATTCAAGTTGAAACAACGATACCTGGAGATTTTTCTCTAAGAGCCGGAGATCTACTTCATTGCGACTTTCCTGAAATATCAGGTAAACCAAATCAAGTTGTAAGTGAAAAGAAGGGAGGAGTTTATTTAATATCAGAACTCTGCCATCGTCTGTCAAAAGGTAGTTGTTACACAAGAATGACATTGGTGAGAGAATCTACCGGAAGAAAACCAATGGCATCTTCTAATGCAGCGCCCGCATCTACTACCCAAAATGTTTCAGATATTTCATCGGGAGGAGATACGATAACTCCAAAAAATACTGGATCTTCTTTGAGTCCATCAACAGATAATTCTAAGTATGATCTTGATTTTACTAAACCACTTCAAGGTAATGAAAGAGCAACTTCTTATTCAGGAGCAACTTTAGGCAACTTTGAAACTTCTAGATAAACATAATAAATAGTAACAACTATCTACGTGTTCATATGGACAGAACACTACAACAGCACATCAACGACGATAAAGACGAACTGGATAATCCAAATATAAGTGGACAAAGAAAGCGTCATTTAGAAGATGAACTTGATGCTTTAGAGCAGTATCAAGTAAATCATCCGAATGAGGATCACGATCCTTCTGCGTTGGAATTATATTGTGATTCTAATCCAGATGCGCTTGAATGTAGAATCTATGAGGATTAATGAATCACTATTCTGGAAACTTTGATTTAAATACAACTCCGACTCCAGTAATGTTTACTGGAAGAGTGGCTTCAAGTGACTCTTGGCAGGATAATATTGAAGCGGCACATTTTGATCCAGAACAACAAAAAGGTTGGGGATGCAGGTTCAGAGTTAGATATACCGGATTGCATTCTGGAAATACTGAAGATCTTCCTGATGATCAACTGCCAATGGCAAATGTGATTATGCCAGTAACTTCTGGTTCCGGACTGGGTGGGGGAGGAGATACCACAGCGTTGACTGCAGGAACTCTTGTTTGGGGATTTTTTATGGATGGTGCTGCCGGACAAGATCCTTACATTGTTGGGTGTCTTGTTAATTCAAATGATGATGTTCCCAAAAAACAACCAAAAGATAAACTAGGAGGACATCAACTTTTTAATGATACCTACAAAGGAACCAATCCACAAACTGGTGCATTTGTTCCAGAACATCTACAAGCAATTAAAAAATATAATAAACCAGCAAATATTAGTTTAGAACGAACTAAGGGAATACAACCATCCGATATTGCTGCTGCACTTGAAGATGAAGCGAAATTGTTAGAGGTGCAGGGAGAAGTTTTACAGGCAGAAGTAGCAGCATCAAAAGCAGAAGCACTTTATTTTCAAGCAGTTGAAGCAGCAATTAAGGCTGGTGTAAATCCATCTCAAATTGCTGGATTGGAAGCAGGAAGAACTGCCGCTGATGAATTGGGATTAATTTAACTAACTAAATATTTTAAAGCAATTTTTATTTTATATGTCTGCGTTTGACAGTGGATCTTCTCCAGAATCAGTAAATGTAGTTCAGTCTTCTATAGACAAAGCAAGATCTGTAGATTTTTCAGAAATCTCTAAAGCAGCTTGGACTCAAAAAGAGGACTTAGGAAAAATTATACATGTACAAAGTCCCATTTCAACTGATAATGCTGACATGAAGGGATTTCAGAGAGATCTGAAAAATTTTCTAAAGTCATTGGAGGCATTTAAAAGATATTCTGAAATAGATTCCTTTTCAGATCTTTTTAATTCTATTCTTTCAACTGCCACTTCTGGAAATCTACCGTTAACAATTTCATCGCAAAAATCCGTAACAAATAAACAAATCTTAAAACTTGTAGATAATGCAGCAATTGACTTATCTGGATATTTTAAAACGAGAACAGATAGAGTTCGTGCATGGACTTTAAATGTTGCTCAAGAAAGAGTAAAACAAGTATTACCTTGTTTGTATCCGTCAGAACAATCAAAATTTTTAACTGAAATAAGGCCATACATAGACGCACTTTCTAGTGCTTGGATTGATGCAATAAGAAAACTATATGATATAATCAAAGGCCTTCTGATTGCAATGGCGGATAAAATGATTAATTCTCCAATGTGTTTCGCAGAAGATATTGTTAATACTATTTTTGATCTCATCCTACCTCCTATCCAAGCTGCTTTGGATGCATTGATTGCAATAATTTGTTCATATCGTAGGCCTCCATGTCCATGCGAACCCTCCCCGAATATCAAGCAACAACTTTATAATGCTTTAGATTTTAAAACTGGTGTTGGTAATTTCTTTTCTCATGAGGATGATCAAAAATCTCCTCCTGTTCAAGAAATATCTCTTTCTGGTGCAGGACAAAATAATCCTCAGGGTGGAGATCCTGCAGGTTCAGCAAAAGGTTCTTCATCTAAGGTTTCAACCTCTGGAGTTGCCCAAGGTGATCAATCTGTTGCGATAGATATAAGGACTGCAAATTCCGATTTAAATTTATTCTGATATAAAAATGTATAGAGACTCCTGTGTAGATAGAGAAAATAAACATAGAAAAGAGTTTAAAGGCAATCCAAATGATCCTTTTCGGGTTTCCTTTTTCGACATGGATAAGATTAAAGTAGATGATGTAACACGAAAGGAAGCTACTTGTGTTGCAGCAGCAGGAGGAGGCCCATTTTATTTTCAAGATGGAGATGGAAGACTTAGAGAACTTTCAATTGCTGAAGTTATTGCATTGACAATAAAAGATGCTTTACCTTCTATTGGTGGGTGCCAAACTGCACCAGAATTCTGTGGGCCTCCATTTGTTCAACTTTTTGGTGGTTCTGGTGTAATGGCTGCAGTAAATGCAGTAATTAGTCCTATCTCATCTTCCGTAATTGCATTTGATATTGTAAATGCAGGTAAGAATTTTATTTCTCCCCCCTTTGCAAATCTAGTTGATAAATGTGGAAATGGATCTGGAGGAGCATTAAAGGTTCAAATGAACGGTGATAAAATTAAAAATATAGTTCCTCTTGCACCTGGAGACGGATATCTTGCTGCACCTAATGGATCTTTGGGAGGTAATGGAACTGTTTGGGTAAAACCAAATGAGTGCTATATCAAAAAAAGAAATGGAAAGTTTAAATTAGTTAAAGATTGTAATCCACCACCCCTAGAACCAGAAGATAGGTTTTATCCTCCTAGGCCTCCAGATCCAGTTAGAACCTATCCTGTGATTTTAGTTATTGATGAAATATATATTGAGGATCCTGGGTTTGGATACCAACCAGGAGATACCATACAAGTAGTTCCTCAAGATAAAGGAGCTCAACTTGAACCTGTTATAAATCCCAGAGGAGAAATTGAAGAAATTATTGTTAGAAATCCAGGAGTTGGATTTCTTGATCTTCCTGAGTTGATTATAGAATCGGAAACTGGATATAATGCTAGATTAATTCCCGTTCTTAAAGTAATACCTGTGAATGAAATTAATGTCCAATTTACGCCAGCACAACTTGTTACTGTTGTTGATTGTGTTGGAAAACTTCCACCCACAAAAACATTTAATGTACCGAGATAGTTATGGCAAAATCTAAAAATTACGAAACAAAAAGAACAGGAACAAAGGATGGACAAATATCCTATGGACATATTCATGGAGATCAGGTAAAGTCTTCAGTTATGCTTCAGGGCCAAGAATCTGGAGAATATATTACAATTGATCAGACAGAACCAAGAAAAAGGTGGATTACTTCTAGATGTAGAGGAAGATATCAAGTTAAATGCGGGGATGATATTGCAAAAGATCAAGTTGGTATGTGGTTTAACGCAGATAAAAGCGATATCTTGATTCAAACAAAAGGAAGATTACGTTTAGAAGCAGAAAATATTGATATTATTGCTAGAGGAACTGACAGTCAAACTGGAGCAGTAAATATTATATCAAATGAAACGGTAAAAATAGAAACTAAAAAATTTGTAGCAAATGCAAATGAATCTATGGGATTATTCACTGATGGAGAGATGTTTCAAAGTGCAGTTAATATTATGAAAATTTATGCTGGATCTGTACAAAAAATGTCATCAAGAAGTGCAATGAAACCTCCTTCTTTACCGATTATAGAAAATCTGCTACAATATGCAACACCATTCCCATTATAAGTTATAAATTATGGCTACCGATTACGAACATGTTTTAAATCAATTTTATGTTTCGAAAGATGAAAATAAACCGAAGGCTCTTGGTGTGGGCCCCGTAGAAATTCGTGGAGCAGCTTATTTTCAGGGAGAAGCGCAATTTGGAAAAGATCAAACATTTCATCCAGGTAATCCTAAATCTGTAGAAATTCCAAAACCAGAAGGAGTTGTAATGATTGGACAACTGGAGAATATAGATTCTCCATTACCTTGGATATGCGATTCAAATATTAAATTTATTCCGGAGTGGAGCGTCAGTCCTTGCGGATCAAGTGGAGTTGGTGCAGAAAAGTATAGTGAAAAATTAGCACATCCATATCCACTTGTAGTAAGAGCCGGTACTGATGTTACAGATACTGGTTGCAGTGGCACATGGGTTACTCAAAAAAGAAAATGTGGAGCAGGATCTACTGAGATTCTTAGAACTCGTTCTGAGGCTGCTGCAATATTCATTGGTGATGTTGATATCTATGGATATAATCGAATCAAAGATAGATTATCTGTAGTAGGAAAATCTGATTTTTATGATGATGTCGTTATCAAAGGAAAAGTACTTACTGGTTCTGATATTAATTTGGGGGGTACACTAAATGCTTCAGGTGAAGTTAAATCTGGATGTGGAGCACACGTTTTATCTGCAAAGAAAAACTTTGATATTCCTCACCCAACAAAAGAAGGTTGGAGACTAACTCATACTTGTGTAGAAGGCCCAGAAGCATCCGTTTATATTCGTGGACGAGTTAGAAACAAAACTGAAATTCAATTACCAGAATATTGGAAGGGGTTGGTGGATATTAATACGATTACAATTAATTTAACTCCTATCGGTTCTCATCAAGACGTGATTATTAAAAGGTGGGATGATGAAAGAGTTTATCTTCAAGCAAAAGCAGGACTTCCAATTGACTGTTTTTATTACATCATGGCAGAAAGAAAAGATACGGAAAAATTAATTGTAGAATATGAAGGTTCAATTGAAGATTACCCCGGAGACAACTCTCAGAGATCTATTGCGGGATATCACTATGATGTGAAGGACGCTTGACACCAGCACCCCACCGTGCTATGATACATGGGTAATCACGAAACAATCCGAATGACTGATGAGTATTTGACACGATGCGTGGTTGATCCTCTTAAGAAGACAGTTTATCTTTATTCCAGCGAGGGTTCAGAAAAGGAAGTGGCCTGCGAAACCGTAGAACAGTTTATGAACGTGCTAGAGTTTGTTCGCAAAACTTTGGACGAAGAAACACTCTCATATACAAGCCCACTCTAAAATATGCGTCCAGAAACAAAAGAATCAATGGAAATGCTGTTCGCAGCAAAATGGAATGTCCCAAAAGCAGCAGCAAACTGTAATCTCACTAACAAAGAAATGAAGATTACATTCAACGAATATTGCACTTTACATCCTCCCACATATACGGTAGAATCTGACAATCAACTCAGTCTTCTCTGAGTTTTTATGGGAGCGTGGTGGAATCGGTAGACACACCTGACTTAAAATCAGTTGGGCATTACGCCCGTGGGAGTTCAAGTCTCCCCGTTCCTATTAGAGTTCTACTCTAAATAAACAAAAGTATTAGGAACTATTCTATGAAGTACAGAATAGATGCCGCATATGTTTGGTATAACAAAGGAAGTGAAATTGTATTAATGTATTTTATTAATCAGATCCCTTTTACTTTTGATGAACTTCCAGATTGCTCGAAAGAAGATTTGGAATTAATTCACTTGGCAGACAACGAAAGACGATTTGAACCAGAGGACTTGTATCAATCTTCATATTATCTTATAATGGAAGAGTGTCATCCTATGTTGTTTGAATTGGAACTGGAAAATCCAGAAATGTTGCCTGTTGATTAATTTTTGCTCCTAAAGCATTTAGTGGCGATGTACCTGACTTGTAATCAGGAGAGGATGGTTCAATTCCGTCTGGGAGCTTTACTTTTTATCAACTTACTACTATAATAAATAATAGAAATAGGTAGTAAGTTCAGTGCCAAATCCCAAAAAACCAAGAAACAATTGTCTTAATTGTGGCACAGAATGTTCAAGAGCAACATACATTTATTGTTCGAATAAATGTCAGAAAATTTATGAAAGAAAAAGAATAAGAGAGCAATGGTATAATGAAGGAAATGCTCCAAGTTGGAGAGCTATTAAGTCAATTTTATTTGAAGATAGAGAATATAAATGTTCTTGCTGTAATATAAGTGAGTGGAATGGAAAATCAATTGTTTTGGAAATAGACCATATGGATGGAAACTTTGAAAATAATAAACCAGAAAATTTAAGATTTATCTGTCCAAATTGCCATTCACAAACTGATACATACAAAGCAAGAAATATGGGCAAAGGAAGACATTATAGGAGAG
>JACCDO011967984.1_pt1 | contig 18456 bp, 14 predicted proteins | sample 7446101 | NCBI WGS metagenome assembly JACCDO01 (sample SAMN15323440, study PRJNA562643) | freshwater metagenome | isolation source: river surface water | place: USA:Blue River Watershed | collected 2017-08-16 | reverse complement strand
TTAACAGGAAATACAGGAAATTTAAATAATTTAAATATTAATAATTCTTTAACAGGAAATGCAGGATATTTAAATACTATTAACGTTGGATCACTTACAGGAAATACTGGTAATTTAAATACTATTAACGTCGGATCATTAACAGGAAATACTGGAAATATAAATACTTTGAATATCAATAATTCTTTAACAGGAAATGCAGGATATTTAAATACTTTGAATGTTGAATCTATTACAGGAAATACAGGTAATTTTACATATTTAAATGTTACTACATTGACAGGAGGAACTATCAACTATAATACTATTACCGCAAACACAATAAATGTAAATTCTATAACAGGAAATACAGGAATATTAAATTCATTGAATGTAAATTCTATAACAGGAAATGCATGTTATTTAAATACTTTAAATGTTGGATCACTTACAGGAAATACAGGAATATTAAATTCATTGAATGTAAATTCTATAACAGGAAATGCAGGTTATTTAAATACTTTAAATATTGGATCACTTACAGGAAATACAGGAACATTAAATTCATTGAATGTAAATTCTTTAACTGGTGATTTTGCAACTTTTAATGCATTAAATATTGATTATTTATCTGGATATACTGGATTTTTTTCAGAATTAGAGGTTGATTCCTATACAGGTAATAATATAAATATAAATTCGTTAACAGGAAATTCAGGATATTTAAATACTTTAAATGTTGGTTCCTTAACAGGAAATACGGGTACGTTCACATATTTAAATGTTACAACATTAACGGGTGGTACTATAAATTATAATACTATTACTGCAAATACAATAAATGTTGGATCTATTACAGGTAATTCTGGTACATTTAATAATTTAAATGTTGGTTCCATAACTGGAAATACTGGTACTATAACATATTTGAATATAGGATCTGTGACAGGAAATACTGGTAATTTAAATACATTGAATATTAATAATTCTTTAACAGGAAATGCAGGATATTTAAATACTTTAAATGTTGGTTCCTTAACCGGAAATACTGGTACTATAACATATTTGAATATAGGATCTGTGACAGGAAATACTGGAACTTTGAATTCTTTGAATATTAATAATTCTTTAACAGGAAATGCAGGTTATTTAAATACTTTAAATGTCGGATCTCTAACTGGAAATACTGGTACATTAAATTCTTTGAATGTTGGATCTCTAACTGGAAATACTGGTACTATAACATATTTGAATATAGGATCTGTAACAGGAAATACTGGAATTTTAAATTATTTGAATGTAAATTCTTTAACTGGAAATACTGGAACATTAAATTCTTTTAATGTCGGATCTATTACTGGAAATACTGGAACATTAAATTCTTTTAATGTCGGATCTCTAACTGGAAATACTGGTACATTAAATTCTTTGAATGTTGGATCTATCACTGGAAATACTGGAACATTAAATTCTTTGAATGTTGGATCTATCACTGGAAATACCGGTACTTTATCAACTTTAAATGTTGGCGCGATAACAGGTAATACTGGTTATTTTCAATACTTGAATATTTCAAGTACTAATTTTAATAGTATCAGTACCAATACGTTAACTGGAGGAACTGGTACATTTAGCTCATTAAGTGTTGGTTCAATTACTGGAAATACAGGTTATTTTCAATCTTTAAATATTTCTAACACTAATTTCAGCAGTATAAGCGCCAGTTCTTTAACTGGAGGAACCGGTACATTTGACTCTTTACTTGTCGGTGCAACTTTAGGAACAAGATATTTGAGTCAAGAATTTCTATCTGTTTCAGTTGGCACAACTGCCGGCACAAATTTAAAAGAAAATATATCAGTATCTTGTGGACCATATCCAGATGCAAATAAATTACATGCGAACGTATGTATATCTTTAGGAGCGAATTATCCTGATACTTTTAATGCAACTATTCGTCAAATTACAACTACTACATTAACATTCAATGTATATAGACTTGATGCGCCAGTCGGTACTGGATGGGGTAGTGCTCCAACTGCATATATAACCATTACACAACTACCATAAATAAAAAGTTAATTATAAGTCATAAAATATTTTATACTTATAATTATTTCTATTATTTACTAAAATCAAAACAAGAAAAATCTTTTTGGATATCGCTATCGACTTCATTATAATTTGATGTATTTACCCATTCACTGAAAATAATGTGTGGTTGGCATATTTTATTATTAAGTTCCGGCACTATTTTTATTAAATAATCAATTCCATGTTTTATTCCATGTTTGTTAATATAATCTAACAATTTAATAGCCCCTTTTTTAGTCACAATATATCCAAAATTACCACAAACATATTTATTATTATCTTCTTCATTTGATTTACCAATATTTGTGAGAGTATTGGAAAAAATAAATCGGTCGTTTTGATATTGGTGTTTTATATGATACCCCAAATATAAAAAGTCGATTTCTTCTTCATAACTATTATTTTGAATTCTATATAAATATTTTACCAATTCTTGTTTAAAATTCAATGATAATGATATGTCGTCTTCCATTATTATAAAATAATCTTCATCTGAATTAGCGAGCATTTTATATAAATTATAATGGCTTAATGCACAACCAATAAAAGATCTTCTATTGCCAAAATCATTATTCTTAAATAATTCATATATTTCGTCTGTTAATTCTAATTGACTACCATCTATTGCCTGATAAAATTTAAAATTATCTATTTCATGATCTAACAATATTTTACTTACTCTTTCTTTTCTATCTGGTCTTCTATCCAAATTTATTACATAAATATTTTTAATTAAATTTATATTATTTATATATTCTTTTTCTCCGAAATTATCAAAATTTATATAATTACTTTTTGGATAATCTGACTTGTAATGGTCAACATGAGTATTGAATATTTCTGCATATTTTACATTTTTGGAAGACAATATCCACCATTCTGCATCATGTTTTTTATTCAATTTATCAACAGATAGATTTTTTATGTAATTTGTTTTTGACCACCAATAATTGCCACTCCAATGTGGTGTATCTTGATCAATAGTTGAACAATATATTTTTAATTTATCTAAATTATTATTTATTAAATTATACGTTTGTTGATTTAATTCCTGTAGATTTAATTCCTGTAAAGTATTATTATCATCAGTTAAGATATAAAAATCAAACTTTTTTGATTTTGGAGTATAATTTATACTAACTGAATCATTGTATTTTAATGCTTCTAAACAATTTTCAAAATTATTTATTATAAAGTAAAACATTACATTTTTCCAATCATTTAAATTATTAAAAGTTTCACTAAATTTATCATGACTAATGCCTTTTGTATGCATATACAATATATTCACATTATCATACATTTCACTGAATTTATGCATTAACTTTAATGTTGGTAATTCAAATAAAGATACATCACTACTATGATTAATAATTTTTATTTTTGTATTATTTTTATATTTTCTTTTGTCTATATTATTGCCAATATTATTAACTATTATATAATCCAAATGGTTAAATAAAGTGCTATTTTCTATTTTATAAATTAGTTCATCTAACACTTCAGTTCCAAAAGTATCTATAGTACAGCTATGAATAAAACAAATATTATTGTGATAATTATGTCTTTCTTTATTTAATTTATATAAATTTAAATTTATGATATTTTTTAAATATGGATCTACATTTTTTATGTCTGAATCAGAAGAATGTTTGCTAAATTTAAAATCTTCAAATAATATTCTTTCAATAGTTGGACAAAAAGAATAATAATTTAATATTTTTTGTTTTTCTTCCTTTATGATTGATATTCTTTCTTCCCATAAATTATTTTTAAAAGCATTTTTTATGATATCAAATGATTTATCAAAATCATCCATATCTAATTGAACATATGCAAGTGGATTTATGTAATCACTAACATTTGGACATCCCCAATAAAATACAAGACATTCACACAATATTGATTCCCAAATTTTTTCAGTAATAAAATTATATTCTGAATTATTTTCACACATGAAATAATATTTATAAGGAAGTAATCCTATTTCTTTATTAACCTTTTGAACAGCTTTTCCTTTATAAGATTTAAACTCTAAATTATTATCGTCGTTATATAAGTGAAAATTTACTTCTGGATCATTTTTTGTTTCAATATATTTTAAAAAATTTATTCTCTTTTTATGTCCAGGATCAAAATATTTGGAAGTACATATACTAGAAAATACATTATTATTATTATTTTTATCAATATGATTTTCACAAAATGTTTTATAGTCAATATTTAATTCAGCCCAAAATGCATTATTATAGAAATTTAAATGATTTCTCACTTGTAAGAAATTTTTAAATTCTTCCGGATATGCCCATTCCCCCCATGTTTTTATTCCCCACGTCTGATTATTATCATAACACCATGGTTCCATTTGAAAAACAATAGTCCTTTCAGGAATATAAAATTCATTAAATCCAGGTCTATTAATAATCACAAAAAAATCAGAATCATCTTCCCATGTAAATTGAATGTCATTCCATTCATAATTTCCTTTTGTCATTTTATTCCATTCTTTACATAAATCTTTTGAATTTAACCAATTGCAAATAAGTTTTACTTTTGTTTTGTTATTTTTTATAGGGGTTATCATTTCATTATTACTATTTTTTTCTTTAAGAGCACTTTTTTTAATATAAATTCCATCATTGTTGCCAATATAAGGGGATGTAACTAAAGGCAATTCAATTTCTGATTTATAAAAACCAAGTGTATTTACTGCAACACAATCAGGCATGTTAGATGCAATTTTAAGTAAATAATCTTTTGATTGTACTTTCATAAAACAAATATCTTTGCCCACACTATCTAACGCAGGAAAATATTCCCATTCTTCTTCGTTGTATTTTTGTGATTCTCCACCTTTATTATTATTTTCATTAAATTGAGCTAAATTATTAAGACTATATGCATTTGGTTTGTTGCTTGCACTTTCATAAGTAAGTTTTCCAATATGTGTACAAGTCATTTGTGTAAAAAAACAACTTTTATATCCTGCTTCATAATATTTATCTGCATAATCTCTTTCGAAAAAATTATTTGCGGAATCAAAATTACCCAATTTTAATATAGTCTTCACGTCTACCATGGAAGGTCGGAAACTATAATGTGGCCAATAAGCACAATTTCTACCGGAAACATTTTCTTTTTTTTCATGTAATAAAACACCTTTTTCTAATTTCATACCTCCATTAATATCCCAACCTTGTTCATATGTTTCAGCATAATTTACATTAAATAAAACTTGTGAGACGTTATGTTCAGAATTAATATATTTTTTCATAATATTTATGCTTTTCTTTACGTAATCTTGTTTTTTATAAAATAACCAGTCATCTTCCAAATGTATCCAATATTCTGGTTTTAATTCATTTAATTTATCCCAAATTATATTCATGCTTTTTCTATGTCCTTTTTCTTCTTCGGTTTTAAAATAAAATTCAAAGAAAGGATATTTATTTTTCATAATATTTCTATCTTCTTCACTTGAATTATCATCAACACATAAAAAATAATCTATTAATCTAATATCTTTCCAATTATTTAATATTGAATTCATCGTTTTTTCAAATAAATCAAGTCTTTTACATGTCGTAATTGTGAATATTATTTTTACAGGACTATTAATTTCTCTATGGAGATTTCTCTTTTTCATTAATATCTCTTTTGCTTCTTCGTTATCATCAATAAACAGATAACTATATTCATTGAGAAATAAATGTATAATTCTAGATATATTTAATTTATGTTCATTTAATGCATTATCTTGATAACATATTTCAATAAATTCTAACATATTATTAATAAAATTTATTTTTCTTGAATTGCTCCATTTTAATTCTTTGAAATATTGAATATATAATAAAAAATTAGTCATTAGACTATTCAAAGCTATTTCACCGCACATAGTCATTTTATTCATAAAAATACTTTCATACATTTCAAATCCTTCTTCCAATAAATTTAATCTTTGTAATACTATTATCATAAAAAATTGGTAGAAAAAATAGAAAAAATGATTTTTTAAAAATAATCCGTCTTCAATATTATTTTCTTTTGACAAATATTTATTATTTGTATTAAACTTGTATTGATTGTAAAATAGATAAGCTATTTGATTTTTATTATTTTCAAAATAATATTTTATCAATTCATAAACGCATTCAACTCTTCTTTTATCGTATTCAAAAGCTTCTATTAAATAATATATTCCATTTTCAATTTGATTTAAAGATTGATAAGCATAAAATATATGCAAACAAGAATTATATTTTTCTTGATGCCAATTGGGTTGACTTAATGTTATTTTATACCATTTAATTGCTTCCTCAAATTTTTTAGCGTCAAAATAACTATTTGCACAATAATAAGCGTATCTTAAATACAAATCATCCTTTTCTTCAACTGCTTTTTTGTGTGCATTTTCCAAAATAGTTGCATCATCTATAAATTTATTTGGATTCTTATTTCTGGCACTAGTTCTGCCTGATATAACATAATAATTTCCATTTACGTGTGGATAATCAGTATGAGATTCAATACATTCAATAAATTCATGGACGACACTTCTATATCTAAATTTCTTGCGATTATTAATTAACAATACACGATAATAACCAACACCTACTTCGCTGCCAAATCCAAGATGATATGCATCTTTATGTCCGTATTTATTAATTATATATTCCATACTTAAATCGCCAACTATTTCGTCATCCGCATCAAATATTAATAGATAATCAGTTTTTCCGTATGCATAGTTTAATGCAAGCGATCTATTATGTGCAAAGTCTTGCCATTTATCTTCATATATTTCACCTCTAATTTTTTGTTTTTTAAAGAATTTTGTAATTAATTCAATGGTATTATCAGTAGAACCAGTATCAGAAATAACCCAATAATCAAATTTAATTTTACTGCATAATTTATTTAAAGTATCTTCAATTATATGTGATTCATTTTTGACTATCATATTCAAACATAAAGTAGGTTTATTTTTGGCTAACTCTTGAATCATTATATTTTTATACGATTCTTTTTTATATTAAAAAAAAATTAAATATAAAAAATAAATATTAATTTATTTTTTATAAAATATCAATAAATTATATAAATATGATTGAAAATTATTTAATTGCTCCTTCTTTGAACTCTCTTTTTTTTACGGGTATGATTGCGTTATTTATTGTTTTTATATTTATAACAAATTTTAAGCGTTTTTTAAGATTAAATTATTTTGGTAAAATTCAATTATTAAGTTTAATGGGTATTTTATTCGGTGTTCATGGTTTAATTCATTTAGGTGTGGAAACAACATACAATTTTAATCCTTATAAATGGTTTTAATATTCTGGACTATGTTTCTTAAATAAACAACCTTGTGAACTTATTCCTTTAATTGCACTTGTGACCACTTCTGGATTTTGAAAATTACAATTTGTTAACCATATTTTTACGATACAGAAATTTTTCTTTGGAGATATGGTGATTCCAGTAATATTATTTACAAACGATGAATTTGCGCTAAGTGATTCACCAACTAGTAAATAATTAAGTTGTTTCCATACTTCCTGCACTGATTTATTTAAAACCTTGTATGAGAAACTTCCACCATTTCTATTCTTTGCGTCTTCCCACATCGGCATAATACCTTCCTTCATTACAAATAACATGCAATTCTTCACTAAACATTCTGGAAGAAACTCATTGATTGCAATAGTTTCTTCAGCTGTAGTAAATTTATAAATGTGCTTGTAACTATTTATGGTCCAATCAGTATCGTGTGGTAAATGAGCCCATAAATTCCACTTATTCTTTAATGTATGGAAAGAAGAATTCACTGAACTCTGGTTAATGGAAATATCACTTGTGTTCATCGTATTATCTTGTATATTTGAAACCACCATTTCTATAATATTCTGTTTCAATTTTTTTATATTATTTTAATTATATAATATAAAATCAAAGCCAAGTTTAAATAAATATAAAAAAATTGATATGAAAATTTGCTTATATGCATAAATCATATACTAATAAATATAATGAAATTTAACGAGTTAACGACTTTAATTACCAGTACTTTTGGAAATAATATAAAACCACAATTTCTTCAAATTGCAAATTTAGAATTAATTAAATATATCAATACTGGAGATAGAGTAAAAGATGGTGCTATTGTCATAATTTTAAATGCATTATTATCTTTATTATTATCAACACTAAATTATATTATATGTAAAATATACAAATATTTACGATATAATACTATATCAACCGGCTCAATAAAAAATAAAATTAATTGTAAAGAAGTTTTGAATATTATAACGGCAGAAGAAGTAAACAAATATAATTTTAAATATGTATTAGGAAATAATCCTAATATTGTAGGATATTTCAATGATGTTACCTTTGAAATGTTATCACAATATTGTACCCAACACAATATCGCAGAATTTTGTAATACTATCGGTAATGTTGAATTATATCAGCCCCTAATAATCGTAAATTATAATGATCCAAAAGATTTTATAGATAGAATAAAAACAAATAACATATTAACACCAGATAATAAAAGTTCTGACTCGGGGTTATCTTCATATTTTGTACCCGTTGAAGTATACTTAAATGAAAATGGCGAAAATGAATATATATTTCTATATAAATCAAATTTAGTATCAAAATCTTCAACTGAATTAAGTAAATTTATATCAAATATTCTTTTATATAATTGTAATTTTAAAATACACAATAAACCATCAACTAATTTACGTATTTTAGAATCATACTATAGTTATGGAAGTGATGCCATGACAACAATGGTTTTGGGAGATATTAATAAAAATACAACATTTGATAGCATATATTTTAATGAAAAAGAAGTTTTATTGGAATGGGTTGATAAGTTTACAAGTGAAACAATATATCCGAAAAAATTATCTCTTGTGAATAAATTGGGAATATTATTATACGGACCTCCTGGTACTGGAAAAACAGGATGCATTTGCGCATTGGCAAATAAATTAAAGAGAAACATTCATATAATAAAATCTCTCAGCTTAAAAGGAAAAGGACAAAATGCATTAAATAGATTGATTCGAGAACGTCAAAAAAGTGACATATTTGTATTTGATGAAATTGATTATTTATTAAATAGTGAAAATGACGATGATGATGAGAATACATTTGAATTAAAAAAATATAATAATATGTTATTAAAAGCAACATCTTCAGAAGAAAAAAATTCAATATTAAAAATTATTGAAGATATAAAAAAAAAATCAAATGAATCATTAATTGATATAAGATTTATATTGAGTTTATTGGATGGAATTGGCAATGATTCAGGAAGAGTTATAATTGCAACAACAAATAATCCAGATAAAATAAATAAACTATTTATAAGACCAGGAAGATTTGATGTCATTTTGAAATTAGGATTTTGTTCTTTGAATATGTTTAAAGATATTGTAAATACAAAATTTGATAAATTAGATGAAGAATTTTACGAAATAAATAAAAATAAAATAAACAACATATTAGAGTTAAATATAACGCCTCTTGTATTAATAAATAATCTTGTAATGGCAAAAAATATTAAAGAATTATTGGATGTTTTAAGCATATTACCAAAACAAACTTACAATTTATCTCCTAATTTATAAACTAACTAAAAATTATCATATCATATTATATCATAAAAAAATAACATATAAATTATATTTTTTTATGTGTAAAAAGAATTAATCTAGATGATCTTTATTTATTTCAATATAATTATCTTCATCATTTCTACGAATATGATATTCGTTCTCCCTTATTTCAATATTATAATAATCATGAAATGACATCTTTTGCACATTATGATCTAATAATTCGACTATATATCTACTAGTAATCAAACTTGTATCCGCTTCAGTATGATTCGTCAAATAATAAGTATAAAAATTTGCTGTCAATAAATTGCCAACAAAATAATAATTATATTTATTTTCTTCATACAATGCAATTGTCGTTTCTAATACTGGTTCCATGTAGAATCCTTCTTCTTCATCTACTTTATAATATATAATTTTCATCATAAAAAATCTTATTTTTGAAGATTTAATCTCAATTGATTTTGGTATTTTATTCATAAATAATTTATTTAAACAATTATTTGTCTTATCATATTTAATTGAAAATACAACGATATCATAAGGCTGAGAAATAGTTTCCTCTAATATATCAACTATTTCATTATAATATGTTTCATTTGACAAAATATCATTTGATACTTTGTGTTTAAAAGTTAATTTACCTTGATCATATGTTTGTATTTCCGTATAATTTTCTGTTAAAGGAGGTTTTATATTTGTTTCTTCACTTTTTCGATACAGATCTTCATAAAAAGATATAACATTCTCGATTTTATTTTTCGCATATCCAATTACAGGATCCAAATTTTTACGATATTTAATATATTTAATTTGCAATAAGCTATAATAAAATACAGATTTATGAATAATATTTATTAACATAAGTTTTACCTGAGGTATTTCCAATAATTTCGGCAATACATCATAAATTATATGCGCCATAAATATTATCTTGCATAGAAAATATGCTGTATTAAATATCAAAGACAAAATATTAAAAATAATATAAAACATTTATATTTTATATTATGCTATTTATTTAAATTATTTTTTTGTAATATTAACAAAACTTTCATAAGCTGCATCAGTTGAATATCCTGTTGGTCCACTACTTAAAGTATAATTTATTTGGGATGTTGTTGGTGCTATTGTCGTAGCCGTTTGCGTTTCTGGTGGTGCTGATCTAAATACTAAATTACCACCTTTATTGGGAGTATTTCCTGTTTCTGGATCTAATCCAAATATCATTAAAATTACTGCAACTATCACAGACATAAATATGAAAGGAATGAATACGATTAGCCAAGATATCAATGACATATCATTTTCGCATAAAAGATTTAATAAATATGTTATTATTATCATTACGACACATTTAGTTAGTGCCAAATTATATAAACCTTTAAAAGTATCTATAATTATTTGCGTTAATGAAAACGCTAAATATATCATTGCCGGAGCACAAATAAACATTATATATAGTAAAGACAAAATTATTTATTACGCGTCTTCATAAAATATAACTTCTCCGTCTTTAATTTCACCAACTTTATTATTTGGTTCTCCTTGACTATCAGCATCATACAATGGACTATTTTCTTCATCACATGCAAAATAAGTTACACCATCAATATCAATTTCAAACAATTCAAGTTCTTCTTCTTCCTCCTCTTTTTTAGTTTCCTTTTTTGTCTCTACCGGTTCTTCCTTTTTAACATCTTCTACTTCTTCTTCTGATTCATACTTATTTTCTCTTTCTTCTTCTTCTTCGCTAACCTCTTCTTCATTTTCACTCTCCTCCTCTTCTTCTCTCACATCTTCATCTTCTTCTTTTTGTTCTACTTTTTCTTCTTCGTTATTTAATTGTTCTTCAATATCTTCACCATCTTCACTTTCGATAGTTTCCTCTTCTTCTTCAACCTCTTCTTCTTCTTCAACTTCATCTTCTTCCTCTTCTTTTTTATCTTTATTTGATACATCCGAGCAAGTAACAAATGCAGGATGAATATCATCTTCTTCCATAGTTCCATCTTCTGCAGCTTGCTCTTCTTCTTCCTTTAATAAGTCCTCAAACTTTTTATCTTTATTTTCTTCTTCGATCTTTAAAAATACATTTTGTACCGATTTAGTTTCTTCGCTATTATTTTCATCCTCATTATCTTCATCATTATCTTGTTCAAACTTTTTCATAAATTGCATCATATCAATACACATTTTTTTCAAATAAAAAGACATGTGAGGAATATCATCTTTACACATTTTTTTATTTCTTTTGTGTATTTTATCGATTTTTTCATTTGCTTTTCTAATTTCATATAAAATTTCACACGATCCATCAATTCTATTATAGCTTGGGTCTTTATAATAAGCCAAATCCGCCTCTAATTCAATTATTCGTCGTTTATATTCTTCAATAGTTTTCTTGACAAATGGTAATGATAATATTTGTGACTCATAGTCGGCTAACTCATTAGTAATTGATTCCTTTTCTTTATATAAATCAGTAAATTCTTTTGTTAATTCATCTGATAAAACGTTTATAATATTTTCAACTTTAGTATTAACTGAAGACGACATCTTAATTATATATATATAATAATATTCGTTTAATATGATTTAATAATATTTATATTCAAAGTATATGAGCAATCAAAATAATTTAGAGATTGAAAAATTGATCAATATAGTATGCGCCCAAACAAATTATGGTAAAGAAGAAGCTTTATACAAATTAGAAATACATGGATTTGATTATATGAAAGTTATACGTGAATATGTTAGTTCAAGTAAAAAAAAGGAGGAAATAAAAAATCCAGTAAAATCTTTGAATCAAGAAATATATAAACAAATAAGATATAAATTAGACGAATCTAGTTTACAATATTCCAAAAATAATCCAATTAAAATAGACCAAGTTATATCTAATTTCAAAGAATCAGAAATAAAAAAAAATAATTATTAATTTTATAATTATAATATGAACTTATAATTATAAATATTATTCTATATATTGCATTATTGGCTGACGATACCGAATTGTTCATTTAATATATTTGATTTACTGGAAGATTTCTTTTGAAATTTTTTCTTGACCTGAAAATTATTTGAAGGTATAATTTTACTATTTAAAATAAAATCATCGTTATCTTCATGTAATTCAGGCATAATTCGAGTTAATGGCTTATCTACTATTAAAAATAATCTTTCATATTTTAATAATGATCTATAATCTCTAATCGACAAATTTCCATAAAATTTATCCAACATATAATATGGATTAGGAGCAGGTTTTATATTTTTCTTATATTTGTAAATAGACCCATAAATGTGATTTATTAAATGGTAACGTTCAAATTTGGTCGATGTATCAATATTTTCATTCATTAGATGTGCCACAGCACATTCCGGACTACAAAAGCATCCGTATACATGATATGAACCATTGATACTATGCTTGGGAATATATACAGGAGGAGTATCAAAATCGCAAGTATCAAAGAAACATGCAGATCTTTTGTCATTTACGTCATTAATATGCAATTTATGTTCTAATAACTTTAATTTTTTCCATATTTCTTTAACATCTACATCATCTAAATTAGATTCATCCACATCTTCGTCTTCATTAATATTATTGATGTTGTCTGTAAATTTAACATTACTAGTAATATTATTAATAGTACTCATTGATAATTGGTCATTGTTAATAAGTTCATAATTGCATTGGTTTGATGCAATAAAATTAAAAGAATCAATATTTTCTCCAAATCCATTATTTGATTTTAAATCATTTAATGAACATTTTAAATGAAGTATAACATTAGGTTTTTGTTTTTGTTGATCATTTGATAATACAGATAAACTAACAATCTTACCGCCTTTGGGCTTTCTTCCTCTTTTCTTTTGTGGTTGTTTTTGATTAGTAGGCTCTTCTTCATTGGTGTTTGTTAACCCTAACGTTTCTTCCATAAAATCAGAATTATGCTGTTCATTATCATTATTTTCAGAAACATTTAATATAACATTATTAGTATTATTAATTGCAGGGGTATTATTATTATGAAACATATCATTTATTTGCGAAGTTTTATTTGTTGGACTATTATTTGTGCTAGCAGGATTACTTTGTAAGGTTGCATTCTTAGGCTTTCTTCCTCTCTTGGATTTTACTTGAGGTTGTACTTCAGCATTTTCAGTATTCATTCGTTTTATATATTTTATATAACTTTAATTTAAATTGTTTTAATAAATATTTAAAAAATGAATATATGTAATTATAGATATGAACTCTTCTGTTCCTTGGGTAGAAAAATATAGACCGACAGATTTTGATAAAATAGTGCTTGATAATATGAATAAAAAAATATTAGTAAATATAATAAATAAACACCATTTTCCTAACCTATTATTTTATGGCCCTCCCGGCACTGGAAAAACGACAACTATTATCAATCTTATAAATTATTATCAGGAATTCAATAATGAAAAAGATAAATCTTTGTATATACATTTGAATGCATCAGATGAAAGAGGAATAGATATAATTCGCAATCAAATAAATCAATTTGTTCATTCAAAAACTCTCTTTAATCAAGGAATGAAATTTGTTATATTAGATGAAGTAGACTATATGACAAAAAATGCGCAACAAGCATTGAGATATTTACTTCAAAATTATAATAATAATATACGTTTTTGTTTAATATGCAATTATATCAGCAGAATAGATGAAGGATTGCAAAATGAATTTTTAAAATTAAGATTCAGCCAATTACCAACAGAAGAAACGCAAAATTTTTTAAATGAAATAGTTGCAAGTGAAAATTTGGATTTCGATAAAAAATATGTAAAGATGATACAAAATATTTACAGGTCAGATATTAGAAGTATGATTAATTTTATGCAATCTTCACAAGGATTTAAAAATAATGATCTATATATTATGGATTCTTCTTTGTGGGAAGAAATATTGCAAATGTTTAAAGATAAAAAAGATGTATTTGTAATTATTAAATTTGTTAATGAAATTAGTATAAAGTATAATGTCGATAAAAAGAATATTATTAAAAATTATTTTAATTACATTATCAGAGAAAAAAAAGAATTAATTACAAAAGAATTATTAAACTTTACTGAAAATATGATACATATGGAAAACGCAAATTCTAATCACTGCATAAATTATTTTATTTTAAAATTTAACAAACTAATATCATCTTTATATTAAAATTGAAACTAATTTATATTATGAAAGTAACTTAAAGAAAAATATAAAATTATTAGAAATGAGCTTAAATAATATTAATGATGAATGGGACAATTTTATATCTAACGATTATATTGATGATGATATGATTGATGAATTAGATAAAGATGTAGATGGAGAAGATAATATAATAAAAACAAACATATTTGATAATATTGAACCACCAGAGCCAACTGATATTTACATCTCAACAAAATCTAAGATTGCTTATTTAACCGAACCTGTTGATTTATCCGTATTTTGGAAGATTCCAATAGTTCCATATTCAATGCCTATTGATGGTGTTATAAAAAAAGAAATAAAAATAAATTCAACAAGTCAAGAACAGATTGATTTTATTCAAGAAAATTTAAAAAAGGAATTATATTTTAAGGAAAAGATATTAACGAGTATAAATAATCCTAGTGGAAGAATAAAGTTTAAAGATATTCGTAAAATTACTATCGGTATATGTAAAAAAGATATTATTTGCTATAGAAGTAAAGAAAAGCAGGCATTTTACAATTGTTTTGTGATGATTTTAAGAATAAAAGATAATGACGAATTTAAAGAGTTTCATATTAAAATATTTAATACGGGTAAATTAGAAATACCTGGAGTACAAAATGAAGTAATGCTTGAGAAAGTATTAAATTATATTATAAATATTCTTCAGCCTCATAGTGATATAAAATTAACTTACAAACAAAAGAGCGACACTGTGTTGATAAACTCTAATTTTAATTGCGGGTTCTATATTGATAGGGAAGTATTATTTGATATACTGAGAAATAAATATAATATACAAGCTATATACGATCCTTGCTCTTATCCTGGAATTCAATGCAAATTTTATTATAATGATAATACGCCTATTCAATCAGGAGTGCAAATATCAGAGGAAAATAAACATTTATTTAATAATATATCCGTTGTATCATTTATGATTTTCAGAACAGGAAGCGTATTGATAGTTGGTATGTGTGAAGATAATGTATTAATGGAAATATATGCATTTTTGAAAAATTTACTCAAAACAGAGTTTAAAAATATATGTCAAAAATTAATAGCTGCAGGTGAAAATAATAAAAATAAAAATAAAAAAATTAGAAAAAAGATGATTACTCTTACTAATATTTAATATTAATTATTTATATCAACTAAATTTGCAAATATATTTAATATATCTATGTAATAATCTAATAATCTAATGAAGTATAAATGAGAAAATGTTTTTTCTCATTTATTAATTTTACGAGATTTTTTACGACCATTTATTATATTATTTTATAAAATTTTCTAAATTTTCGATAATATTATCTATCGAATCATTTGTTAGTATGCAAATAGTATCGTCTTCGGTATTTTCATATAAAGATTTATTATTGAAGAATTGATTTATCGATTTTTTAAAAATATCTAAACATTTTATAATTTTTTCATATTTTATAGTTTCATCGTTTGTATGAGATATTTTTGCTTTTATATCATTACTTATATCAAATATTGTTTTTTTGCACGAAAATATCATCGCGTCTTTTGAAGTCAAATTTAAAAATAAATTTTGTTCACTGAATATTTGTTCAACATATTCAACATAAAAATAAGTCGACTTTTTGCAGTAATATTCGGTTAGTTCCAAATTTTTTGTGTAATACAATAATATCTTAAAGTTATTGAATAAATTAAAAATTCCTTTTTCAAAAATAAAATATTTTATCTTATCTTGTTTGTTCTTGATATTTATCTTTTCATTAAAAAAAATAAAATATTCTTTTAATAGATAAATAAATTTAAATAAAATATCATTAATATTGTCCTTTAAAAATTTATTGTAATTGCTTATTTTATTCAAATTATACATCATATTTTCTATTTTTGAATTTTCCGAAATATCCTTGTTCTCTTTTTTATTTGACATATATATTAGTACTATACAATAAATAATTATTTTATTATTTAAATAAGTATTTAAAGACTTTAAAAATAAATTACATATATTAATGACAGAACAAAAAACTAGTCAAAGCGCCCCAAATCTTGCCAATAATACTCCCTCAACAATTTCTACTTCAACTGCTGCTCAAAATTATAGACTTCCTGCCGAAAGCACCTTGACATATGCATGTAAATTGGCAATGGTTGAAGATAAACCTATTTTACTTGATTATTGGACCGCATCATTAGATAAAAAAGCATTAATTGGCATCAGAGAAAGCGGAGAAAAATTGTTAGTAAAGAGTGAAGATGAATACACTAGTCCCATTGGTAAATTCTATAAAAGTGGCAATGATTATATTTTTATTACTGAAAATTCGATTTATTTAGTTTCAAATGAAATTCCCAGCAGAAAAATTTCATAAATTATTATTATTATTATTAACTAATAATTAATATTATCGCAATAATATTTTATACCATAATCTTTATCCATTAATAATTCAATAAACTTTCTTCCTTGACCACCATTTAAACCCAGAAAATAACTTTTATGTGTATTTCTATATTCATAAGTTACGTATTGTGAATATCCTTTTTTTGAATTATCTTTAAAATCTCCCTTTATTCTACCCGTATCAAGTTTTCTCCAAATGCAATTATTTGATATATATTCAACAATATCATCCATATTGAAAAATATCCATCTTTTTGATAGTTCATCTTTATACACAAGTATATTTGAAGGTTTTGCACTATTTATTTTTTTCAAATAAATATTCATAATATTTTTTACATAATCATAAGTTAATATACTCACATCTATATTATCTAATTCGGGAATATTTCCCAATACAAATTGTATATTGTTTCCACTTTTATTGCTTACATTATTATCTTTTACATTTAATTCTTTGACCAATATATCATATATAGGATGATTTTTACTGATAGTAGTGTCTGAAGTTGCGCCATATTCTGTTGGATTATCTACTTCGTTTACATTATATTGTTTTAGAAAATCTTTTTCAATTCCATGACCTTTTCTCTTTTTTTCTCCACCTACATTTTTACAACTTTGTATTCTTTTATCGTTACCTTTTAATTCATTGTTGTTATTTATCTCATTTTTATTTTGGATTATTTGCATATACTTTTCTTCCATTTAATATTATAAAATTATAAATAAAAAAATCAATTTTATAATATAAGTATTTTATGACTTATGAGAGCAAACACCTTCAGATAATGATGCTTCATATACAACAGAACCATCTGTTTCATGATCTCTTCTTCGTGTTGTAGTAAGATTTTCATAAGTATATGTAAATTCATCATCTGATTTAATAGTATATTTTGTTTTATATTTATCATTTACAACTTGATGAGGGTCTATTACCGGATCCGTATTACATCCAACTACCAAAATATATGCAGGAATATTTAGTAATACGTTAATATTCGCTACTTGTTTACATTCTTTTGTTGAAGTAATAATATATTTTCTTTTATGATTTTCTTGAGTTACATATACAATATAATAGTTTGATTCAACTAAAGGATACCATTCAACTC
>JACCDO011576930.1_pt1 | contig 18457 bp, 7 predicted proteins | sample 7446101 | NCBI WGS metagenome assembly JACCDO01 (sample SAMN15323440, study PRJNA562643) | freshwater metagenome | isolation source: river surface water | place: USA:Blue River Watershed | collected 2017-08-16 | reverse complement strand
TCAAGGCAGGTGGCTTGCAGTTTTTACAAATTCAAGATAATGGTCATGGTATCCGTAAAGATGATCTCGAGATCGTTTGTGAAAGGTTTACAACATCCAAATTATCCACATTTGAAGATCTTAAAAAAATATCGACTTTTGGATTCCGTGGTGAAGCATTAGCAAGTATAACTCATGTAGCTCATGTCACAATCACCACTAAAACATCAGACTCTTCGTGTGCATACAAAGCTAAATATTCAGATGGAAAATTAGTGCCACTAAAACCAGGAGGTAAATCTGATCCTCAACCATGTGCTGGAGTACCTGGTACTACTATCACAGTTGAAGATTTATTTTACAACATGCCAACTCGTAAACAGGCTTTTAAAAATTGTAATGAACAATATCAAAAAATATTAGATGTTATTACAAAATATGCTATACATTATGGTGATAAAGGGATCTCATTTATCTGTAAAAAACATGGTCAAAATACACCAGATATTCACACCCCACCTACTAGTAATACTCTTGAAAACATTAAAATAGCTTACGGGAACACTCTTGCGAGGGAATTAATACCATTTGTTCTGAATTATGGGGGCGGGAAAGTAAATGACCTAAATCCTAATGCTTGTAAACTCGTGAGTGACATCAGTGATGAATTACTCTATGGTGATAGTGTTGCACGCAGCACCTCGTCAGTGATTAGCGATAAGCTAATATTTCAAATGAATGGCTATTTATCAAATGCTAATTACTCCAGTAAGAAAAGTCTATTCATCCTATTTATCAATAATCGACTGGTAGAATGCTCGTCGATTAAGAAAGTTTTAGAATCAGTGTATGCCGACATCCTTCCTAAGCATACGCACCCATTTATATATTTGTCAATAACGATGCCTAGTGAGCATATAGATGTAAATGTTCATCCAACTAAAAAAGAGGTTCATTTTATGTTCGAAGAAGAACTCATGCAACAGCTATACATGGGAGTACACAATTTATTGAAATCTGCTAATCAAAGTAGAACATTTTATACCCAATCTATCATCACTGATAACGACAATCTAAATGCACATGAATCCTTTGTAGATGATACAAGAAAAGACGCGAGTCCTGAAATAGTTAGAACACCTGATGTTCGAGAGCCTGCGAGTACTGTCAATGTTGACGATGATGAAGTGGTTACAACATTACCTGTTATTGAGCCTATCTTCTTCAGTAATAAGTATGCTAATGCAGACGAGCAGACAATCGAAAGCCTGGATGAGTTTAAAAAATTAACTCGCGACGACGGTAGTGTCGACGACCTTGAAGCGAACGATGATGATAATCAATATCAACAGATTCAACGTGGTAATCCGAACACGAAGTATAAAAGTGACCGTAAAGTCGGAGAGAAACGATCTACGAGTGTTTCACATGTTAATGCAAATAAGCTAGTGCGAACCGATGCATCCCAGCGAGGTATAGATGCCTTTTTCCAACGTAAAACTCTTATGTCGTCAAATACGGAGGAAGAGGAAAGTGGTGATGGCGATTCTGAGGATGACTATACAGAGCGACCAGCAGTTGCGAAGACAGTCAGGTCTAATGCACATATTCCTAATGCCTATAATACTGATGACTCTGACGACGAGGCTTTGCCCGATAATTCCAGCGTTACTGCATCAAATCAAGAAGATGCTGCTATATTCTGCGGTAATTGTAATGATTCTTCCAAAATTGTCCAGCAAAACAGTAGGCTAGTTGAACAGTGTCAATGCTGCTCTGTAGATTTCAAAGTTAGTGAGGTAAATCAAGCTCAAATTGACACAACACTGCTCAATAACATGCCCAAACCCTCTTTGATAACTTTCAAAGATACTAAATGCGAATATGAATCAATTCAAACGATGTTATGCGCTATTTACAATGCAAAAAATCATGGAATTATCAAGATGTTCCGATCTTACACGTTTATCGGCATTATCAACTCCACGTACAGTTTGGTGCAATACGAGACCAAACTGTTACTGCTGAATTACTCCAAGTTATGCAATCTTTTATTCCAACAATTGACGATAAGAAGGTTCGGCGAAATGAGTTACATCCCATTAGACAATGGAGGCATATCCATTCATGAATACCTCTGCTGCGCGCTTAGTGTGCCGTACTTATCCAAGAGATATAATGCCAAAGAACCGTATGATGTGGACCAATTAGCAATGGATTATGCGAACTTACTAGTCGAAAAATCGGAAATGCTGCGAGAATACTTTTCGATTATGATTGATTCCCCAGACAGTGGCGCAGAAGGTGTGGCAGGAGGATTACTATCCGGAATACCTGACATTCTTGAAGGATATATGCCAAATCCAATTCATTTACCAAAGTTCTTGTTAAACTTAGTTGAATTGACCAATTGGACGGAAGAAAAGGAATGCTTTCAAAGTATCAGTAGGATTTTGGCCTCATTTTACGCAGATTTTTCTACGCATATTCAACCCACTCCGAGTGATACGTCGCTGTCTGACAATAACACCATGAGCAGCGATACCGCTAATATAATTCAATATTTGCTCTTTCCGTCATTAAGATTGCATCTTTTACCACCCAATTCTTGTCTCAGCGACGGCACGATTACTCAATTGGCATCATTAGAGCAACTATACAAAATTTTTGAAAGATGTTAATATTGTCTACATATGAATTACAAGTATACATGATGTAATTTTAATCTAACTTATCAATTTTTGAGTAGCTATCCGCACACTTGTTGTATATACCTAATTACTATAACGATTAGACTTGGTTGTTGCAAAGTTGTTACCATATCTAGTGAAAAGTGAGATCAACACACCGAATAAAACAATTACTGCAATAATGAACAGTGATAGTCCAGTTGATAACTCGTAGTGAAAGAATTCAAATAACATTTTGACGCCAACAAATCCTAACACGATGGCAACACTAATTTTTAAAAATGGTAAATTTTTAATGGCAACTGAAACTAATGTAAATAATGACCGTAAACATGCCACGGCGAATATATTACTACTAAATACTACTAACGCTGAATGACTGATCCCCAAACACGCAGGTATTGAATCCACAGCAAATACTAAGTCGCTTAATTCGATACAGACTAAGCATAGAAATAATGGAGTTGCCTTGGTAGTTGATTTACCTCGTGAAAATACCTTAGTAAAGAATCGATCACCATCATAGTCAGATGAAGAATCTATAAGTTTTTTTGACCATTTGAGTATAAAATTATTTTCTAAATCATCACTATCCTGTCCATCATTACCTCCAATATTAATTTCCCGAATCAACTTATATGACGAGTATATTAGAATAAATGCGAATACTAAAATTATGAATTTAAAATGTTCTAATAACTCAAAACCAACAATGATAAAGAACCCACGCATCACCACAGCTCCAACAATTCCATACATAAGTACCCTAGACTGATATTTATATGGCACTCGAAAATAATCAAATAGTAATATGAACACAAAGAGATTATCTATACTTAAACACTGTTCAACTATGTAACCTGAAATAAACTCCATCAGTAACTGTCGCCCATAGAAGTAATACAGTCCTAGACCAAAGAGAAACGCAATAAATATTTGAATTAGTATATTTCTCACTGCTATCTTCATCATCTTTACCGAGTCATTTTCGGTGTTGATGTGTGTGGTATACTGCTTTACGGACTGCCCCGGACCGAAGCCGAACTGGCTGGTCTTGGGCAACAAGTCATCGCCGCTTCCGCTGAAGTATTCAAACAGCTTCATTTCGGTTCAACATCCACCTGCGAAATCAACTTGTGTCAAAACTGGTTTCGTTGATCACATTCGTGATTCCCTATTCAGGCCCCATACAATTGACCACGAATAATTTATAGAATTGTCAAACTGTTTTGTATAAATACAGGTTAAAAATATCTGTAATCTCGGCTTGATAAGTGGTTGATCGCGTTGTGCTGATCCTGCTTTTGCACGTAGTGCCGGTCGTAATATAACATTTTGTTGTTATATCAATTCGTTTCGGTACCGGTGCCTGTTGCGTCACGCAACTTGCGCGACTCATTCGTCCCTCTACGTCAGCTAGAGTGACTCAACTCGTGGTAATATCTCTGCAATTGTGTTATATAGAATTGCGGCATGATGAAAAAGAAAGTGTTTCAGTTATAAGTAAAGTTAGTTAGACACACAAGACATGAATGCATGCTGAAATTGGATTTACGCAGAGCAGTTGGCACATGCAGGCTCTTCTTGGTAATCTAGACCTTGAATGGCACCATTACCATTACTATTTTCATCGTTAGAAGGAGCAACTTTACTTTCAACCTTTTTACTCATAGAATCTTGTTTCGTTGATTGAGCCAATTGAGTTTGATCAACAGTAAATTGGATGGCATCAGCCTTAGGTCTAGTACGCAAGTAATACATTCCAGTCTTTAAACCTTTTTCCCAAGCATAAAAATGCATTGATGTCATCTTAGCTTTTGTTGGTTCGGCCATGTGAATATTTAATGATTGAGATTGACAAATAAATGCACCACGATCAGCTGCTTGATCAATGATAGCTTTTTGTTTAATTTCCCAAACAGTTTTGTACAAATCTTTAATATCCTGTGGTATCTCTTTGACATTTTGTACACTGCCTTTATCAGCGATAATTTGATTACGCACAGCTGGAGTCCATAACCCGCGATCAACTAAATCCTTTAGTAAATACTTATTTACGACAGTAAATTCACCTGCTAATACACGGCGATTGTACATGTTACTAGTGAATGGTTCAGTCGATTCATTGTTACCCATGATTTGAGCAGTTGATGCAGTTGGCATTGGTGCAAGTAATAGTGAGTTACGAATACCAAATTGAGCAATTTTAGCACGTAATCCAGCCCAATCCCATCTGGTGGAATCACTAACACCCCACATATCATGCTGTAAGATGCCTTTAGACACAGGGGATCCTTCATAAGTAGAGTATGGTCCTTGAGCTTGCGCAATTTCGCATGATGCTTCTAAACTAGCAAAATACATAGTTTCAAAAATATCTTTGTTTAATTGCATTGCACCAGCTGATTCAAAAGGTAATCGCATTTTTGCAAAAGCATCAGCTAAACCTTGAACACCAATACCAATAGGACGATGACGCATATTTGAATTTTTAGCTTCAGGTACTGGATAAAAATTGACGTCGATGACTTTATTCAAGTTCTTAGTGACCACCTTTGTTACCTCATATAAACGTTGGAAGTCGTATGTTAACTTTTCAGTGTCAACAAATGACGATAAGTTGACGGATGCCAAGTTACAGACAGCAACTTCATCTGGTGATGTGTACTCCACAATTTCAGTGCATAAATTACTTGATTTGATGGTACCTAGGTTTTGTTGATTACTTTTACGATTGCACGCATCCTTAAACAACATGTATGGTGTACCAGTTTCAACTTGGGATGCGATGATAGCAAACCATAAATCTTGTGCGGGTAACTGTTTACGACCTAATCCTTGGGCTTCGTACTTTTCGTATAATTTTTCAAATTCGTCACCCCAAACATCTTGTAATCCTGGTGCTTCATTAGGACAAAATAAAGTCCAAGTAGTATTTGCTTTAACTCTTTTCATGAATAAATCTGGAATCCACATGGCATAAAACAAATCTCTTGCGCGAGCATTCTCATCACCATGATTCTTCTTAAGATCTAAAAAGTCATGAATATCAGCATGCCATGGTTCCAAGTAAATAGCAATTGATCCTTTACGCTTTCCTCCACCTTGATCCACATAACGTGCGGTATTATTGAAGACTCTTAACATAGGAACAATACCATTTGATGTGCCATTTGTTCCTCTAATATAAGAATTTGATGCACGGATATTGTGAGCTGATAAACCAATACCACCAGCATATTTAGAAATTATGGCACAGTTCTTTAATGTATCATAAATACCATCAATTGAATCCGCCTTCATGGTTAACAAAAAGCATGATGACAATTGCGGATTTGGAGTACCAGCATTGTACAAAGTTGGGGTAGCATGGGTGAAATATTGTCTTGACATTAAATCATACGTTTCTAATGCTGCATCTATGTCATTACCATGAATTCCAAGAGCAACACGCATAATCATATGTTGAGGACGTTCAACAACTTTTTTGTTGACTTGCATTAAATAAGCTCTCTCTAAAGTCTTGAAGCCAAAATAATCATAATTATAATCACGATCATAAATAATCGCAGAGTTTAATCTATCTTTGTTCTCCATGACTATCTTATGCAACTCATCGGATACCAATGGTGATGCCAATTTGGTTTTTGGGTGAATATTCTTTTGTAATATATCAACTACTTCAGAAAATACTTTAGATGTTTGCTTATGCAAATTTGACACTGAAATACGAGCTGCTAATAGACTCCATTCTGGATGCTTTGTGGATAATGAAGCGGCAGTTTGAGCAGCTAACTCATCTAACTCAACAGTTGTTACACCTAGATAAGCAATAAATATTATGAGTTAATGTTGACACGAAGTTATCGCGATCGCAGCATACCTGGATACAAGAATGACACCACCTTTTGGGAGATGATGGTTGCGTCAACATGGGCTGGATCCAAACCGTAGCACAACTTGTTGATTCTAGAGGTGATTTTGTCGAAATGCACAATTTCTTGGCGCCCGTCACGCTTGATTACGTACATGATTAACGTATGTGCAGAAGCAAGTGATGTGTTATTCAAATTTGAAAAATTTCTCGCCAGCCCCTATGCGGTGCCGGTCGGAGTAGGAAAGGACCTTTTAAACGATTTACACTATCTCTGCGACATCGTCACTATCGCGCGCAAAATAGAAACTACCTTCTTAATGACGCCACTATACTCTTTACTCACCACATCTATTTAAATGCCGACAGCGGTCATACCGGCAATAGGGATTACCAACTTGGCGATATTGCCAGCAGCAGTGTAGGTTAAACGTGTCAGGTTTGTGCGTCTATTCTTATAAGTGAAATGGGACCCAATAGCCAGAGGAAGAAGAAGTCCAGCGTCCCTTTGGCCAACACGCCGGCGAGGGTGAGATACTCACTGAGGTCGCTGAATCTACATTTTTGTTAACTTTTATGTTTTAATAGGCGAGATTTAGTAATTGGCGACCACCATCTGCTGGTAGAAAAGGCAGAGAGGGAGGCAGGGGTGATCGAGATAGCAGAGGAGGTAGAGGAGGTAGAGGAGGTAGAGGAGGTAGAGGAGATAGAGGAGGTAGAGGAGATAGAGGAGATAGAGGAGATATAGGAGATAGAGGCGGTAGAAGTGTTGATAGATATGGTAATAATGTTCACCTGGACACCAGTGCTCTGATTAATAGCAACCATAGGGAAATATTGCCTGCTGAAATCGATGTGGAGAAGCTTGATGTATTGATCGTTCCTTTGGAAATAATTCAAAGTGTAAAGAGAGAATTAGTGCTACTTGAAAATCAAATAGATATAAGTGAGAATACGTTAACCGAAGAAACTAAAAGTCTAAATCAAGCCATCGACCATGAATGCAATACCATTAAAAATGATACACCATACATTAAATCGAATGAAACCAGTAGTACGAGTAACACCTTATCAAAAGAGGAGAAAGTTGTCATTAATAAATTTAGGAAAATAGGATTTGAATCTGCAGAAATTTTAAATACAATCGAAATAATGAGAACTCAGTCAAATCCACTCGATGAAGATGCAATATATTTAACCCTCCTTCAAAGTCTGAGACAGGTAAGTATACCTATTCAGAGCGATAGCATAGATAAGTTAGAAAACAATTCGATTCTACAAGATGAAATTGCAGTTTTACAGTCTATCTACGAAGATTTGGTTTGTATTCGGAAAGTTCAATTGTTTGGAACATGTTGTATTGCTCTAGATTTGGCCGTAGAAAATTCTTGCAATATACGCATTTTTATCCAAAATGCTAGTTATTACCCTACTAGTAATGCTATTCTACTGTGTTGGTATTCCTGTAATGAAAATGAAAATGACAAAAATGCTATTATTAGAAGTGTGTGTGATGAATCCGATGCCTATGCTAATAGTCTATTGAACCACGATACCCCTGTGTTATTCGACTATGTACATTATATTCAATCAACTTTTATTGATAGAGTTGAAATCTGGAATAAAAATAGAGTCGATAATGCTAAAATTGTAGTCGATAATCATCCTGAACAGAAATCAACAGATATCGTTGATGACGCTGACACTGTTACCGATAGTTTCGATAACGATGCGATCAAAAGTGCCTCAGCAAGAGTTAATAAAGTTGATAGAAAGTATACAAATATTAAAGAATATCGTATAGCACTCAATCAAGCACTAGTTGATGGCCTAGAGGGCCAAGCCGCACGCGATGCTGCAAAGGTAGCTTTGCAACTGATCTTGCCAGCATCAATAATTGAGGAAATAAGGAAAGAAGAGGACCTGATAGAATCGATTAGAGCTAGCAGTTATAGTATATATAATTTGGGAACCAGGGGAGAAATCGAAGTTAGCAAAATGTTACAGAGCAATTTAGGCGTGAAAAAGGTGAAAGCGAAAGCACTTTTTCACTTAAGTGTGTCTAGCTTAACGAAAGTGAAACATGTCACCGTTAGTTATGACGAAAAATCTATGAAGCAAATCGTATACGACGAAGCTCTTCTTATCCACATGGAGAAATTGCAAAGAGATGAAGAAAAAGAAGAAGCGAAGCGAAAGGTTAAAAGGGGTTTAACAATCCGTGAAGCATATCAACAGATGAGAAGTCGGAATAATACATCTCATACTGCAGTAACAGAGACTTTTGAAGATGACGCGGTTGATGAAACGGTTGAATCGTATGAGTTGGAAAATGTTGATGACTCCTTCATTGATGAATACGAGGAGGTAGAGGCAACTGTGCAGACTGAGGGTGGAATAAGTGCCGAAGGGTGTCAAATGAAAGAGGATTTAGAAAAACTTAGGTTAAATGGCAAATATAAAAAGTTATTAGCTCAGCGCTGTAATTTACCCGTATACAGACATGCCCAACAAATTGTTACCTCTGTGAAAAGAAACCGGGTAACATTAATTTATTCATCGACTGGAAGTGGTAAAACAACGCAAATACCCCAATTGATCCTCGACAATGCTATTGATGAGGGTCTAGGTGATAAAACCAATATTATTGTCACGCAGCCGAGAAGAATCTCAGCAATATCAGTTGCAGAGAGAATTGCAACAGAGAGAGTTGATAAATTAGGAAACACTGTGGGGTATAAAATAAGATTGGAAGCCCAAAAATCGAAGAATACTAAAATATTACTCATGACTACCGGAGTGTTACTTCGAATGCTCCAGAGCGATGACGCCTTAAGCACTGTAAGTCATATTGTAGTCGACGAAATTCACGAAAGAGGATTAGATACTGATTTTTTATTGGTTTTAATCAAACAATTATTGAAAGTTAAACCCACTTTGAGGGTCATATTGATGTCCGCAACATTAAATGCGCAATTATTCGCGGATTATTTCGCCAGTGAAAAATGCTCCGTCATTTCCGTACCAGGTCGCAGTTTCCCTATTACTTCCTACTATCTTGAAGATATTTTGCAGCAAACTAATTTTAAAATTGAATCTACATCTGATTGTGTATACAATGCAAGCAAAATTAGTAATATTGCAATGGTAGCCAAAGAACCATTAGACCGAGGCACTAGATGGAGAAGGATAACGGATTCTTTGAGTCATCGATACCCCGTCAACGTATTAAAGTCGTTGGAAATCGTCGACGAAAGTATACTGAACATTGATTTAATCAAGCAGCTACTGTTGCACATCATGTCCAGTAGTTCTGATGGTGCCGTACTTATTTTTGTTGCTGGTATTGAGCATATTAGATTACTCATCAGCTTTTTATCATCTGACAACGTAATAGACTCGGGCTGCATACTTCTACCTTTGCATAGTTCACTATCGAACCACGATCAAAGTAAGGTATTTCAGTTATACAAGAGTACAGGTAAAAGAAAAGTTATCATTTCTACGAACATAGCAGAGACGTCTATCACAATCGAGGATGTTAAATTTGTAATTGATACACTAAGAGTGAAGGAGCAGAGTTATGATCCATCGTTGCACTTGAATATATTGTACGAAACGTATATATCATCAAGTAACGCTCGACAGCGTATGGGTAGAACAGCGAGAGTGTCTGCGGGCACGTATTATTCTATGGTTTCATCCGTCACTTTTCAGTCATTAAATGAGTATACCGTTCCGGAAATACTTCGACTATCTCTGGATTCGTTAGTTTTATCCATACTTGCACTAGATTTAGGTGACCCCAAAACGTTCTTAGCAGATGCATTAGACCCACCCGAAAACAGCCGTATAGAAAATTCATTGAGTTACCTTCATTCTCTTGGCGCGGTTACTCTGAATAGCTCGACAGGTCATGCATCACTTACTGGCGAAGGATTTAATTTGGCAGGAGGTGGTTGTAATTCGGAGTTAACACCATTAGGTTTTCACTTATCGGCACTTCCAGTGGCGCCAAATATTGGAAAATTGATTTTGTGTGGGTACTTTATGAAAGTGTTAGATCCAATATTGACTATTGCAGCAATTATGAGCTCCGGGAAATCCCCCTTTTTATCTCCATTCGATGAATCAGAGCGACAAAAAGCAGACCAAGCGCGGCTTCGATTTTGTAAAGGTGACAGCGATTTGATCACATTAGTCAACGCTTATGACACGTGGGAGAACGTAAAATCTAATATTTACGATTTTTGCCGAGTAAACTACATAAATAATTCTGCCATGGAATTAATCAAGGAACTCAGAGAAAGCTTTGTAAACATGATCAAAGATGTGGGCTTCCTCGATGTGGATATTAATATATCTAATTTAGTAGCATCTACAGCGAACATATTTGGCGAAGATTTATTGATACTGAAAAGTGTATTAACAACCTTAAGTCCGAATATTTTAACCATTCCGAAGGCAGCTATCTCTACCACGATTCCTACTATTAGTTTATCGAAAAAATTAAGTGACATAAACTTAATTAGTAACAAGCGGGGCATGAGCTTCAATTTGTCTCCCGCCTCGGTATTGTCTAATGTGAAAGTCGTTGAGTCGAAGTACTTGTGCTTCACAGAGGGTTCCAAGTCCAGTAATGCTGCAGGTAAATCATTCATACGAGATGCCACCGTGATTAATCCATTAGCAATGACTCTATTTTGTAGTAAACTTCAAGAATTCCAAGATAATGTGTTGTGTCTGGACTCGTGGATATATTTGAAATGTGAGCCTGATTTAATTGAGATTATCGTAAAAATAAGACAGATTCTAGAAGATAATTTTGTCAAGAAGATTGTAGATCCGCACTGTGATGTAGAGAATATAGTTAATTGCGTTCTACAAATTCTACTTACGTTATTGCCTAGTGTATCTATTTTATAATTTCCCTGTTAATTACCGTTATATTGAGGTTTTCTCTTTTCGATGAAGGCCTTCAATCCCTCTTTCCTGTCATTAGTCTTAATAACTTGGGCGTAACATTGCTTCTCTACTTGGAAACTACTTGTGATGTCTACCTGCATACCATCATTAATTGCCTTTTTCGCCATTCTTATAGCAATAGGCCCTTTTTCAGCGATTGCAGATGCAATTTCATTGGCCCTGTTACTAGCTTTACCTTCGTCAACAGACTCCGTAATTAACCCAATATTAAATGCCTCCGTAGAGTTTAATTTCTTCGATAAAAATATTAATTCTTTCGCTTTCGCTGCCCCAATAATCCTAGGCAGTCTTTGGGTACCACCTGCACCAGGAATAATTGCTAAAGATGTTTCTGGTAACCCAATCAATGCTTTAGTGCCAGCAATTCTTAAATCACATGACATAGCTAATTCTAAGCCGCCTCCCAAAGCAGCTCCTTCGATAGCCGCAATTGTTGGAAATGGTAAATTCTCAATAGCTGTGAATGTACCTCTTAATTTATCGACAAATCCTTCTACTTCGCTCTCTGGCATAGTTGCTCGCTCTTTTAAATCAGCTCCTGCGCAAAATACACCAGGTACGTTACTCTTAATGATTAGCACACGAATATTTTTATCATTTTTAAAACCTTGAATTGCGTTACCAATATCCTCTAAAAACTTTTTGCTGAAAGAGTTTTTGCCGTTGTGTCGATTAAGTATCATTTGGACGAGACCATTGGCGCTATTTTCAATCAGTAACTCGTCACTTTTGGTCGCACAATTACGAATTTGTAGTGCAAAATTCAGTCTTGCTGGTCTCAGCAAGGCCTTCATCGTTACAAGCACTGTAATGACGCGGCAATCCTCTTCGAAACGGAAATTCTGGACTCAAGGATTTTTTGGACCTACCACCACTGCTACCGGTATTAGTACCGGTAAAAGCCTAAATGGAGTAAAATCAAATTATTTTCAGCTCTAATCAAGCTATAAGAGTTCAAAAGATTAGTATATGCCAGACTAATCTTTATAAGTAATTATTTCGATGGTACACTACTTCCAGTGTAATCAGGACATTCTTGAGCGATTGTTGAAACATAACAAACGAATTCTGATTGACTAAAGTCTACTTGTAAGTATATTGAAAATTTTAAGAATTCCCATCTTAATCGTCTCATTGATTTACTCCTTCCTCCTTTCACTTTGTAAAAGTTTGCTGTATACCGGTATTTCTTAGTTTTAGCGAGCTCGCACAACAGCAAGTACCTAAGTAAGGATGACGACGATTTCCATTGACACTATTCGCGTTTCGCGGGATCGAGGCGCTTACTACCCGCCTTATTGCGCTCTTAAAGATAACCATGGCTTCGACCAACGCTCTCCTCGCAGGAGCTGCAGAGCGATTGAATGCCTTACTGTTCTTGCTATTTGCTCGAGCTGAAGCGATTTGGCAAGGAATCTTATTTTCTTGTCGATTCATGTCAGTCATCCTTATTCCCATTAATATTGGCATTATCCAACAGATCAGCATGCATCCAGTAACATTAATGCTGATGATATTTGAGTTTTTTTTTTTTATGGAGTTTATAATTCAGCACATCAATAAAGTAAACAAGTTCTATATATCAAATATATTATCGTTCTTACCTCTGATATTAGTTCCAATTGTTACTTCTGCTGTAAATTCAAAGGCATCAGTATGGGCATTATTGCCAGGAATGTTTTGTATTACTCAATTAAATCCAGCACTGAAAAATTTTTGTGTTCATTATGAACAAAATTTTACTATATTATCAACATTTTTGTTTATGTTTATTTATTTATCAGCACTAGCATGCATTTGGTTTTGTATATCATGCAGTGTTTATATGAACTCTGATCATTCTGCGTGTCAAGACCAATCCTTGGATACATGGATAGCTAACGACAATGTGTTAGACCAGACAAAAATATTTTCAAGATATATTCGCTCGTTACACTTCATAGTTCAAACAGCATTTACGGTAGGATTTGGGGACATTCATCCTTATAATAATGATGAAATAATGTTTACTCTATTCTTATTATTTAATGGGTCGATATTTTTTGCCTTTTTGATATCATCAATTACGTCATTACTGTCCAACCGAGATATCAATTGTAAAAAATATCGCGAAGATTTAGCAATTGTAAAGCAATTTATGGTGACGAAGTCGCTTGTTGATTGTTCTTTGAATTCGGTAAACCAATATTTTGATTTTATTTACAGCAAACAGTTCGGGGTAAGTGAGACGAAGTTATTAAGCGAGTTACCTCGAAAAATAGCGTCAGATATATGCAAACAATGCAGTGAGCAACTTAAGAGCGTGCCATTTTTTGGTTGTCAAAGTGCAGAATTCTTGCGATTATGCACTAGTAAGCTACAGTTTCGTACGTACATACCAAATGCTGTTATAGTTCACAATGGAGATTTCGCAGACGAGTTGATTTTAGTTAGAAGTGGAAGAATTGAATTATGTGTCAACGAGAAAAGCAAGTCGTCAATGACGTTAGTGGCAGGAGATTACCTTGGCGATTACAATTTAATATGTAGAAAAGCAAGTGAATTTCATGCGTTTGCGGCTGTTTTTTCAGAAACCATGGTGCTTAATTATCAATCATTCGTGGAAGTTCTGCAAATAATTACTCAGAATGACTCTTACCTAGCATCTGATCATTGCGGACAATATCAACCTTGTAAGACGATAGCAGCAGAATTGAATTTGTATCCGCCCTCTAAGTGCAACTATCAAGAGTTATGGCAACAAATTGAAATGCGCTGGATACATATCCAAACGCACGCGATGCAACTGACATTTGATGCTTACAGAGATTTACTACTTAAAATTTCGAAAGCTCAATCAACAATAGATGCTTCTGTAAAAAGCAAGAGGCTTCAAGCGATGATGGAGGTTATTGTACCGAGTCATGAGAAGTCATTGGTAATATTGCCCAATAACTCCTTTCGTTTATGCTGGGACGTTCTGCAAGCTTTTATATGCATCTATTACTGTACGGTGATTCCGATGAGAATCATGATATTATCAACTTGTGGCAGGTCTCAGGAAGAAGTTTCTTCTTATTGTCTTAGCTACTGGAACTATTCACTGGTCATAGACTACATGCTGGATGTAATAAGGATTATAGATATAATCATGCGCTACAAGTATTTCGCATTTGCCAAATTTGATGGTGATAGAGAAATTATAGTGACTGATGCTGACGAGATAAAAAGTGAATTTCGCCGCAATTTACATTCTTATTTGAGCATTTTTATGGCATTACCCTTCGACTTGTTGATGATCCACAGCGGTATGTTGGTACTCTTTCGGCTTCCAAAGATTTTAAACATCATTATGCTGCCTTCGATTATTAGAAGTTGTTCCAATTTTGTAGTGAAAGAGTGGAAGTGGATTATACCGAATGAAAACATTAGCATGTTGGTGTTAGTTTGTATCGTATTAGCCTTCCTAACTTGGACTAGCACGACTTGGGCGCTATTTCATTTTCACGGTTCCGGACATGTCAGCAGTTACTATTGGACTATGATTACGCTTTCAACCGTTGGCTTTGGCGATATAACTCCCACTACAACCACCGAAACCTTGTACACAATTACTGTGACGATCACTGGACCTTGTTTATTTGCAATTATTATTGCAAATATTGCGTCAAATTTCCAGAGAAATTCCAATTTATCGTTTGTAAATACTTTTCGTTCAGAAGTATGTCACCATTTCCTCCAGTACGTCAATGAAATTGATTGCGACTTATTAGATACAGGCATCGACCAAGTGGATACGGTGCGCTTGAAGGCGCCCTCGGACGGCAATAACACTATTACACTCGGAAAAGGATCTGTCACTAACATGTCTAATATGCTGTTCAACCGATCTAAATACTACAAGTCGGTGCTTAATAAGCAGCGACACAATTTTGTTGAGTACTTAAACTACATTGATAAGGAAAGAATTGGATTCGCCGAGAATTCGTACTTGAATGAGTACGTACCTACGTATATCGGGAATAAGCTTAAGGAATACGACGTACACAATAGTTGCAAAGACTCATTATGGTTTAAAAGGTTTGACAAATACGTGACATCCAAGATTATTGGCTTCATGGAGGAGCAAATCTACTGCAAAAAAGACTATTTATTTGAGATACAGCCTCCTGTTAAAGGTATGTATATCATTAAGAAAGGCTCGGTTAGCTTGATAGACAAGAAAGATCGATCACTTGAGACTAAATGCGTCGGCGACATAATACTTGAGCAAGCATTATATGGCGACTATAACGCCTCATCTAATCCATTCAAAGCCAGGGCGTCGACTAACTGCGAAGTTTGGTATTTGAGTGCTTGTAAATTTCACCAAGTTCTTTCAGATTTTCCAGAAATACGAAAGCAGTTTGAAAGCAATTCTATTGACACAAAATTGCCAGCGCCACTGCTTCAGTCTACGAGTAGGGGCTATGTATCTAGTAAAAGTATTGCCATGATTAGCATGGCTAATATCCACCAAACAACCAGCACCCGATGGAAAAATAGTCGCTTAAATTGGCTGCGGCGGTATGAAAAACAAATTCAGTTGATTTGCAAAGCATTTCTATTATTCTTCACTATCTACAACGCTATTGTTATCCCATATCGTATTGCATTTGCACATGGCAGCTCCATTGATTACACCTTCGTTGTTGATTATATTGGCGACACACTTTTCTTCGCAGATTTAATTTGTCGGTATGCCGTGCACATAAAATGTGATTGCGGTGATGAAATTGGCATTACTATTCAGAATATAAACAGAAATTTATTAAGGAACAATTTGTTGTATCATACTCTTGCATTTTTGCCGTTTGACCTGTTGGTGCTAGCCCCTAGCTTGACCTCCTCCAAGTTGGCGCAAACGCAGGTTATAGCGTACTTGCGAATGAACAAATTTCTTCGATTCGTTAATTTCAACGCGAACTTAGTGGAAGTAGAGAAATTCATCAAGTCTAAACTATTTTACGTTGCCACCAAGGTCAATACCTCAATCCGTATTGAAGCAATCAACAATTTTTGGGAAATATTCTCAATGGTCTTCTCCATTTGTATAGTAGCTCACATTGGTGGATGCATTTTCTTTTCAATTGCGAGTTTCAGTCACAGTGCTGGTGACAGCTTCAACTGGGCGGATGCCATTGATTTGTTTAGGAGTAATGTCAACCATCAGTATCTCGTTTCCCTGTATTTCGCAATAACAGTGCTAAACACAGTAGGATACGGAGACATTGTTCCAGAATCAAACCGAGAAAAGATATTCACTTGCTTTCTAATCGTGGTGGGCTCTGCGATCTTTGCATTAATCATGGTCCGCTTGCAGAACATCGTTGCCAATTTGGATGTGTCGACGCAAATGTTCAATCTACGCGTTGAATGCGTGAATACTTTCCTTTTGAAGGAGAATGTAACTGAACAGTTGAGGAATAAATCGAGTAACTACCACGTTAAATTGTGGACTTGCAATCGAGGTGTGAGTGGCGCGGAGTTAAAGTTGTATTTGCCTTCAAAGATATATACTTATATAATGAAACAATTTCTATTGTTGAAACTGAGCACTCTATTTTTCGTGAATGAATTAAGCAACGAATTCCAAGACGAATTTGTAGGATTGTTTACTGTGCAAGAGTACATTAAGGGGGATTACATCTTCATCGAAGGAGAGATTTCAACAGAACTACATTTCGTGAAGAAGGGACTCATTGAGTTAGTTGAAGTAGAAGATAAGCTCACTTACGGTCACGTTGCAGCAGGCTCGTACTTAGGAGAAAGCGAATTTTTGATGCGTAATTATTACGCTTGTTCGGCTCGCGTTAAAGAAGATGCCACGATTCTGCAATTGGAATTCAATTCTTTTTGGAAATTATTGCAGAAATACAATCTTGATGATCGCTTTGTCAAAGCTGTGGTAGACCTCTCCAGCGCCGAAAAGAATGGACTAAACTTGCTGAAATCGAGATCGACTCTAGAATTGGTGCAAAATGTAAGATCTAATTTGCAAAAATCCTTTAAAATATCGAAACTTTATTTAGGAAATACAGAGTCGCGCAAGAAAGGGTACATCATATATCCCGGTTCTGCACTAGCTGGTGCACGGGCTGGAGTGTCTCTAATGTTTACTATATTTATGGCATTAACAGTGCCCTATATGCTATCGTTTCATAATACTCACTATTGGAGTATCATGATGATTGATATTGTAGCCGCGTGCTTTGCTTGCTGCGATTTATACATTCAGTTACGCTTATTAGCAGTGCGAATGAATGATCGTATAATAGAAAATGTGAGCGAAATATCAGAAATTTATTATGATGGTGAATTTTGGTATGATTTAGTTTCTGCGATACCACCACCATTAATCATATACGCATTCACGAACAGTTTCGAGGCGTATGCATTTTCGAGAGCGATAAATGTGCTCTGGTTAAGGAGGATACGACCCGATTCTAAGCTTTTTATAGATTTTGTGAGTCAAAAAACAGGCATTTCTTTCTCAGGTGCACTTATCAGCATTTGCAGTATACTCATAGGCATCGTCTATCTCTGCCATGTTATCACCTGCATATTCTGTTTGATTGGAATCACCGAAGTGCAACATGGTGATGTATCGTGGATTGATAATTTTATTGACCAATCACAGACTACAATTTACTTTAAGGGGGCAATATGGGCTGCTTATACCCTTACCACAGTCGGTTATGGCTTTATTGAGTTGGCTTCAGACAACGAGAAGATATTCGCTATAGTAGTCATGATTGTGGGGAACATAATATGTAATGCTTGCGTCCCTGCAGTATTGGGGTTCATTATCGACCATGAATACAAGTCTTATAGTAATTCAAAGAGATTTCTCGAGGCTTCAAAATTGTTTTGCGCCAGTAATAACATCAATATAAGCACCAAGAATAGT
>JACCDO010637665.1_pt1 | contig 18466 bp, 17 predicted proteins | sample 7446101 | NCBI WGS metagenome assembly JACCDO01 (sample SAMN15323440, study PRJNA562643) | freshwater metagenome | isolation source: river surface water | place: USA:Blue River Watershed | collected 2017-08-16 | reverse complement strand
ATGGGGACGTATTGTGCGCTCGGCAGGTGTTAAAGCAGATTAAACCGATTTGCGATTTAGAAAAACAAAACCATTTAACTCTTTAAGGAATACCTAAATGTTCAAAAGGCTTATAAAGTTGTCAATATTGACAAGTTTTTTAATAACCACTCTAAATGTATTTGCCGACTATCCTGATAGACAGATCACCTTAGTTGTACCGTACACACCCGGTGGTTTTACAGACAACCTTGCGAGAGCTGTAGCGAAACCCCTAGGAGAAAGACTTAATCAACCAGTTGTAATTCTTAATCTTCCTGGTGGCGGCGGAAACATCGCTGCCGCAAAAGTAGCAAAATCTGCCCCAGATGGTTACACCATATACATAGGCAATAACGCAACGATTACTCTCAACACATTAATCTATAAATCTTTACCATTCGACCCTCTCAAAGATTTAGCTCCAGTAGGCTTAATTGGCGAAAGCCATGCAGCACTAGTTGTTCCAACATCAATACCCGTCAAGAGTTTTTCTGAGCTACTAGCTTACGCAAGATCAAAGCCTGGGGAACTTAATTTCGGTTCTACTGGTGCCGGAGGCGTGAGTCATTTATCTGGGGAAATGCTCAAATCAAACTATAAGATCAAGATGACGCACGTACCTTATAAAGGTACAGCGCCTGCAACTACAGACTTACTTGGTGGACAACTACAGCTTATGTTTAACGATGCGGCGTATTCTCAAATAAAAGCTGACAAACTAAGGGCACTCGCTGTAACTGGCACAAAAAGACTAAGTAACTTTCCAGATATACCAACATTCAAAGAATTAGGTGTAGCTGGCTTTGAAACTTACGCATGGTTTGGAATTTTTGTTCCCGCTGGTACACCGCCTGCCATCATTAGCAAACTTAGCAGAGAATTAATGCTTGTCACTCAAGAGCCGAGCTTGAAAGCATGGGCACTGTCACAGAATGGACAAATTCTATCTAGCAATCCTCAGGAATTGTCAGATTTTCTGAAATTAGATCTAGCTAAGTGGGCGCCAGTTGTCAAAGAAACTGGCATAGTTCCTGAGTGACGAAACTACAGGTCAAGAGTTAATATGACACGCTTCACGATCCAACCCATTAATACTAATTTTGCAGCTGAGGTTTTCGACATAGACCTGAGCAAAAAACTATCTAATGAAGACATTGATTTAATAAAAGAAGCATTTTGGAAGTACGCAGTTCTTGTATTCCCCGATCAAAATCTATCCCTTGATCAACACGTTGATTTTGCAACTTTATTTGGCCCTATTGAAATGAACGTCAATACGTACCAAGAAGAAGTTAAAAAACATAGATTTGATTATCGTGTTTCCGATATTTCAAATTTAGACGAAGAAGACAACATACTCTCTGAAAACAGTAGAAAAAGAATGTCAGGCCTAGCCAATAGACTTTGGCATACTGACAGTATTTTTCGACACACACCAGCGCTTGCGTCAGCTTTGTATGCGCTCACAATTGTCCCTATTGGAGGTAAAACTGAATTTGCAGATACAAGAGCAGCGTGGGATGCTTTGCCTGACATCATGAAAAATAAAATAGAAAAACTTATAGTTGAGCACTCCATATTTCATTCAAGAGCAAAGATAGGTTTTACAAACTTTACCGAGAAAGAGAGAGCCGCTCTTCCTCCCTCAAGGCAGGTATTGATAAGAACAATTCCTGAAAATCAAAGAAAAGCACTTTATATTGCCTCCCATGCTATGCGCATCATTGGTATGTCAGATCATGAGGGATCGACCCTTTTAGATGAATTAATGACGCATGCTACGCAATCTCAGTTTGTTTATTCGCATCGATGGCGCGTTGGAGATTTAGTGATTTGGGATAACAGGTGCACTCTCCACAGAGGTACCGATTACGATGAAAAACGCTTTAAGCGTGATATGCGCCGGGCAACAGTTTCTGATGTTGGCAATTCCGTTGAACTTACATTTGGCAGTTTGGAAGCTTCATAAATTATCTAAATCCCTTTGGATTTACTTTCATGATTGGCCTTAGCCAAATACAAATCCAAAAAATATGGACTTCACTTTTTTTTGCATCATTTGATAATCTGCCGCAATGGTGATACCCCTATGAAATGGAAAATGTCTGAACGCTCCTTGTTTGCGATCTTGTTGCGATCGCCTTGGTGGGTGAGTTTTTTGCTGGTGGCCGTCATTTCCACCGTGGCGTTTGCGCTTCTACCCAACGACTTTAAATTTGTGGGCGTGTTGAGTAGCTTCCCCTTTGCAGTGGTGGGCACCATAGCCGCCTGGCGCCAACGCAGCCAACTTAGCTCCGTTGAAGCGCAAGCTTTGCAAAACGCTATGGCTAGTATGAATTGGCGCGAATTTTCAGAGTTACTGACAAAGGCATATGTTCAAGAGGGTTATACCGTAACTGCAGTGCCCCCAAGCGATGGCTTAGGCGACTTCTTGTTGACGCGACAAGGACAAACCACACTGGTATGCGCTAAACGGTGGAAGGCTGCAGCTTGGGGTATCGACAACATGCAAACTTTACTGAGTGAAAAAGAAGCCCACGGTGCATCCCACTTGATGTGTGTAAGTTTGCTGGTAACACCCAATAGTTTGAAAAAATTTGTGAACCAAAACCAAGTAACGTGGTTAGCAGGGCAAACCCTTTGGGCATTAGTCGCTAGCATTTACCCTAACACTTCGCGCCCAAAAAATAATTGACAAATAGTGTGTGTTAATTTCAATTGACACCAATAAACTAATTTCAGTATGGATATTTGTAGCGTGATTTTTCAATTTAACTAACAAGACTAAACTGCTTTAGTTGTGTACTTCGTGCACATCGATTGATTTAATTTTGGAGTTGACTATGCACGGTAAATTTCTTTCTGTTGTGATGGCTTTTGTTATAGGTTTTTCCTGCCTCAGTGCTGAGGCCTCAAAACGCCTTGGCTCTGGTAAGTCAGTAGGACAACAGTCAAACAATGTTTCTCAATCGCAAGGCGCTTCTAAGCCTACACAAAATGCAACCCCTGCTGCACCTGCTGCGCCACCGCCTGCAGCCGCACCGCAAAAACGTCCATGGGGCGCTATGTTGGGTGGTCTTGCAGCAGGTCTTGGTTTGGCTTGGCTGGCAAGCTCCATGGGCTTTGGAGAAGAATTAGGCCAATTCATGATGTTCGGGTTGCTTGCTTTAGGCATCATGATGGTCGTAGGCTACTTTATGCGTCGCAGAGCGACTGCAACTAACTCCGAAACAAACACAAGCCCACTAGCTTTTCAAGGTGCCGGTGCAACGCCACCGCAACAGCATCAAGCTACACAATTCAACGCGCATTCAGATGCTTCTTCTGGTTCAAATGGCAGCATGATTGGCTCAGCGATTGGCGGATTTCAACCTACTTGGTCTATTCCCGCAGGCTTTGATGCCGATGGCTTTGTGAATAAGGCCAAAGAAAACTTTGTCGTCATGCAGGACGCTTGGGATCGCTCAGACACAAAGAGCTTGCGTCAACTGATGACAGACAACATGTTGGAAGAGATCAAAGCCCAAATTGCCGAGCGCGATGCCGCAACCCCCATAGGTCAAATGACCAAAACTGAAGTCATCCATTTAGAAGCTAAGCTGTTAGGCATTGAAGAATCCGTAGATGGCCATCTAGCAAGCGTTGAGTTTTCCGGAATGATTCGCGAGGATGTTGGTGCTCAGCCAGAGGCATTTAAAGAAGTTTGGAATATGTCGCTGAGTAAAAATACAAACAGTGGTTGGTTAGTGGCTGGTATTCAGGCCATTTAAAACTTCGCTGATGTCCGATCTACATTCTCTACAAGCTAGAGATGCCAAGGCCGTGGTTCACGGCCTGACAAATTTATCACTGCATGCCAAGCGCGGAGCCAGCGTGATTCAGTCTGGCAAAGGCGTGTGGGTCCGCGATATTGAGGGACGCGAATATTTAGAAGCCATGTCTGGCTTGTGGTGTATCGCTCTGGGGTACGGAAATGAGCGGCTCGCCAATGTGGCCCATAAGCAAATGTTGGAGTTGGCTTATTACCCCTTGACGAACCACAAGAGTCATCCGCCAGTCATTGCATTAGCAGAAAAGCTTTTATCGATGGCTCCTGCACCGATGTCCAGAATTTGGTGTTCAAGCACTGGGTCTGAAGCCAATGACTGTGCTGCGCGTTTGAGTTGGTATTTTTGGAACGCAGTAGGACAGCCAGAAAAAAAGAAATTCATCTCGCACAAGCTCGCTTACCACGGCAACACGATTGCTGCTGCAAGCTTATCGGGGGTTAGCTATGCGCATAACAAATTCAATCTGCCGCTGCCGGGTTTTATACACGTGACAACCCCGCACTTCACCCGCAATGGCATGGAGGGTGAAACAGAAGAAGCCTTTAGCGATCGGTTGATTGCCGATATTGAACGGCTTATCCATGCTGAAGGCGCCCACACCATTGCGGCATTTTTTGTTGAGCCTGTCATGGCTGCGGGGGGTATTGTGGTGCCGCCCGCTCGATACTACGAGCAACTGCAATTGCTTTTGAAGAAGCACGACATCTTGTTGGTTTGTGACGAAGTAGTAACAGCGTTTGGCCGAACTGGCGAAATGTTTGGTTCAACCACCATGAAACTGCAACCAGATCTGTTGATCTGTGCAAAAGCTTTATCCAGTGCCTACATTCCAATCTCTGCGCTTATGATTGGTCCTCGTGTTTACGAAGCCATTGAACGTCAAAGCGGTGAGCTAGGAATGTTTGGTTTGACCATGACTTACTCGGGACATCCTGTAGCTTCGGCAGTGGCTTTGGAAACTCTAAAAATATACGAAGAACTCAATATCGTCGATCACGTGCGGCAAGTGAGCCCAAGTCTTTTAAATGGGCTAAAGCAACTGCAGAGTCACCCATTGGTGAAAGAGGTTCGGGGTATTGGACTTTTAGCTGGCGTCGAACTTCTTCCGAAACACGGCCCAGAGTGTGCGCGTATCGCTGAATCCGAAGGGTTGATCGTGCGGGCGATTGGAGACACCATTGCCTTTTGCCCACCATTGATCATTTCTGAAGCCGAAATCCAAGAGCTTTTGTCACGGTTTCACAAGGCACTGGACCTACTCAAAGCGGCCCCTGCTCCAAACTAGACACTTCATTCGTCAAAGTGGTTCGGCGCATATCGCGCACTTCTTTCGGGTCATAGCGACGCGCTCTATGCATCGTGACGCGGTTATCCCACATCACCAAGTCCCATGGACGCCAAACGTGGGCATATACAAATTGGCGTTGCGTGGCGTGTTCATTTAAGTCGCGCAAGAAAGAGCGCGCTTCTGGCATAGGCCAGCCTTCAATGCCACCCGCGTGGCTTGCAAGGTATAGCGAGAGGCGTCCGGTGTTGGGGTGTCGACGCACAAGGCGCTGGCGAACTGGCGCCCACTTGGCACGCTCTGCGTCCGTGAAATCGTCAAAGCCTAGGATGCCGCGCGAATAAATCTGACTATGCGCACAAATGAGATCGTGCACCTCTGCCTTGGTGGCATCGTCTAGTGCATCGTATGCAGCACGCATGTCCGCAAATTCTGTGTTGCCGCCAGCACCTGGGATCTTGCGCGCAGACAACAACGAATACTTGGCTGGCACATCCTTAAAAGAACTGTCAGAGTGCCATAACAAATTACCCAAACTAAATAGCCGACGCCGATCATCGCGGGGTAACAACTCACCGTGTTTGTCGAGATTGGAGATGTCGTTCAACTCCATGCTCAAACGCCGTTCTTTCTCGGACATGATGTCACCCGTGGCTTCTTCGAGTTTGCCAAGCTGGCGGCTAAACGCTATTTGCTGCTCATCGTCTAGATGCTGGTCGTGAAATACGAGCACACCGAAGCGGTCCATACCAGCGTGAATAGCGGATACCTCTTCATCCGAAAGGGTGCGTGTTAGATCAATGCCCGCAACCTCACCAATAAAATTGGGTCTGCTAGCATCTATAGGGTTGATAGTGTGTGGAATACAAATCTCCTAAAAGTTTTATTAAAGCACGTCATAACCATCACTTAACTTTAAGAACTCCCTCTGGAATTGAGAAATTTTGAGAGAGAACCGTATTTTGAATCACCTTGGCTAAAAGTCTGGCCGCAGCTGTGGGCTCCCTGCCAGACGCAAATATCAACCCTAATCGTCTCTGAATTCTTGGCTTGTCTAATGGTAGGACGGCGAATGCTCCTCTACTGGGATCTGGGCACAACATAGAAGGCAAGATAGTCAAACCTAGATTAGCCTCAACCAAACCCAATAATGTCAAAACTTGAGTTGTTTCATGTACGACATTGATTGGGATTGATTTCTTTTCAAACTCTGTTTCTAGCAAGTCTCTAATTCCTGAGCCTCTGCGCAGCATGACAAGTTCATGGCTAGATATTTCTGTGCCAGAGATCTTGTGTTTAGAAGCCAGAGGATGGTCGGATCTGCAAACCACTTGGAATACATCCTCCAATAATGGGATTGAAACATTCAATTTCTTTTCCGTATCTTCGCTGACGATGGCAATGTCGCATTCGCCTTTATCCATTTTCTGCAGAATTCCTCGCATGTTGTCATCTAGAAAAACAACATCGATTTCTGGATAGGCCACTTTCATCTCTGCCAATACAGGTGGAAGCAATCGGTATACAGCGGAAGACAAGCAAGCAATCGTGACCCTACCCCGTCCGGACTTAGCAAAGTCTTTCAATGCGGCAATAGAGTGGTCCATAGATTCAAGCAGTCGCACCGCATCTTCCAGAAAAATCAAACCCGCTTCACTGATTCTGACTATCCGTGTGGTGCGATCCAACAGTTTGACGCCCAACAAGGTTTCTAGCTGAGAAATAGCCTGGCTTGTGGCTGGCTCACTCAAATGCATGGCATTGGCAGCGTTGCGAAAACTGCCGCGTCGGGCAATTTCTACAAAAATCCTCAAATGTTTTAGGTTGGGATTCAACATACATATGCCATTTTGATTAGCAAGCGACTGGGCGTTGGTGATCGACCAGGACTATATATTTGTATTATCAATTTATTAATAAGATATTTCAAATTGTTTTAATTGTCCACCATTTATAAGATCTTCATGAAATACACATAACTCAGGCAAAAAAGCCTGAACAAGATTGCTAAAAACATGACATCTGAAACAACACCCTTAAAAGCCAATAACTTCCTCAGTCCAGCCGCGATCGCAAATAAGGAAAAAGCGCAAACCCTCATCAAGCAATTAGCGCATCCAGTTTTAGGGCACTTTATAGATGGCAAGGCAGTACCAAGCCTGAATAGCAAAGTATTTACCAATAAATCTCCTATCGATGGATCAGACTTAAACGAAACAGCCATGGGAGATGTGGAAGATGTTGCGGCTGCAAGCAAGTCATCTAGTCATGCATTTGAAAGTTGGCAAGCATGGCCAGCCAAAAAGAGGCGAGATTTATTGCACACCATCGCGGACACCTTAGAACGCAATGCAGAATCTATCTCCTTGCTGGAAACCGCAGATACAGGGCAACCCCTTCGGTTTACGGAGAAAACAGCTGCGCGTGGTGCGGAAAATTTTCGGTATTTTGCGGATCTTTGTACCCGCTCTTCTGACGGACATAGCTATCCAACGCCAACGCATCTCAATTACACCGTCAGAGACCCCATTGGCCCGATTGCAGCCATTACTCCTTGGAACATGCCTTTCATGTTGGCCACTTGGAAAATAGCACCTGCGTTAGCGGCAGGCTGCAGCGTGATTCACAAACCTGCCGAGTGGAGCCCCCTCACCGCTAGCCTACTGGCTAAGCTCGCTTTTGAAGCTGGCTTGCCCTCAGGCGTTCTCAACCTCGTTCACGGAACAGGAGAACAAGCTGGCACAGCCATCACCCAAAACCCACATATCAAAGCCATCGCATTTGTTGGCGGTACAAAAACTGGTTCACGCATCATGTCGCAAGGTGCGGCTAGCTTAAAGCGTGTGCACTTTGAACTCGGTGGCAAAAGTCCCGTGGTTGTTTTTGATGATGCCGATCTCGATCGTGCTTTGGACGCAGTCGCCTTCATGATCTTTAGCTTGAACGGTCAACGTTGTAACGCTGGCTCTCGCTTACTCATTCAAGACACGATTCACGACCAATTTGTGCAACGGTTGATAGAAAAAGCCAAATCTATTCGGGTTGGCAATCCGTTTGATCCTCTAACAGAGGTAGGCCCCCTTATCCATCAGAACCAACTCGCTAAAGTTATTCAACACTGCGATGACGCTAGAAAGTCGGGTGCCACGATGCATTGTGGAGGTGCCGTTCAGGGCACTACAGATCTTCCGCCTGCAGGGCATTGGTTTGAACCTGCCATAGTGACCGGACTTCGTACAGATATGCCAATTGTTCAAGAGGAAGTGTTTGGTCCAGTTTTAGCCGTGCTACCTTTTAAAGATGAGGCACACGCGTTAGCACTCGCGAACGATAGCCGCTACGGTTTATCCACTTACCTTTGGACAAGCCATATTGCAAGAGCGCACCGACTAGCGCGTGCATTTCAATCTGGCATGGTTTGGGTCAACACAGAAATTTCGCGCAATCTCTCTACCCCATTTGGCGGGATGAAAGACAGCGGCATCGGTCGCGACGGTGGCGATTGGAGTTTCGACTTCTATATGGAAACACGCAATATATGCATTGCTTTGGATGCGCACAGTATTCCCAATATTGGTACGCGAAGTGTAAAAACGTAAGTCAACTCACATTACACAAAACTGTTCATGAATAAACGTCCGAACATCTTATTTATTACAACGGATCAACAGCGCGCTGATTGCATGGGGTATGAAAACCCGCAATTGCGTACACCTCACCTTGATGCACTCGCCAAGTCTGGTACCAGATTTTCTAACTGCATCTCACCGAGTATTGTTTGTCAGCCAGCGCGCGCATCCATTCTGACGGGCAGTCTGCCGCTCACCAATGGCGTGTGGGATAACGGAGTCGATTTGGATCCCAAAATTGGTGAAGAAGGAATGGCCGGGCAATTAAGCAAGAGCGGCTATAAAACTTCTTTCGTAGGCAAAGCGCATTTTTCTTCGAAGATTACTTTCGCCCCCACCGGTACGCCTGAAGACAGGAAAAGTGCTCCTAATTTTCCAGATGACTGGGTAGGTCCTTACATGGGGTTTGATCATGTCGAACTCGCAGCATTAGGCAAATTCCATAGAGCGCGCATCCAACAAGGCGCACCCAAAATACACCGGTTCGAGCATTGGTTCATGGGCCATCCCAATGCAATAGAACTCTGGCAGAGCAGCTCGACCGAAGGTAGCGGTGCCGCTCAGACATGGAACTCCACTTTGCCTGCTGCATGGCATAGCAGTGCTTGGGTAGCCGATAGAACATTGGCCATACTGGAAGGGCATACAAACAAAGAAGCTCCATTTTTTACATGGGCATCGTTTCCGGACCCGCATCATCCTTTTGACTGCCCGGCACCTTGGAACACGATGTATGACCCAGAAAAAATGCATCTACCTGCGCACCGAACACTTGATTTAGAGTAAAGGCCTTGGTGGCTTAAGGCTGCATTGGAAGGTGCGCCTCAAATCGCTGACCCTGAACTAGCAAAATTTCGGTCTGAAGGTTTTAAAGTGCCGCCACAAACAGATGCGCAACTTGCAGAGATGACGGCGAATTATTTCGGCATGATTTCATTGGTTGACCACCAAATTGGCCGAATACTGGACGGCCTACAGGCGTTAGGTCTGACGAATGACACCCTGATTGTTTTTGCAAGCGATCACGGAGACATGATGGGTGACCATGGGCTCTACCTGAAAGGGCCGATGTTTTATGAAGGCGTGTTGCGTGTGCCGCTCATCATCGCTGGGCCAGATATTCCAAAGGATCAATTAATCGAGACGCCAGTTTCTACCATTGATTTAGCGTCCACTTTCTTGGAGTCTGCGGGAATTTCTTCTGGGAGCGCACAAAGTAAATCGCTGCATCCTGTGATGAAAGACAAGGAATTACGAGAGTGCGCCTGGAGTGAATGGAAAGTCCATCCCTCTCGATTAGGTGTTGCTCTTGACTTACGAACAGTCAGAACGGCTAGATATTCGTATACCTATGAAATGGGATCAGGAGCAGGTGAACTCTACGACCTGCTAGAAGACCCGCAGCAAATGGTCAACCAATTTGACTCTGCAACACATGTTGCAGCACGTGAAAAGTTGCACGCTTTATTGATGTCTAGACCGGGCACGATGAAGCGCGAATTGTCTGAACCCGTAGGAATTGCTTAATTCATTCAAACTTAACCCTAGCCATGTCCACTACACCTCATCAGCCAACTGCATCCATCCAAATAGTTGTGCCCTTCCCTCCTGGAGGAATTGATTTAATTCTGCAGCTTTTTATCGATGGATTGAAAGAGCGCCTGAACCAAGACGTCGCGTTTATTAACCGTCCGGGTGGCACTGGCGCAGTGGGCAGTCTAGAAGTGGCAAAAGCGAATCCAGATGGGCTCACTTTACTTTTTGCCTCGCAAGGACCACTGGTTTACCAACCTCAACTCAACTCCGTTGGGTACACAGCCTTACATTCTTTTGTCCCTGTTTGTCGTGTGACCTCTACACCCAGTGTATTGATGGCTTCTGGAAATAGTGGAATAAAAACAATCCACGACATTGTCAAAGCGTCCAAAGCAAACCCTGCGTCAATTTCTTATTCCACGCCTGGCGCTGGTGGATTACCGCATATTGGTATGGCTGCTTTTTCAAAATTAATGGGCATTGAACTCACGCACAAACCAATGGCCGGAGCTGCTGCGGCCATCAAAGCCCTCAAAGACAGCGATGCAGAACTGATTGCAGAGCAGCTTCCAACTGCTATCGCATTGGCGAACGAAGGGGCAAAAATCATTGGTGTTTTTGCTCCCCAAAGGCTTAGTGCACTTCCTGATGTGCCCACCATCCTAGAACTTGGGTGCGATCTATCGTTCCAATCTTGGAATGTTTTGATGGCTCCTGCACATACTCCTACCGATGTGCTGCAACGACTCAGCGAAGCTTGTCTAGGCGCATTGATACAAGCTACGCCCCTTATGAACCAAAAAATGGGTGTCGAGCCCGCTTATTTGGGTTCAGCGCAAACCGCCACATTCATTGCTAGCGAACTTGACAAAGCTCGTGAATTGATAAAAGTGAGTGGGCTTTGAATGCGAAAAGTTTTTTCGTGAATTTATATAAATTAAAGGAGACAACCATGTTTAAAAAAATAGCCTTCTCTGGGTTCATCGCATTAGGTGCACTTGGATTAATCGGCTCCCACGCTTTGGCACAGCCTTTTCCGACTAAACCGGTCACTTTGGTGGTTCCGTATCCTGCAGGTGGAGGCGCAGACATCATTGCACGCATGCTTGCAGAATCCATGAAGACCACATTAGGTCAGCCCGTTACGGTGACTAACCGTCCTGGTGGGCAGGGAACCATTGGAACGGCAGAAGTGATACGAATGCCAGCAGACGGTTACAACATCGTTCTCAGTGCTGCAGCCACACTGACCGTTCAACCGCACCGTCAAGATCTGCCTTACGAAACGCCAGACGACTACGACCCCATCATCAAGGCCGCTAATTTACCTATGGTGTTAGCTGTTCTATCTACATCACCCCACAAAACGGCTAAAGCAGCACTCGATTATGTAAAAGCCAACCCCGGAAAGATCAGGGTTGGAACGCCAGGCAATGGGTCCGTAGGCCATTTAATTGTTGCAAGCATCAACACCAAAGCAGGCACAAAACTTGGGCACGTTCCTTATGCCAGCGGTGCGGAGTCGATTCCATCTATGTTGGGCGGGCACATTGAGGCCGTTGTTGCACATCCTTCAGAGTTGCTACCACACGTCAAAGCTAAAACAGTCACAGTACTTGCGGTATTTGAAGAAAAGCGCAACAGCAATTTCCCAGAAGCACCCACATTCAAAGAACTTGGATATGACATCACGATGGGCGTCTACTACCCCATAGTCGGACCGAAGAATTTGCCAGCCGATATCAAAGCAAAAATTTACAAAGCAGCCAAAGATGCAATGGAGAGCCCTGCTTTCAGCTCGCAAGCCAAGGAAAAGGGCTACAACCTTGACATCAAAGACCCTGAACTCCTTCGCAAAGACCTATGGGTTGCCTACAAAGAAAACGGCCTCTTGGTAAAAGAACTTGGAATGGGTAAGAAATGACGTCTAGATGGATTAGTCTTGGCACGGGACTATTTTTTCTAACCCTTGGAAGTCTCGAGATGTATCTGTCTCAAAAACTTCCAGGTGGTTTAGGCCTCAACGCGGCCGAGCCTGGGCCTGGGCTTTTTCCAATGATTGTTGGAGCCATCATGTTTTTTGCTGCATCGGTGTATTTAGTGGAGAACATGCGCTCTGTTTCTAATGTTGAAGCAACACCCCATCGAATCCCAAAAGACATTGTCTTGATGGTGTTGACTATCGCTTTGTATATCTTTCTGCTTCCACGCGCTGGTTTCTTTGTGGCTGCATTTTTATTGTTGATCGGTTCCCTATCGATTTTCGACATGCCAGGTTGGATTCAACGTGTCGCAACAGCTTTATTGACCACGCTGCTTTCATTCGCCATATTCACCCTGGTGTTAAACGTCAAAATGCCAAACCCGAGTTGGTTCAATTGATATGAATGCGTTTGAAGGCCTGCTATTCGGATTCTCGATCGCGTTACAAGTAGAAAATCTGCTTGCCTGTTTCATCGGTGTATTGATTGGAACCATCGTTGGTGTTTTACCGGGCATTGGGCCCATCGGTGCAATGGCACTGCTGCTTCCGGTGACATACGCCATGACCCCGGCGGGTGCATTGATCATGCTTGCCGGTATTTACTACGGGTCCATGTATGGCGGCTCCACGACATCCATACTTTTAAAAGTACCAGGTGAAGTTTCGTCTGTCATCACCACCATTGACGGTTATGAGATGGCGCGAAAAGGTCGTGCTGGAGCAGCGCTATTTGTTGCGGCAGTGGGTTCCTTTGCCGCTGGATCTGTAGGCATCCTAGGCTTGGCTTTTTTAGCACCTGTTTTAGCAGCATCTGCTCTTCGTTTCGGTCCGCCAGAATTTTTTGCGCTTTGCATATTAGGTTTACTGGTGCTCTCTAGACTCACAGGTTCCTCTTTGAGCCGTGCTGCAGTCATGGTGGCTTTAGGGCTCAGCCTAAGTACTGTAGGAATGGAGCCAATGTCTGGCGTTTCGCGTTTCACTTTTGGATACCTTGACCTCGCGCAAGGGTTAGAACTCGTCCCCATAGCCATTGGATTATTTGGTGTCGCTGAATTACTTTCATCTGCCCATAACAAATTAACCAATGAAAAGCCATTAAAAGTCAGCTTCAAAGAATTACTTCCTACGCGTGCGGAATGGAAACGCTCCCAGTGGCCAATCGCACGTGGCTCTCTTTTAGGTTTTTTATTTGGCTTGATTCCAGGCCCCACTGCCATCATTGCCACGTTTAGTTCTTACGCTTTAGAAAGAAAACTATCTAAGCATCCAGAAGAATTTGGTCACGGTGCTATCGAAGGCGTTGCGGGGCCAGAAAGCGCTAATAACGGTGCAGCACAAGGTGCATTTATTCCTCTGTTGGCACTTGGCATTCCATTTGCACCAGCCTCTGCCATGTTGCTCACGGCACTGTTAATTCATGGCGCCAAAACAGGCCCCATGTTGATGACCGAAAGTCCAGAAATATTCTGGGGCGTTACTTCTAGTATGTACATCGGTAACTTGATGTTGCTACTACTCAATTTACCTTTGATCAGTGTGTTTGTGGCATTGTTACGACTGCCTATGTATTTGATTTCGAGTCTGGTGGTACTGCTGTGTGTTGTAGGAACGTACGCAATTTCAAATAGTATTTTGGATTTATGGGTTCTGCTTATCAGCGGTGTGGTGGGTTATGTATTGAGACAACTTAAATTTGAGCCGGTCATTTTATTGATGGCACTGGCTTTGGGTCCTATTTTGGAGCGCTCATTTATTCAGTCTTTATATTTAACGCAGGGAGACATGCTTGAGATATTGACGCGCCCCATTGCGGGAACCATGATTTTTATCTCGATTTTGGTTATCTTTATTCCTATACTCAAAAGAATATATAAATCGCTGTTTTAAGGGAATTAAATGTCTACCACCGAGCCAAAAAACAAACGTCCCAACATCTTATTTCTTAGTGTGGACCAATGGGGCGGTTCTTTTTTTGGGCATGAAGGACATCCGGTCATTCAGACGCCAACCATTGACCAGTTAGTGCGACTTGGTACTAAATTTAGCAAAGCTTATTCGGAGTCACCTATTTGTATTCCTGCACGCAGGTCGATGATGACTGGACAATCACCTCGACGCCATGGTGACCGCTCTTTTTTACCGGCTCTCACCATGCCGAACGACAATTTATTAGCCCAGTGCATGGTCGATGGCGGCTACCAAGCTACAGCCATTGGAAAACTGCATGTATTTCCCCAACGCGATCGCATCGGTTTTGAAAACACGCTTCTGGCTGAAGAAGGCCGCCCTGGCTTAGGCGCTGTAGACGATTACGACCTTTATCTAGCCGACCAAGGTCACGCTGGATTGCAATTCATGCATGGCATGAGCAACAACGGTTACGAACATCGCCATTGGCATTTAGATGAATCGCTGCACGTGACAAATTGGATCACCCGAACAGCGGCACGCGAGATCAAACGACGCGATCCCAACCGACCTGCGTTTTGGCATGTATCTTATACACACCCACACCCCCCGCTTGTACCACTGGCTAGCTACGAAGCTCTCTACCAAGACATACCTATTGATCTGCCGATCATGGCTGAATGGTCAAACCAAGCAGTTGAAAAATTACCAATGGCCTTGCAAGTCATAAGAGACTATTGGCCAGCCAAATGGAGCGAGGGCGAGATGCGTAACCTAAGACGCGCTTATTACGCCTTGTGTACCCATATTGATCACCAAATTCGTATTTTGATCGGCACATTGCGCGAAGAAGATCTCCTGAACGATACCGTCATTTTGTTAACTGCAGATCACGGCGACATGCTTGGAGACCATGGCATGTGGGCTAAGCGACTTTTTTATGAGGGCTCTGCCCGTGTGCCCATGGTTTTAGTCGGCGCCAAGAACGACAGTTCCATTGCTATGGGGAAGGTAGACGATCGTCTAGTAGGTTTACAAGATGTCATGCCCACATTGCTGGATATTGCAGGCTTGCCCATACCTTCATCCGTTGAGGGCTTGTCTATGTTGGGTGAGGAACGTAGAGAGGTACTTTTTGGTGAATGCGGCGAAGATCGAAATGCATCTCGGATGATTCACGATGGTCGGCATAAATTGATTTGGTACCCAGGTGGGCAAATTGTTCAGCTATTCGATTTACAAACGGACCCCAAAGAATGCCATGACCTATCACTGGATCCTTCAGCCAATGAAGTTCGACTGCGATTAGAGTCTGCGTTGATTGAGAATCTGTATGGCACTGACCTCGATTGGGTGCATGAAGGTCGATTGAAGGGCTATGCAAGTGATGGATCACGCATCCAACCTGATCGACAACTAAGTGGACAAAGAGGCGTGCACTACCCACAACCTCCGATTGACCATCCAGAACGTACCGCCATTCGGCCCGCATAAATTTAGGAGACATAGCCATGAAAAATTACACAAATGCAAAATCTTTGCACCAGTGGACCCGTCGCAAATGGCTGGGAACTGTTGCTGCCACCGCATTCACAGGTCTCAGCGCTACGGGGCTGCATGCACAAGACAACTATCCCAACAAACCTGTCACCCTTATCGTGCCCTACCCTCCTGGTGGAAACAACGATATCGTGGCGCGCGCCTATGCGACGCCTTTGTCTAAAGCCATCGGACAGCCAGTTGTAGTTGAAAACAAAGGTGGTGCTGCAGGTGCTATTGGTGTGGGCCAAGCGGCTAAAGCTGCACCAGATGGATACAACATGGTGATTGGTGACTTGGGGTCGTTGTGCATCAACCCCATAGCAAATCCGTTATTGGCATATTCCACTTTGCGCGATTTCACGCCTATTTCAACAATCGCCTCTGTCTCCATCGTCATCACTGGTCGCAAAGATTTACCAGCGAACAACCTACGAGAACTGCTCAACCAGGCTAAATCTAACCCTGGCAAGTTTCGTTGCGGCACTGCAGGGCCAGGAAGTATCGGACACCTTTCACTTGAGATGATAAAAAGCATGACAGGTGTGGACATATTGCACGTGCCCTACAAAGGTGGCGCCCCTGCACTGAACGATTTATTAGGCGGTCACATTGATATGTTGATAGATGGCGCCGCCTTCAACAGCGTCAAATCAGGACTTGTAAAAGCTCTGGCAGTCACGGGAGGAAGAGTGGCAGCTTTGCCAGACGTACCCACAGTGGCAGAGTCTGGTGTGACTGGTTTTTACTTTACAAACTTTTGGGGCTTTCTGATGCCTGCAAAAAGTCCTGCCTCGGCCATTGCACGCATCGGCAAAGAGGTACAGAAAATTGCCGCAAGCACTGAGTTACGAAGTCAACTAGAAGCGGGAGGAATCACCGTGCAATCTAGCTCTGAACTAGAGTTCACCGAACTCATCAAAAAATCAACCGATCAAATCAATCGAATCGTCAAATCGGCTGGTATTACTTTTAGTTGAAGACACTTTAAGTCTCGCTAAGAAGCGCCCTGCTACTAGCTGTTCACCAAGGTATCTCACTCCCCTTGTAATCCACAAAATAAGCCCCCGACTTGGCGGGTAAGGCTTTTAAAGCTGCCAACATTCCCAGCACCGATTCTTGTGGCTCGAGTAGCTGGCTGTGCGCATGGACATGGGGGCTTGAGAGTTTGGATCTGACAGTGCCAGGTTGGAGTGCCACAACACGCATATTCGGATTCTTACGTTGCAACTCAATCGCAGCCGTCTGCAGCAACATATTCAGTGCTGCTTTGGAGGCCCGGTATCCATACCAACCGCCCTTTTTGTTGTCTTCAATACTGCCGACACGGGCTGAGAGCTTCGCATAGACAGAAGCACCCTTCGCCAACAGCGGAGCAAAGTGACGCAACACCATGGCAGGGCCAATGGCATTGATGCGCATGGCCTGCATCAGCTGGTCTGCTTGGAGGCTATTGAGCGACTTCTCTGGTCCCACACCATCTATATTGAGGGCGCCAGTGGCATCGATGATGATTTCGTAAGGCGCCCATTGCAAAGAGTCAGTCGCTTGGGCACTCAAAGATTCTGGAATTAAAAGGTCAAAGCCAGTCTCAGTGTTTCGTGAAACTGCCTCAACATGGGTGCAGTTGGGGTCTGCTTGAAATGCCTCTACAAACGCCTGGCCTATCGCGCCGCTTGCACCAATGACCAGTGCCTTGTAGGGTGACGTCGCAAATAGTGGATGCCTGTCATCCATTTAACAAGCCATCACGCGCAAGGCGTTTTTTTGAAAAGGTTTTGGATTTTGGGACGAATTTTCAAAAACTTATCGTATCCAAAATCCATCACGTCTAGCGCGCCAGGAAACTTTGCAACTGAAGCAAGTCGGCTCCAACCGGGAAGTTGTTCCCACACGTGAACGAACGCTGCTGCGCCTGACACCAAATCTCCATTCGGTTTGATCACATGAAATCTCTGCATCAGGGCTTCTTTGCTTTGCCCCATGGGCGGTACAAACTCTGCAGCAGACACATCCACCCAATTGATTTTTCCGTCGGGCGTGATTTTTTTGTATTGGTTGATCTCTAAAGTGCACAAAGGACAAGAGCCGTCGTAGAGCACGGTAGAGGCCGTGGTGTCAGTAGTAGACATATTTATATAGGCGCTTGAAACAATTGCACGCAGTTTAAGCCGCACGCAGCTGCATGAAGTTAGACAAGTCAAAAACAGAATTGGGCGCCATAGGGAGCGCTGGTTTTTGAATGGGCTTGAAATGGAAACCCATAGATGAGGCATGTATGACTTCGTTATCGATAACAGTCTCTGGCATATGCTTCAAAACCTCAGCCAATGGATAGGCCTGCAAGAAGCTACGCTTAATATCTTCAAGTTGCTGGTGCAAACCCAAGGCAGCCAAAGATTCGAGACTGGGGTCTGCATGTTTGGTATCTGTTTCTTCAGAATTGAAGCAAGACACAACATCCCAGACAGATAAATTGACAACGGCTTGCTGCAACTGGTAGCCGCCACCTGGGCCTCGGTGCGCCCTGAGTAGGTCGCCTTCTTTCAAATCTTTCATCAAACTCTCGGTGTAAGACACAGAAAGGCATAACAATCTGGAGAGCCTAGATGTGGTGATGGGTTGATGCCTTTGCGCAGAGGCAACGAGCCCAATGACATTGAGTCCATGGATAGCGCGGCTGTTTAGCATTGAGGCACCTTGAGTTAAATTTGAAGAATCTAATTTACCATAT
>JACCDO011340056.1_pt1 | contig 18468 bp, 13 predicted proteins | sample 7446101 | NCBI WGS metagenome assembly JACCDO01 (sample SAMN15323440, study PRJNA562643) | freshwater metagenome | isolation source: river surface water | place: USA:Blue River Watershed | collected 2017-08-16 | reverse complement strand
TATACTTCTCCTGAAGGTGAAATAATTAAAATATATCAAAGTAAATACTAATATTACAGGCCGATCCTGTGTGTACCTCGTTATTATTAAATAATAACGTAAAAAATTACGCGTCTACAGACCGCGACTATGCGTGCAGATTATCGTTCTAATATAATTTCACGGGTTTTCTTATACTCTTCAAATTTAGGAAAGAATGTTGTACATGGATAATAAAATGCTCCATGATAGTCAGGATCTTGTTTAGGAGCTTCTAATTTGCGATTATATACAGAACGTATAGGATAATAACCAGCTACATTTGGCTTAATATATGAAGTGTCGGAAAATGGATTCTGACGATATTCATTATTAAACGGATATTTGTCATAAGAGTCTCTATAAACTGATCTTTTATAATCATATGCATTATATGCAGAATAATATCCGGATGCATCTTGAGGATATTGTGACATTTATTTAAATATAAAGACAAAAATACTTTTTTATAAAAAACTACTATAATGAATACAAATCACAAATCTGTCGATATAAATGAAATGTTTTATTTTATCCAAGGAGATCCTTGTTTAGAATATCTAGAACATTTTCTTGGAAATATCACAGACCGTGAGTCTACAGACCACGAGTCTAACAATTGTTCATATCCATCATTAAAAGACATATTTAATGACATGAACAATAAACATACATATTCTATATTATATGAAGATTATACAATCACTACAAATTGTATTCCACAGATAGACTATACCAATCTTAAATTTTTATGCGAAAATTATAGTCTTAAAAATTCATTAACAGATGGTATAGAAGATAATTGTTTTGTATTTAATTATAAATATCCATTTGAATTTACAGAACTTAAAGCGTATATTTTATATAAAGCTACTGGATTTCGCACATATAGTTACACTCAAGGCTCAAAAGAAATAAAACGTATAATACCAAATGAACAAAAAATGACAATATTATTATCAAATTATATAAACTGGAAAAAATGGATGATAAACTCTGATTTTGAATCTATTAAAAATAGCAATGTTCCACCTAGAGTAGAATTATATCCAAATCTTAAAGTCAATTTTAATTCTACTCATTCTAAATTAAAATTTGAACTTGCTAAAAAATGGAACGAAATTAGTTTATTATGGTACGTAGGGGATAAAACAAGAAAAATCTTACATAATAAAGGAATTTATACTTTAAACGATCCTAGATTATCTCAAGAATTAGAAAAAATATCAAGTTCTAGTGTTTACTCTATTCAGAAAAAGTTAATTCAATCATTAAATGCCGATAGAATACTTCCTGAATTTGTACCTAACTGTATTAGCTCAGACTTTGTATATTTTGATGTTGAAAGCGAATCTCAAAATTTAAAAGACACAGTTATGGTTGGTATGTTATGGTACTCAATAGAAGATGAAAAATTGATCTATAGATATATATACGATTCACCTGATAAGATATGCAATACATTTTTTAGTTTCATTACAAACTTTAATTTAAGAAAAAAAACTTTTGTACACTATACCTCAGCTGATCTTGAATTTTTAACTTCACGTATTCTAGAACTTAACTTTTTAGATCTTAACTCTTGGATTAACATAAACTATACTCTTTCACCTTTAGTTCAAAGTTTACGTTTATTAAGTTTTGGATTAAAGCATGTAGTTCAACAAATATGCGAAACTAGTATAATGTGTAAGAATATATATTCTATGTGCAATATCCAAGATGGCCTTACATGTATGAAAGCTTTACAAAATGAAAAATCTGTCAATAATGACGTAATGATATATAATTTTACAGATACATTAAGTCTTTACTTATTGCATTGCTATGCATCACCAGTGTCTGTAAAAATAGATGAAAGATTACATAGTTTATTATTTACAGGAAATTTTACAGATTTTATATCATTAGGTGCTGCTACCCAAGACTCTATTATAAAAAAGAGAAAAAGAAACACTCGCGATCTGTAAAATTTAAAAACTTTTTACTTAGTAAAAAGTAAATATGATCACTGTTGTAGAATACTTAAAATTTGCTATTATAATGATTTTAATAGATCTTATATGGCTTCTTGGTGCTAAAAAACTCCATAATACTACTGTCAAAAGTATTCAAAATACAGATCTTAAAATAAATCCTATCGGAGCTCTCGGCTTTTACACTTTTGCTCCTATTGGATATTTTGTATTTGTCAAACAAATTGCAAAATCATCTCAAGATGCTTTTAAATATGGATGCTTAATGGGTTTTTTAATGTACATGACATTTGATTTTACAAATCTTGCAATATTTAAAAATTATAGTTTAAGTTACGCTCTAAAAGATATAGCTTGGGGAACATTTGTATACGGTATAGTTAGTTATATCATGCATGTTACAAAGTAGTTTCTGGTTTCCAGAACAGTTTAACAGCATTAACGCTAGGACGTTCCTGAAGATGACTAATATATTTTGCATAGTTATCTTGTTCTTGAGATATACGATCAAACCATTGTTGATCAAACATTGGAAATTTATACATTTGATACTTATCTAATTGTGTTCCAAATCCTGGATTAAGTCTACTGTGCTTTGATTCGATCTTTTCACAGTGTGTATATTCTAAGTTAACATTTTCTCTTGTTTCAATTATCCAAACTACTGCTAAGAATGCAATTAAGACAACTACCGACAACATATTTTACTTTAGTAAAATATTTTTTTTTAAATTCTAATCTTAGATGCTTTACACCATGATTTAACTTGAGATGATATATCATAAATAGGTATAACTATATTACCATCTTTTTTAGCTCTGAGTACATAATAATATCCATTATCATGTACTTCTTCGATAAATAAACCAGTTATCTTATGATAACCAACAGTTTCAATAGTACCATTTATTTTAAGATCAACTAGATTCATTCGCCAAAATCTAGAATTGTCTCTTTTTGTAATATCAATCGGTTCTGAACTAAAATCAAAATCTTCACACTGAGGTTCTTGAACCCTTGGTTTTTCTTTTTTCTCAGTATTAACACTAGTTTTTTTATCATTTCTCTTTGGTTTATGACGATTACAATATTTACCATCAGTAGCTCCTGCTTTACATCGTTCACCCGGAGTTTGTGAACCTTGTCCAAATATATGAATACATTGTATTTTTGTTTCTTTTACAAAATTATTTTTAACGCTCTTAAAATGCTTATTACAATAAACATTTTCATTAAAATAATTCTTTTTTCTAAGTCTAACACCACAATCTGGATATTCACATATAACTCCTGAACTTTGAGATGCTAAATTATCAGTATTACTTTTGCTTACAGCATCTAAAGCAATATCTTTTAAACTACTAGTTACAGCTTTAGTAGTACGATTAACAGATTCTTCTGTTCCATACTTACTTTTAAATTTATTAGCGACATTATTAATCAAGTTTGAAACAAATGACATTATTTTTATGACTCGTAATATTAAATATAAAAAATCACTTTACAGTCGGGATCGGCCCTCTGGAGGGACCTTCACTTAAAAATCAGCATCAAATGCAATTTCTCTTTGAGTAGAATCTGTTATACTACTTGTCTTTGAATAATTACTTACTCTATTTTCAAAGAAATTTGTTTTAACATCCATTGATATCAAATTCATCCATATAAATGGTTGTTCTGAAAAGTAAATACGTTTACCAATAAGTTCATTACTAAGATGGTCTCCAACATACTCAATATATTGACACATTAAATTAGAATTCATTCCTTCTAATGCATATGGTAAACTCTCTTGTATAAATTTCTTCTCTATTTCTACGGCAGATTTTATCATCTGTATTACACGTTCCTCAGGAAGCTTATTTTTTATATATTTAGTATACACTAACACAGCACAATCACGATGCATACCCTCATCTCTTGATATCAACTCATTTGATTGACATAATCCAGGAAGAAGACCTCGTTTTTTAAGCCAAAATATCGAACAGAAACTACCACTAAAAAATATTCCCTCGACTATGCAAAATGCTATTAAACGTTCTACAAATGTTCCTGTCTGTATCCATGAATTTGCCCAATCTCCCTTTGCCTTAATGCATGGTATCTGGGTAGTAGAATGTAATAATTTAGATTTTAATTCTGCATCATTGACAAGGGCTTCAAGTAGCAATTGATAACTTGTTGAATGTATATCCTCCATAGCCTCTTGAAAATGTAAAAACATCTTTAATTCCGGTACTGTAACTTTTTCAGCATAATCTTCCTCCAAATTTGAATTTACTATAAAATCTGATGTAGCAAAAAATCCTAATACCATTAATATAAAATGTTTCTCCTGTGAATCTAACTCTGAAAATTGAGTAACATCTTGCGCTAAACTTATTTCTTCAGGGACCCAGTAAGCACTCTTTGCCTTTTGATACATATCCCATAAGTCAAGATGTTTTATAGGATATAAATTCATTCTAGAACCTTCTTGTGATGTTATATATTCTTCCATTTTTTATAAATAGTATATTTTTTTAAATAATTATTAAAAAATACAGAGCACAGGAGCCATAAACTGTTCTAGAATGTAAAGTCAAAATAAAACCCTAAAAATTATTCTAAAACTGAAAGTCTTGTCCATTTTTCACCTGAAACGTATCCTCTTAATTTATTATCTTCAGGAACTTGAAGTACTTTAGATTTAATAAATGTAGCACAAGAACTATTCAAAAATTCTTCTAAATTATTTTGAGTTAATCCTGTTATACTTTTTGATAAAAAATATGGCGGAACTTTGCTAATATCATCTATAAATATAATTAATCCCTTAGTAGTATTTAACAATTCATGCGCTAAACTATTATAAACCCATGGGTTGACATGTTCAAAGTTTTTTATAATTATAGGATCTAAAGTAGTATCTGGATTTTTACGCAAATCTAAATAGTAATACATTGTATGCTTATATTTCTTAATATCAATAGTATCTAACATATCTATACCAGCACCTTTACCAATCTTAGTATGCTTAAATTGTTGTGATAAAATTTGTTTAAGCGTATTATACTGAGGATGACTTGTTGAACATTGATACACAGCGATGTAGTTTACTATTCCCGTAGGATCGCGTCTTAATATATATGGAAATACATTAAGATCAATATCATTAAATTTTGCTATTTTAAACTGATCTGTCATTTAAATTTATTTTACATAAATTTAAGTCTTAAATTACTAGATATAAATTTAAATATTTAAAGATTAAAATTTAAATAATATAAAATGTCATCAAATACAAAAACAGCATTTACTAAAATCTTATGTTTTGTTAAAGATCTTAACGAACTTGTAGGATCAAAATTTAAAAATGTCGCATTGTATTATCATCTTTTAAAGAAAAGTATGACCTCTGAACAAGCTATTGAAAAACATGTAACAATTTTTAAATCTTGGTTATCAGAAAATAAAGAATCTGTTTTAGCTGGTAAACATAAATTATTAAATGATACTGACATCGTATATACAAAAGATAAAGTATTTATTAATCTTAAAGAAATTTGCTTAGGTGAATCTAAAGATAATGTTTCAGCAATTTATGATCATCTTAAAATAATTTTCTATTTAGTCGATCCTGATCATGCTTCTGAAATTAAACAAGCTATTGAAACAAAATCTGAAACTAAAGAAGAAGAATTTATCGATAATATTAAAAATAAAATTGAACAAAATTTTAATGATAATCAATACGACAATCCTCTTGCAGCTACTATGAGCATGCTTCAATCTGGTATTTTTACCGATATTATTCAAGGTATGACTCAAGGCGTTGATAATGGAGAAATGAATATTGATAAACTTTTAGGTAGTGTTAAAGGATTAATGGGTGGTTTAGGAGATGATGAACAACAAGAAGTTAATGGTATGTTTAACATGGTCACTGGAATGTTAGGAGTTTCTGGAGGTGCTAGCGGTATGTCATTAAATCAAATTCTTAGTTCCGAAAGACCTCAATTAGAAAACGACCAATCAGAAAATGATCAAAAAGAAGAACCAAGTGGTCAAGATTAAGTACTTGTAATAGATAATTTTGGAATCCATGGAATATACTGTGTTCCAGTTTCAGTAGGTTTTGCATAACAATAATTTCCAGCTGGTGCTAATTGTATACAACCTGGATGTGCATCACATGGATTTCCTGTTACTGTTGACAAATCTTTATAAAATGTAAATGAACTATCAGGACAATCCTGTTCACATTTTGCATGTGTATATGTATTATACATAGAACATCTTGTATAATACTCACCAGTCCATTTTGCAATAGAATAATCTATAGCTTTCTTTTCACCAACAGTAGGACAAGTATTAACGGATGTTTGAACTTTATTGGCTATTCTAGTTTGATTTTTAACCTGTCTTAATGGTTCGACTATTCTAGGTGCTTTGACTACTCTCGGTGGTTGAGTTGCTCTTTGTACTTCGACTGATCTTGGCGTTTGAGTTGCTCTTTGTACTTCGACTGGTCTCGGTACTTGAGTTGGTGTTTGTATTTTAACTACTCTCGGTGCTTTGACTGGTCTTTGAACTTCGACTGGTCTCGGTGCTTGAGTTGGTCTTTGTGCTTCGACTGGTCTTTGAGCTTGAGTTGGTCTAGGTCCTTGATTATCAGGAACATGTAAAATACTAATTTTTTTCGGAGAGTATTTAAGTATAAAGCTATCTAGAGAATCACGGTATATATCAATTCTAGGTTTTTCAGTCTTAATAATAAAGCCAAAACTTTCTCTATTTGTATACACTATTACAATTATTAAAATTATAAGAATAATGACTAAATAATTCATTTTTATTTATATACTAAAGAAAAGATTATTAAATAATCTTTTGTAGCGATTAGTAGTGTAATTATATAACAATAGGCTCTAATACTCCATCTATAACATATACATTTCCATTATCTACTGAATATGATTCAACTATATTATACATTGGAAATGTATCAGGATAATTAATACCATTTCTTAAAACTGTTGGTTGATTATAAACAACAATATTTCTTGCTATATTTCCAGTACCATCTATTAAAAATGTATAAGGTTTATTCATAGTATTAACCATAGTATTACGTCCAGTAATAACTTCTTGACTTAATGAAAAATCTAACGCATGAGATTTTAATAATTTTATTGCTCTTGCATTATATCTATTTAATCCAAAAACAGAATCATTAGATAACTGTTTTATCCAATTTGCATTTTTAAAAGCTTGATCGTTTGGTGCAAAAATTGTAATAAAATAAGATTCATGAAATGTTGATTTTAAATCAGGACATGTGTCTAATATCTTATTATATACTTTAAGTCTTGGATGATTTTTAATTAAATCTATAACACTTGTTTTTGTATCACCTTGTTGTGGTTTTACAGTGTTAGCTCTCATAAACTGGTATTCACGTTGTTGCGCATCTGAATATCCTTTTAAGACTCTTGGATTCTTTTCTTGTCCATCCCATATACCTGTTGTACGAACAAGATCACAGTAGTTTATACTAGTTCCATAAATGTTATCTGTACAACTTGGTGCAAGGTACAGATAGTTTTCTGATATACTAGAAAACCCAGTATCATACCCATTTAATGCTGTCATTTAACATTGCTCAATAAAATATTTTTAGATTTTTTAAAATTTGGCCACTTTCATCTATCTTTATTTGTTCTGATATATTAAAAAATAATCTACAGATCATATCAATAACATTTTGAGATGCATGTACAGACAATCTTACAATCATCTTATCTATACATTCCATAACATTAGACATTTGAGTCTGTGATACTTTTGGAACTGTATATAAGAAATATTGCAACGGATTTATCTTTTGCAATAATTTCTCTTCTAACACATCTAAAGATATTCTTTGAGATTCAAATGCTTTTATTAATTTAGCTACAGATAATGTTATCAGTGATAAAACTTCAGGTGCTGGAATACTTAATCCTGACTCTCTTATTACACGTACTAAATCAGTATTTGTTATTTTTTGACTCGTTTTCTTACACATCTGAATAACACTATAGATCTTATATACTAAACTAAAACCATTAGGATATCCAATTTGAGATAAAATATTACTTATATAGTCAAATATTTCTAATATGACATCTGGCATCTTAAGCTCAATATTCATATTATTCGGTATAAGATATCTTCCTACTGTTTGTATATCAAGAATATCTATAAATTGTCTCGATAACCATTGATTTTGTCTTATTAATAAATTATTTATTGCTTTTAATATCATTGCATCAGTACTGCTAAAATTACAATAGATCGAAAGACTAGAACTATCTTTACTTGATAATAATTTTTCATATTGTTGCATCACACCAAGAGTGTTATCCGAGGAACTTATTAACTTAGAATGTTGACGATGATTTGTAAAATTATAAATTCCAATTATTATATTTAGTTCAAAATTAGAAGCTGATGATAAATTTGATAAAGAAATTACAGCGCATTTGTAAGAATCAACTATAATTTCTTTAGTAGGATTGCACACTAAACTCATATGATTCATACAATATAAATTCCAAAAATATTCACTTGGATGATATAATCTATCTGAAAAATATACTTTTGATGCAAAGAGTATCCTAGATTCACTAGGCAAGTCGTCAATACTCATTATTTTATTTTGATTATTAACAGGAGCTATAAAATATTTACTATTTTTAAGATCTATTTTCGCCCATGGTTTATAGTAGACTAAATGAAAACATCTTTCAAGTGCTGTACTTTGATTTTTTGTTTCTGTACGCTCGGGAACAGTCTGTAAAAGAATCTTTTTTGCTGTATCACTAGGAAAAAATGAAGACTTTAACTGTATAGTCTGATTCCATGGAGTCTGCAACATTGGAAACTTTTGTAAAAATACATTAGCCAATCTTGTATATCTTCCTTGAGTTATAAGATCTTTTAATTCCTGTTTTTCCTCCTGAGATATGCTTAAAAAATCTAAGGCGTAATATACGCTATGTTCTGTACTTGGTAATTCTAATATAAGATTATATATTTTTCCTATACTTTGTGAAAAACTCATCTTATATCTATATGTTTCTTGCACTATTTGAAGATATCTAGTAACTTCAGTATACTCTTCAGCATCTATATTTTCTATTATATATTCTCTTATAACAGAACTTGGTATCTGCATTGCCCATGTTATAGCTCCTTCTTTATTATTTTGAGCTAAACTCTCTGTAATACCATTAAATATAATAGAATCTTGTATAACAGATTGAACTTGACTATCCACATTTGTTGTAGCTTTTGTATACATTTCTTGTATTATGCCTTGTAGTACTCTTGGAAAATCAGAATATCGTTTAAGATCAAATATATTTCTAGGTTCAAATGCAACACCGGATGGTAGTTTTGTAATATCATTATATATTAACATAAACTCTCTTACAAATTGTACTGTATCAGATGATATATATCCATTTTGTATACACTCATTTAAACTCTTCTCTATATCATCACTAGTTATAGTCTGAAGATTATAACGCTCAGATATATAATTTTTAACAGCTTCAAGCTCTGAACCACGTTTACTTGGTTCTTTATATTTAGGTTTATACAGATCAGTATACATCTTCTTTAATGCTAATAATCTAGTATATATTTCATTATTTGAATCTATAAATACACTTGGATTCTTAATTTCTTTTGTATAATACTCAGTCAAATCTGTTGCCGACTTTTGTGCAAATCCCAAATATTTATCAATAGAATATTTACTCTGTAATTTAATAACAGTTTCAAGATTTTCATTGGTTATTTTATTTTCTATTTCAAGTTCAGAATATCTCTTTATATATTCTTGTATCTGTTCTTCATCAGACTTTAACAAAGTTGTATAAATCGAACTAAAATGTTGAATAAATAATTCACGCGTCAAAACACATCTATATTGAACACGTATCCACTGAAGAATAGAATCTATTACAGCATCAGTTGAAAATGCTGACATCGTAAATCTTAAAACCATAAGCTCTAACTCTTTTGTTACAGTATCATAGTTTAAACATGGACACCAAAAATCTTTACTAAGCTGTACTTGAGTATTTTTACCCTCAATACTAAGTATACCAGCTTTTATAATACTTGTTGTCATAACATGTATTTTTTTAATAGTATCTACAGAACTACACATAATTTCTACAGTGATTTTATTAGTTATCATATCGGAAATTTTTGATATAATTAATTCTAACATAGTTTTTTTTACACTTTCTGAATATTTCTCCAAGATCCAATCTAAATTTTTACCCAAACTAGTAAAATTTAATTTAAAATTCTGTAATAACTGTGAATACATTTCAGAATTCACACCACTAATCTCTCTAAATAATTCAAAAAAATCAATATTAGAATAAGTAGAGACTATATTAGACTCGATATATTCTTTCAATAATTCTGTATGAGTTTCGTAATATTTACACCCACAATCTCCTATACTTCTTTGAAGTTCAATATTTTTAAACATGTCAATACTATTTTTTATTTCACTATATTTTTCATCTTCGTGATGAGATGAAAAATTTTCTATCCAATCAATAAGATCTAATGTTTCAAAAACATAATTAATATATTTAAGTCTAGATCTAGGAGATAAACTTAAAAATCCTATTTTAAAGTCATTATCTATCTTATATTGAGATATTATATTCTCTAGATTACTTTCCGACACAAACATCTTAAAATTTAAAATAAAATATATCATAAATCTAATATATTCTAATGATATAACTCTCAAGTATTCAATAGGTATGGATCTTGTTGATGAATTTATTTCTGAATATATTTCCTGAATCTTTGATAAATCCTGCTTTATAACTTTTGGAACAGATAAATCAAAAGTCTTTAATTCAAATGATAATTTATAAATATGCAACATAAATAACTGTATAGACTTAAAATAATCATCAAACTGACGAAGCTTATCCAATTGATCTTTAAGTTCATCTTGATTTATAGAATTTACAAGCTTTCTAAGATCCTTTATAACATTGCGAGGTTTTTGAGATAATAAATCAGTCAATTCTTTAACTGTTTCTGGCTGTAATTCTGAAAACATTGGATCACTTGTTACAGCCTGTTTTTGAGATTCATATAAATCTAACAAACGATTACACACTTGTATTAAAATATCAGATTCTTCAATTCTTAATCTTAGCTCAGTTATATACTTATACATACGACTTCTGGTAGATTTCAATTCGTTTATAGTCGATTTTAATTCTGTAAAGTTCTCTCTAGAATTCATATAAAATGCAATCTGAGTTCTTAATATATTAAAATATACATCAGATTCTACATCCCCAGATGCTATATATTTACTCAACATATCAGATGCAATGTTCATTTCTTGTATATTTTCATATTCAGATTTTGCTTTAAGCAATTCTTTAGTAACAAGTTCAATAGAATCTGGAGCATTTTCTTGTATAGATTTTAATAATTTTGGAACAAGATGTACTCCCCATTCTACCGGAGAATACAATGTAGAAAATTCAGATATTCTACTTTCTTCTAAAAGTCTAAGAATGTTTTCAAAATATTTTACTCTAGTTTCATACGCTTGTATATCATCATTAGGTTTATTTAAAGCTATAAGAAAATCATCAAGTTTAAGTGTCTTATTAATTGGTTCACTTAACATATCATCAATTAAAGTACTATAATTATTTGCTTCTTGTACTACTAATTTATATTTAGGACCTATCCATTGAATATTTGGCTTATCTAATTTAATTAAAGTTATTTGCGAATATATCTTCTCTTGCTCACGTTTATTATACTTTTCTATCAATTCTATTATCTCAGTGTAAAATAAATTCATATTCCATTTATACTTTGCAGACAATCCATCAATTATACTCTCTATATCTTGTCCTAAAAATTCTTGAATATCTTGTTCTAAATTTTCTAATATATATACCTCAGGATTTTGCTGTTTTTGACGCTGTAATTGATTCTTATAATAGTACCATAGTTTTTCAAACGTTCTATTATCTTTTAAAACCTGTTGAATAGTCTTTAATACTATATACAACTCAGTAATATCAGAAATACCAGAAGTATCTATACGTTGTTTTCTTATAGCTGCTGTATTAACTCTTTGAATTAAGTCAAAAACATATTTAACACTCATAGTTTTAAATTTAGTAATAGCATCTTTAATATCTTGATACTTGTCACGATAAATTTCTAATAAATCTATAATATCCAAATCAGATGCAACAACTTTATTAATATTATATCCTTTTGGAAACCAAAAATATAAACTTAGCGTGTCTGTAAGTTCTATTTTTAAATGATAAACGTTATCATACTTATTGGTTGTTGTTGATAAGATAACTAAACACTTTTGAGTTAAAGCTTTAAGTCTATCAAGATCTAACTCTATAATTCTTGAATCATAATAAACAATATCTGTTTGCAATTTTTCAAGAATTTGCAATTGTTCTCCATAATAATATGCTATATTAAATGAATCATAAAGTTGACAATTATATTTGGTTATTTCATACGACAATTGCTGAGATTCTACTAGATTCACAAAATCGAAATTTTGTGCTAAAATAATACCAAAAATACCCATTTGTGAGCATAAATCTGTTATAACAGTTCCTTCTTCCACGGTAAACCATTCATTTTTAGCACCTACATCGTAATACTCTTTTATAATTTCAACAATTTGATAATACTCGTCTTGAGTAAGTGCAAGACTTAATCCCTGATTTGTAGCACGATGTCCACTAAGAACAGGACCCGGAAATACATCTGTAAGATCGACAAATACTTCTTTTAAACTTTTTGACTGGACTAAAAGTTTATTTTGAAGATCATTTATTGCATTAGTAAAATCTGAAACAGTTTTAAGACCTTGTGTACGAGCCCATTGGTACACTTCCTTAAATTCTTCAACTAAAGCTGCAGGACTTGGAGGTTTTATACTCATAGATTTGAAACTACGTTGAATTTCTTCAAAATCAGGTTTTTTCGACCCTGTTTGAAGAAGTGTTTTTATATACTCAAGATGTATTATTTGATGTTCTAATTCAACCATCTTTATCTTTACTATAGTAAATTATTAAATTTGCTATAGTAAATTTATTAAAAAAAAATATTGATAGTAAAATAAAAATGTCTACTGTGACAGATAACAAATTAGAATCAATTCGTAGACTCGTACTAGGAGACTTATACAAACAATGTTCTACAACTGGTATCACAGAAGAACAATTAAAAAATATCACAGAAGAACTTAAAAATAATGACTCTCTTTTAGCAAAACTTAATAAAAGACTCAGTAGACTTGGAGTTATAGTAGATAAAACTTGCAGTTTTGAAGAAATTGCTAGAGTTTGCAACTTTAATGAAAGATATGTCCCTAGATCCCAGTGTGTTGGAACTATCACAGAAACAAATGGTAAATATATAAAAGATCAAACAAGAGAAGCTATAGAAAAAATACTTGAATCTGAGTATACACAAGCATCCGACGAATATAAACAAGCTAGCGAAGAATTAAAAGGAGTAGGTGAAAATGATGAACAGTCAAGAAAAATAAAATCAGAAGTACAAGGGTCTAAATTAACAATAATGCAAGATAAACTAAATGCAAACAATGCATACAAAGGTTCGCTTTTATTTGAAAATGAGCCTGACGATGAACCAGAACCTGAAGAAGAGAAAATTCCTGAAGGATATTGCGGTGAAAACTGTGTTGCATGTGGTTCAAAGTATTATAACGATGATAATAGAAAGAAAATATTACCTATAAAATTACCAATAGTCAAACGCACAGAAACTAGAAAAGATAAAGATGGAAAAGAGTATACAGTAGAAGTCAACCAATGTGGTCATTGTATTCATCGTCTTTGCATGCGCAAAATTACTAAAAAAGAATGCCCTGCATGTAAAACTCGTTTACCAGTAAATCCTAAAGAACATATTTTGAGTAAATACGAGTCATGTAAATCTACATTATCTCCAGAATTAAGAGATGATTTTACTCTTGATACATATTTATCATTAATAGATGATCCTAAGTTACATCCTGAAAATACTAATGATGGTAAAGATCACAGACTTTGTAAAGAATACACAGCAACTGATCAAGAACAACGTAACTATAAAGAATATGAAAATGGTGCGTATATACAATTTAACACAAAAAGTAAAGATATTAAAACTATTGAGGAATTTAATAATTTAATTAGAGAGTATCCAACTGAATATCTTAGTGAAGAATCCCTAATTCAACTCTTAATAAATATTGGTAAAAATAATGAACTAACAGATGATAATTATACTACAATTACAGACACATATGAAGGACCATCTGAAGAACTAAACACAAGCAATTTTTTATTTAAATTATTAGATTATTCTATTAAAGAACTTTCTCTAAATATGCTTAAATTTGTACTTAATAAAATGAATATTACAGATATATCTAGGATTATATTTGATAGAATGACTGTTACAGATATATCTAGTTTTATACGACAATACGGAGTTGAATCCCTAAATATTTATATCTCTAATAGATTATTAAAAATTAGTATACTAAGTAATAATATAGATACAATAGAACGTACTATCAATTTTATTTTAGAGCATACTGAAGAAAATGCTGAAAAAAATAAAATTGAAAAATGGAAAATACCAGGAATAAGAAGTAGTATATATGTAAAACTTATGCTTCTGAGTTTAGATTATGCATCATTAGAAATCGTAAAATTTTGTATTGAAAAATATTCTATTGAAAAAGATGCAAGGTATAATGAAATTAAACAAAAGCTTATGACCGAAGAAAATTTAATTAATTGTATAAAAAATAATAAATATTTGGAAACGTGTAAAGATATCTATGATAATTTAGAAAAATCTGAAGAATATAAGAAAAATATATTAGAATCTATTAATTTTGGTTACGATATAAAATGGCCTACTGTAATGTCTAATATTTTAAATTTAAAACTTAATATACCATATGATGTATTTCAAAGAATATTAACTTTTAACTATTCAGATGATGACTTAATAAATATAATAAATGAACATGATTTTTTAAATCCATCGGAATCATTAAAACAGATTTGTATAAATAATAAAAGTTATAAAATTATTGAAACATTTTTAAATAAATATAACTTCTTTAGCTATACTCAAGATACTCGAAATTGTATTCTAGCAAAAAGTATAATGGATGCTATAGAAAACAAAAATACAGACTTATTAAATTTTATAAAGAGACTTAATATTGAAGAAATATCAATAACTGCTATTGATTATAGTTATAAACCTACTTATGATATAAAAGAAATAATTAATCTTATTGAACAAAATAATTTTAAAATTAAAGGTTTTAATACCACTGATCGACTAACAAATTTTATAAGCGGGTCCAGGGTAAATCGATTTCAAGTAACATATGGTAAGGTTGATTATAATGTTATTAAACTACTTTTTAGTCACACAGATTTATCATATCTTAAAGGTTATGATATTATTAGGGTATTATATATTATATATAACAGATTTAATATAAATAAAGACATTCTTGATGAAAATAAGCAATATCTTCAAATATATTCTTTGCTTACATCAATGTCAGATGATATTATTCGTTCACATACTCAGGTTATTCCAGATTTTCCAGTTTCAGGATTTAGAGAATATATTAAAGACTGTTTTAAACATAAAATTAAGACAGTATATAAGCGCAAACTTATATTACTTGATATTGAACAAGTTTATAAAGATAAAGAATATGATATATGCGAATATATTATATTATCAAATATTATGTATGATAATCTCTTATATGAATTAGAGAAAATAATACACGATAACCCAACAGATGAATATCAAGAAACATTTTTAAATTTTGCCAAAGAAATTTATAACAAACTTTTGCAAAGAATAAAAGAAGAAAATGAATATAAAGATAAACAAGAACAGGCTAATTGTATTATATCCTAAACGTTCCACTTTGCGATGATCTGGAAACTTATCGGGCGCTGCGCAGCGCCCAAATGTACAGACCACGACGGCCTGGAGTGTAAAAAAATATTGATAGTATTTTTTTAAGAGAAAAACAGTCCACAAGTCTAGCTTTTCGAACCAAACACAGGAATTTCTATACCTAAGTCAAAATCTTCATCTTCCTCTTGATCTGATTGCTCTCGACTCTCAGGGTCTGTTTCTTCATCTGTTAAATAGGGTAGCCCTGAGCTCCTAAGACGAAATTTACGAACGATGTTTCCGTGGTCATCAAGATGTAATTCAAAAACTTTTCCATTGATTAGGGTTTGTTTTGTAGACACCACTTTATTATATTTAGCACGTTGATCAACTGGAGCTATGTAGTTTACACTCTCTACAGACTGCGACTTGCCCTCGTCTCGTTCTGTAGACAATTCTTGAACTACATTTTCACTAGAGTCATTGTGTCCAAAAACTGGTTGTATACTAGAATTTAACAAGCCATCATGTTCTTGATTTTCATATTGTTGTAAAACATGAGATTCAAATTGCGTTTTTGACTTAGAAAATACAGCAATAATCTTTGATATATTACGACTAATTTTCTTCTTTGAAAACTCAGTCTTACGCTTTATAGCTCTACATAACTCTTGATAATTATCAAAATGTGTATCATTTTGAGCCCTTTGATCATCTGTTAAGTTTAGTTGATTTAAAGATTTATAGTAGTTATCTATTTCTTCTTTATATTTAATAAGTTGAGGTTCTGTACTGGTTATAATCTTATCTGTAAGCATTTGTCCGCGAGTATCACGCTTTAACTGTCCATTATAGTTATACATTAATGAATTTCTTGTAGCATCTGTGCAAATAACACGATTTTTAAGAATAGGTTGAAACTTACGCATAATTCCAGGAGCACCGTCCTTAAGATCCATCATACCTATTTTTGAACCTGTCTCGCGAATTAACTCATCGGTAATAGGCTCAAGATTCTGTATATACAAGTTATTATTAATAGTATTATTGTTATTGAAAGTATTAATATATGTTGGTTTTTGCTGTAATTTGTCGAGCTGTTGTTGTTGTTTATCAAGTTGTTCTTGAAGAACCTTAATCTTTCCTCTAAGATACTCGTTCTTTTTATCACGATCTATAATAGCTTCTTTCATAGACTCTATCGCTTGGGCATTATTTTCACGAAATTGTAATTGTTGTTTAATCTGTTGCTCATGTTGTGAAGTTAAGTCTTGAATCTTTTGTTTATGATCTTCTTTCAAAAGTTCAAACTCTAAATCTTTCTGTTTAATAATATTTTTAGCATCTTCGAGTTGTTTTAACACTATTTGTTCTTGTTGTTTAACTTCATAATCTTTTTTTCCTTGACATGTTTTTAAATGTTTATATAAAGCAGATTTACAAGATAAATTAGAATCGCAAAAAGTACAGTTAAAAATAGTGTCTTCTGATCTATTACATACAGTTTCGATATGTATTTTAAGAGCTCCTTTAGTTGAAAAATTCTTTTTACAATTTTCACAATTATATTTTGATGTCATTTTGTTAACTATAACATATATCTTTAAATTATAATATCAATTTAAGGAAATTAAATTTCCAATATCTGAAATGTTGTTTCTATTATTGGAAATTAAGAGATTATTTAAGAATGATTTTAAACTTTAGTTTATAGGTGTTTTTATCTTATCGATAATAATTGTTAGCCTTAAAGATAAAGGCTAGAAAATTAAGAGATTTTTCACGATTGTTAAGTTTTTAGTCCTAGAAACTACAAGAAATTTTAGAGTTATTTTAGATCTCTCCTAATTATATTAAAAATATGTTAGTTTTCTATAAGTATTAATTTTAGGGGGTATTACACACAAATAAAAAAAGTGTGTAAGGTATATAAGAGAAAATTTTAAGGTTTAAAAACTCAGTTTATTCTCTATTTTTATATTTAAAACTCGAGCAAAAACGTCCAAAAAGTACGTTAACAATTTTTAATCATCCATGAAGATGTTTTAGATATACCCTTTAAGATGAAAATATCCTTTTATAAAGCGTCTGTCTTTCGCTTAGATTAATGATATTTTTAACTCATATATAAAGACAGAAACTCATTATATTATCTCTTAGATGTTAACGGTTTGTAAGATAATATTTCTTATTATCTTTGAATATATTTTAAGGATAAAAATGTTAATTTACCAAGCTGTATCTAGTAGAAAGAATCTTGTTCTATATTTAACCGACCTTTTAAGTATATTATTAACTTATCTTTTTTAGATAGTTCATTTTCTAGATCTTTAATTTTTTCCTCACTTTGTTTAAGATTATTCTTAGTTTCTTCAAGTTCTTTTAATAAAGCTTTTTCTCTTTGAGCAATTTCATATTCTCCTTTTTTAGAACATATTTTTAT